>OFHP01001401.1_pt1 | contig 11434 bp, 14 predicted proteins | sample 1521651 | NCBI WGS metagenome assembly OFHP01 (sample SAMEA3504105, study PRJEB24116) | mouse gut metagenome | biome: mouse gut; feature: mouse-associated habitat; material: faeces | place: Denmark | collected 2011 | reverse complement strand
AAGAGAAAGCTCACAGAACAAATTCTCGTGCCTTAGTGGATATGGTGTAGGTGGATAGCACGCTGACCCGAGTGGGGTCAGAGGGATGGGGTTCAAGTCCCCTTTGCCATGACCGAAAAGAAGGGCGTCATGGAGTAGCTGACCATGCGCATCGGGAGTAGCTGCCTGGTGTACAAAAGCGACGGATGAACTTCTGTGCAAAATGGTGTAGTGTTGATAAAGCGTATAGATTGGAAACGCCACGTACTGAAGCGGGTGCGCAACCGTGGACGGCACTATTGTATGGGAGAATGGCCCATACCCTATCCCACCCAAAAAATCAGTTATGCCAGGGTAGCTCAGTCGGTAGAGCGCGTATAAGGCGTGTCTAACGAAACGCTTACAGCAATTTTCTTTTGAAATTGGGTTTCCGTGGTCGTGGGTTCGAGTCCCACCCCTGGCACTTTATGCGGCAGTGGTGAAGTGGTCAAACACAGCGGTCAATAAAATGTGGAACGCACGAGTTTCACTAACAGCAAGGTAAAAAAAAGCCAAACCGCCAATCGTAGGTTCAAATCCTGCCTGCCGCTCCATTCTCTGAACACAAACAGCACCAGCAAACAAATTGTGTTCCGGGTATCTCAAAATTAGGAGGTAAGAGACAATGAGTAACTTTATGGATGGTGTGCGTAGCACGCTGAACAACGAGTTCAACCACTCCACTACCGAGAATGGTGCGGTCGGATTCCGCACCACGGGCCGCTCCCTGTTGGATCTCAATTTCGCTGTGGCCTCTCTTCGTAGGGCTACCGAGAAGGAGATCGCGGATCGCTTCACCAAGGCGTTCTTTGAGGATAAGCTGACGGCCATGAAATGGCTCTTTTATGCACGAGATGTCCGTGGTGGCCTGGGTGAGCGGCGGCTGTTCCGCGCCTGTATGGTGCCGATGGCGAAGCAGTTTCCTGAGTATGTACGCCCCGTGGTGCGGCTGGTGCCCGAGTATGGGCGCTGGGACGACCTATGGTGCTTGCTGGATACGCCCGTGGCCGACGATGTGCTGAACTGTGTATCCATGCAGATGACTGAGGACACCCACTTCTATGAGCATAACCAGCCCATCTCTCTGCTGGCAAAGTGGATGCCGAGGGCAAAGTGTCGGAACAAGGACAAGCGGCGTTACGCTACCATGATCCGCCAGTATCTCAACCTAACGGAGCGTGAGTATCAGCACGAGCTGTCCAAGTTCTGTAAGTATCTCCAGGTGGTTGAGCGGGATATGTCTGCGCAGAACTGGAGCGGCATCAACTATCAGCGTGTTCCCTCCCGTGCCAATCTTCAGTACAACAGTGCGTTTCTGCGGCATGACGAAGATCGTCGCCGTGAGTTCCTGGCCGCTGTTGAGAGAGGCGAGGCCAAGATCAACGCTTCCGTTTTGTTCCCTCATGACATCGTGCATCGGCTCTATCATGGTGCGAGAAGTGACGAGGCAAATCTGGAAATGCTGTGGAAGAGTCTGCCTGATATGGTGCAGGGCTGCGGCAACACCATTGTGGTGGCAGACGGATCTGGCAGTATGAGTATCAGAATCGGTGGTACGGACGTGTCTGCGCTGGAAGTGGCGAACGCCTTGGCAATTTACTTTGCCGAGCGCTCCTCCGGTCAGTTCAAAGATCAGTACATCACCTTCTCTGAGCATCCGCAGCTGGTGGATTTGAGCAAGGGTAAGAATCTGCGGGAAAAGCTGAGAATCGCTGAGTGTCACAACGAGGTTGCCAACACTAATGTGGAGGCTGTGTTTGACCTGATCCTTACTACGGCAATCAATAAGCACATGGAGCAGAGTGAGCTTCCCACCAACATCCTTATTATCTCTGATATGGAGTTTGATAGCTGCGCCACCACCGGCACCTGTCAAATGGATCGCTGGGGATACAGTTCCCGTGTAGCTCCTACGCCACGCCTGTTTGAGGTAATTGCACAGCGTTATGCAGATGCTGGCTACAAGTTGCCCCGCCTGGTGTTCTGGAATGTCAACTCCCGCACTGGCACCATCCCCGTCAAGGAAAACGATTTGGGTGTTGCCCTGGTCAGTGGTTTCTCTCCAAATGTAGCCAAGATGGTCATGAGCGGCAAGCTCGATCCGTATGACTGTCTGCTGGAGGCTGTCAATGCGGAGCGTTACCAGCCTGTGGACGATGTGTTGCGGCCTATTATTTTCTAATAGCAACACTAAAAAATAGTAAGGAGGCTTGAATAGATAACGCGCACCTGTATCGTTTCTGTTCAAGCCTCCTTTGTCTGTAAAGGAGTGTTTAGAGTGATCTACCTGGATCATGCTGCCACCACACCTATACTTCCAGAAGTTTTAGATGCCATGCTTCCATGGTTTCAGCCTGAGCGTGTAGGAAATCCTGGCAGTATCCATACGCAGGGGGTGAAAGCCCACAATGCTATTGAAAAAGCGCGTAAACAGGTGGCGCAGATGATTGGTGCAGACCCATCAGAAATCTTCTTTACCTCTGGTGGAACGGAGTCCAATAATGCATGGCTCAAATGTATTGAATCGCGCTGGTGTGCTTATGCGCCGACCTTCATAACAACAAAAATTGAACATTCTTCTGTGCTGGAGCCGGTTAGCAAAAACCGCATTGAATATGTAAAGGTACATTGTGATGGCTCTGTCGATTTGGAAGATCTGGAACAGCTTCTTCAGAAATACCGTGGAAGAGTTGGAGCGGTTTCCGTTATGTGGGTGAACAATGAATTGGGTACGATCAACCCGATCAAGGAAATTGGAACCATTTGCAAAAAGTACAGAGTTCCTTTTCACACAGATGCTGTACAGGCGGCAGGCCATGTGGTGATTGATGTTCATGACTGTGGTGTGGATTTTCTATCACTGTCTGGGCACAAATTTGGTGCTCCGCTTGGTATTGGTGTTCTGTATATCAGCAACGCCGTTCGTAAGCATCCGTTGATTATCGGAGGCGGGCAAGAGCGTGAAATGCGTGGTGGCACAGAAAATGTACCTGGGATTGTGGGTATTGGCCGTGCGGCAGAAATCGTGGCTGCTAACCTGACTGTGCATAATCAGCTGTGGGAATACCTACGCACTGTATTTTTGGCGACCTTAGATGCGGATATGCACGAAGAGTTCACGATCAACGGTGACACAAAAAATAAATCATCCAACATTATCAGCATGACAGTCCCTGGTGTAAACAGCGAGTCCCTTCTTCTGTTGTTGGATCAGCAAGAGGTTTATGTGTCTGCTGGCTCTGCGTGTAGTGCGTCCAGCTCTGAGCCGTCTCATGTTTTGCGAGGGATTGGAATGTCTGAGGAAGACGCCGCTTGCACAGTCCGCATCTCTATGGGTTTCGAGCAAAATTATCCTGAGATGGTACGTGCGGCTCATGCTATTGCAAATGCCGTACACAAGGTGAAGTCAATGTATTCACAATAAAACACACGTTAGGAGTGATAAATCAATGTACTGTGCTTACATTACAAGGATTCGCAATCTTCGGAAGCATACCAACGCAGACCGTCTATTGTGTGGGGAGTGCTTCGGAAACACTGTGATTGTGGATTTGGGTACCGACCCAGACCAGTTGGGCGTCTATTTCCCAACTGATGGCAAACTTGGCCCTGAGTTCGCACAAAAGAACGATCTGCTGCGGCGTAAAGATGAGAACGGCAACGCCGCTGGTGGCTATCTCGATCCTGAGAAGCGAAACATCAAAGCTCTCAAACTCCGTGGTGAAAAGAGTGATGGCCTGTTTCTTCCTATCACCAGCTTGTCCACATTCACCGACATCAAGCTCCTCAAAGAGGGCGACACGATCACTGTGCTGAACGGTATAACAATTTGCGAGAAATACGTACCAAAGTCGAATCGCCGCTCCCAGTCTTGCGGTGGTAGCCGTGTCAGTAAGAAGAGCGATCCAATCGCTCCTCTGTTCAAGGAACACGCTGATACTGAGCAGCTGGCCTATAATCTCTCTGCGTTCCATACCGGCGATCTGGTAGAAATCACGCTGAAAATGCACGGAACATCTCAGCGCACTGGATATCTGCCTATGCTGACGGGTTACAAATATCGGAACGCTCTTGAAAAGCGGCTGTATGAAAGCGATCGGACACCGAACTGGGTTCGTTCCAAAATCAAGCGGGCTCCTATCTATGAATGGGGCTATGTTACCGGCACCCGCCGTGTTGTGCTGGACGGATACGACGGTGGATTTTATGGAAGCAATTCTTTCCGTGAAAAACACGCAAAGGTCTTTGAAGGAAAGCTCCTCAAAGGCGAGACGGTTTACTATGAGGTTGTCGGTTTCACAGACGATGGTACGCCTATTATGTCACCAGGCAATAACGCCAAGCTGAACGACAAGGAGTTTACCAAACAGTACGGTAAAACAACCACATTCTCCTATGGTTGTGATCCGAATGGATGCAATGATCTTCCAAAGTCTGATCTCTTTGTCTATCGCATGACCATGACAAATGAGGATGGCGACGTGGTGGAGTATACGCCAGACTTCATGCGGTATCGTTGTGAGCAGATGTGTGTAAAGTGTGTGCCTCTGCTCTGGCGCAGCTTTATCCCAGATATGGTTCAGCTTCCTGACAACGTTGGTTCTTTGTCGGCTGTCGAAGCTGGTGAGTATATCAAAAACCATGCAGAGATGTACTACGACGGCCCTGATCCTGTCGGTAAAACGCACGTCAGAGAAGGTGTTGTTTGTAGAATCGTAAACCGCCCAAAGTTTACCGCTTACAAACACAAAAACTTTGCTTTCAAAGCATTGGAAGGTTTGATTAAGGATACTGCCGCCGCACCTGATATGGAGGAAGCACAGGATGTCAGCGAATAGAGAAACAGTCCTTGATTTCATTAGCAATTTTAGGGATACCCAAGAGACTTTTCTAAACGGCTGCTGTTTCTGGTTTGCGTTCATTCTGCAAGAGCGGTTCGGCGGGACAATGATGTATCTCCCCGTAGAGAACCACTTTGTTCAAGCAATAGGCAAACGCCTATACGATGTGTCTGGTGATGTAACACCGAAGTATCTGTGTTCACAGATTATTCCGTGGGAAACCATGGAGCAATACGATTCTTCCCTATACCGAAAACTGGTTCGGGATTGTATCAAGAAGGAGCGATTCGACTATGACAACGATTCAGGATGAGCAGAAGTGCCAGAAAATTATGGCGCGTATGCAGGAGCATTTGGTTCCCGTTCTGAAGCATTGTAGGGGGGGGTGGGTTGGCCTCTTCCTGCAAGGCTCCCAGAACTACAATTTGGATTATGAAGGTAGCGACATTGATACAAAAGCTATCCTTCTCCCCAGCTTCTCAGAATTTGTTCTGAATGGCAAGCCTGTCAGCACAACCCACATCATGGAAAATGACGAGCACGTTGATTTCAAGGATATCCGCCTTATGTTCGACTGTATCAAAAAGCAGAATGTCAACTTTGTGGAGATTTTGTTCACGCCATACAGCATCATCAATCCAATGTATGCAGATTTGTTCCAGCCAGTGTTGGATGCACGGGAAGAGATCGCCCGCTATAACAACTATGCTGGTATGAACTGCATTGTAGGTATGGCGCTTGAGAAGCAGAAAGCTATGGAGCATCCGTATCCTGCCACAATGGACAAAATCAGAGTATATGGATATGACCCGAAACAACTTCATCATGCGCTGCGCCTGCGAGAGTTTATGACCCGCTATATGGCTGGCGCTCCTTACGCTGATTGCCTGATTAGTGAGCAACGTGAATATCTGAAAGATGTGAAACGTGGCTGCTACTCTTTGGATGAGGCCAGAGCTTTGATGAATGTCACGATCAAGTCTATGACTGATGACAAGCGCCGCTACATGGACACAATTCCTGTTGCTGTAAATGAGCACGCCAATGAGGTGCTTAGAACAGCGACGGTTGAAATCCTAAAAAGGAGCTTTTTGACAGAAATCAAGGAAGGTGGTTAAGGTGCAGACGTTTTACATGATGGTTGGTATTCCTGGAAGTGGAAAGTCGTTTTTCGCTGAGAGGGTACATAACGCCGTCGTTCATTCAAGCGACGCAATCAGAGCGGAAGTGCTGGGCGATGAAAACGACCAGACAAAGCAAGAGCTGGTTTTTCAGACCCTTCATGAAAGAGTCTTTCGAGATCTGGCTGACGGCAAAAACGTTGTATATGACGCCACCAACATCAACTACAAACGTCGCATGGCGTTTCTCCAGCAAATCAACGCTATGCGTATCCCCTCTCTTTGGACGGTTTGTGTATTTATGGCAGTACCTTATGAGACGTGCATTGAGCGTAACAACAACCGTGAGCGCTCAGTACCAGAGGCCGTGATTCACAAGATGTACAAGAAATTTGATATTCCTATGAAAGCTGAGGGTTGGGATGAAATTTTGGTTGTAGACAGCGAAGACCGTTTTGATCGGCTGAATGATTTGCTCACTCGTCTTTCAAAGTTGGATCACGACAATCCGCATCATGAGTACACGGTTGGCCTGCATTGTATGGCAACACAGCAATATCTCCTTACCCATTATAAAGATTTCGATATTTGCTTGTCACGCGCCGCTCTTCTTCACGATATTGGGAAAGAACGGGCAAAGGTATTCCATGATGCAAAAGGCAATCCTACGGAAATTGCCCACTATTATCAACATGAGCGCATGGGTGCTTATGAAAGTTTTGGCTACACCAGCGATCTCAGTATGGAGCAGAGGTTGAAAGTAGCGCTCCTGATCCGCTGGCATATGTGGCCGTATGCAGTTGAGAAGTCAGATAGTCCGAGTAAAACCGCTAATAAGATAAGGCGGCTCCTCGGTGAAGATATCTGGAAAGAGGTCATGGTTCTGAACGACTGTGATCGACACGCACACTAAATAATAGGAGGAAAAGAAAATGAATCCGAACGCAATTACCATTCACACCCCCCCCCATCGCCAGCCCCTGGCAGCAAACGACCCTGAAGAATATCCTGGATGACCTTTTCGGGTTCGGGGATGTTCGTCCCGATTTCGCTACGCACCGTGTCGGTATTGATGACCATTTTGCTAATGGATGGAACGCCGCCATGAAGTATATGAAGGATCATCCCGCTCCTGTCTCTGCACCGCCTATGCCGACACCTATCAACGTGATTTTCAACAATCCTGCAACCATCGTTTATTGGAGTGACGGTACCAAGACTGTGGTGAAGTGCCAGCCTGGGGACACATTCAGCGCTGAAATCGGCCTTACCACTGCTATGCTCAAGAAGTACATGGGCAATGACAACACGTTCAACAGAGTCATCAACTACTGGCTGAAGCGCACTGGGAATTACAACCCGGCTCTTCCTGTGTCTAAGATTCCAGCGTTGCCCGATGCCACGCCGCCTATGGAGTAAATTATGGACGGAGTTGTCACCCTGCTCGTTGTGTTGGCCGTCTTATTCATAGTGCTGGGATCAGACAACAATGACGACAACAATGGAGGAAACTGGGGAGGTGGGTGCTTTGCATAGTAAGGAACAGCTGGAAGAGATGCAGCGCCTGCCTCTCTCCCGTAAAATTCAGATTACCACGGCCCGCATTATTGAATGGTATCAGCATTATGACGGGCAAGTGTATGTCGCGTTTTCAGGCGGTAAGGACTCAACTGTACTTCTTGATATCGTGAGGCGCATTTATCCAGATGTGCCGGCTGTGTTTTCGGACACTGGGCTTGAGTTTCCAGAGGTGAGAGCCTTTGTCAAGACTGTTGATAATGTGGTTTTTGTTCGACCAAAGATGAATTTTCGGGATATCATTGGAAAGTATGGGTACCCGGTCATCAGCAAAGAACAGAGTTTTCGCATCAGAAAGCTACGGAATCAAAACAAATGTTGCAAAAGAGCACGAGTAACATACACTCAGTTAGGAAGAGCTATGATGAAAGAACCTAGCTGTCTTTCTTCTCAGAGGAAAGGAGATAAGGAATGCTGTGACATCATGAAAAAGCGTCCCAGTAAAGAATACGAAAAACAAACAGGCAAAAAACCGTTTATTGCTACTATGACGGTTGAAAGCAACCTGAGAGAACGCATCTGGTTACAGCATGGGTGCAATGCTTTTGACGATAATAGGCCGGTTTCAAAACCAATGTCATTTTGGACTGAGGACGATGTTCTTGAATATCTGTACACATTTCAGATTCCATACGCTTCTATCTATGGTGAGATCGTTAGGAGTGATGGGGGGGGTGGACAACAACAGGAGAAGATCGAACTGGCTGTGTCTTTTGTGCCTTTGGTGCTCATTTGGAAAAGGCTCCAAACCGTTTCCAGCGTCTGAAAGTTACCCACCCAAAGCTCTGGGACTACTGTATGAGGTCGTGGGAAGATCACGGTCTTGGTATGCGGCGGGTACTTGAGTACATTGGAGTTCCAATAGAATAACACTTTGGTGGTGAAATCTATGTGGCTATATCGAAAACTGCTCTTGTCTAATTGGGCATGGCTGAGAAACGCAACCAGCGTTGACAGTGACTGTGCTTACATTCGATACAAGGTGTTCGGGATCACAGTCGCAAAAGCTGAGATTCCGAGAAAATAAATGATGTATCGGTTAGCAAGAGCAATCCTGATTCTGTAATTACTGTGGAAAGGAGGTGCTAATGATGAGAAGCAAAATGGAAGCACTCGGTTGGTTCACTGCCATGATCGGCTTTGTCGGGCTGCTGGTGTTCAGCCCAGTCATTACATTTGGGTGCGCTTGGGTTGGTGGCCTGCTGCTGAAACTGTGCGTCGGTGACGCCATCGCAAACGGCATGAACCTGACGTTCAACACAACGCGATTTACACCGGACTTCATTCCACTGGTCTGTGCGACTCTCGCTACTATCGGAAGATATTTCAAGAGTTCGCAAACCAATAACAACGAGAGGAGATAATACCAATCCTGGTAAACCAGGTTCATGTAAGATTGATAAGTGCATGGTAAAGCTGCCTGTTACAGCGTGAACGCCAAACGACCTATCGGGCCATATGGTAAGTATCTTGGGAGGATTAGGCAGTTGGCCTCAACCAGTGATGGTTGTGGTCGGTATGATTCACATTGTTTGTTTTTCTGGCGGTCATTCATCTGCGATTGCCGCTGTGGAAGTAGTCAGACGGTACGGGGCAGAGAACACGATGCTGCTCAACCATGATCTTTGCCCACATACCGAAGACGCAGATATCAAGCGCTTCAAAAATGAGGTTTCGGATTATTTAGGCGTTCCTATCACATACGCCAATATGCCCGGATGGGAAACCAAAGACCAGTTTGATGTTTGTATGGAAATCAAAGCGTTCAAGTGCGGTGCGCAATCAACCGCACTCTGTACCAACAGACTGAAAACCGAGCCGTTCCATAAATGGTTGTCCGAGCACTATCCTGTAAATCCTCCCGATATGAGAAGCGATATTTCCCTGGTCTATGGTTTTGACGCTAACGAACAGCGCCGTATTCAACGTAGAGTTGGTATTATGGCGGCGATAGGATACCAGACCGAGTATCCGCTGACTTGGGAAACTCGAACGATTCACGATATCGAAGAGGTTGGGATTAAGCGTCCGAGATCTTACAGCATTTTCAATCATGCAAATTGTACTGGTTGCTTAAAGGCCGGTAAGCAGCATTGGTTTATCGTCTATTGCCTCTATCCAGAGATATGGGAGAAAGCAAAACTGGCTGAAAGCGCAATCGGATACAGCATCCTAAAGCAAGGTTTCCTCTCAGACTTCGAGGCGGAATTTGCCAAGCTCAAAGAAAAGGCACTGCCTCCTACTGAGAAAACCAAACCTCAAAAATTCTGGGCAGTAGCACGGAGACTTATAAAGGATGATGACAACCTTCCGTGCGAATGTTCATTCTGAAGGAGTGGTTACGATGAAAATTCTCGTAGTCGTAGATATGCAAAACGACTTCATCGACGGTGCGCTCGGGACACCAAATGCTCAGGCCATCGTCGATAATGTAGTCAAAAAGGTGAATGAGTTCGACGGCGACGCAATCTACATCACAAAGGATACTCACCAGCCCAACTACATGGAAACCCAGGAGGGAAAAGCGCTTCCCATTGTGCATTGTGTCGAGGGTACTGCTGGCTGGCGTCTTCATGATGCCATTGCTACAGCAATCAGCCATGCGGCCATCGACTCTCACAAAGGTGTGTCGGTATTCCAGAAGAACACATTCGGTTCTGTTGATCTGGGTGAGAATCTTGATATGCTTTCTGAGCGTCAGAGCATAGACGAGATTGTGATTATCGGCCTTTGCACAGACATTTGTGTGATTTCCAATGCGCTGCTTATCAAGGCGTTTTTGCCGGAGGTAAAGATCACTGTTGATGCTTCCTGTTGTGCTGGCGTTACTCCTGAAAGTCACACCAATGCTTTGGCCGCTATGAAGATGTGCCAGATCAATGTGGAGAACTGGGAGGGATAAAGGATGATTTTAGTAAACGGTAAGACCATGACGCTCACCCAGTTTCCAGACAACACATCGTCCTTCCGTTTCGACGTGAGTAAGATCGTTAATGATCTGGAGTGGGAGCGGTATGAAATCGAGTGGCGGTACGACAGCGATGCCGAGTGCATCTTGCTTTGGTATCTGGTAAATCACATCCGTTCCATTGCGGGGGATGGCGCTGCTATTTACCTCTATTTGCCATATATCCCAAATGCCAGAATGGACAGGGTGAAGAATGAGGACGAGGTATTCACACTGAAATGGTTCTCCAACTTCATCAACGAGCTTCACTTCGAGCAGGTCACTGTGCTTGATCCGCACTCAAATGTGGCAACGGCTCTCATCAACAACGTGTTCGTTGTTCAGCCGAACGAACTTATCCAGAAAGTGATTGATACCATCGGTACAGATAACCTTTTGCTCTGCTACCCGGATGAAGGTGCTGCCAAGCGGTATTCAGAACTGATGGGAGCTGAGTACATCTTCGGTATTAAGCACCGAGATTGGCGGACTGGAAAGATTGAGCGGCTGGAGCTGACTACGCCTGAAAAGGTTGTAGGTCGCACAGTCCTGATTGTGGACGATATCTGCTCCCGTGGCGGCACATTTACCCATACAGCAAAGGCGTTACAGAGTGCTGGGGCAAAAGAAATCTTTCTCTATGTCAGCCATTGTGAAAATACCATTTTGCAAGGTGATGTATTGAAGGATGGCCTGATCTCCCATGTGTTCACGACAGACAGTATCTTACGTGCTTCGCACGAAAAAATCTCAATCATTGAGTAATTTTGTTGAAAAGAAGGGTAAGACAATGATTCATTACAATCCTTTGCTTTGCTTGGATTTCTACAAGACGGCTCATGCGGAGCAGTATCCGTGTGTGCTGACAAAGATGGTGTCCTATTATACACCGCGCATGACACGTCTGGACGATACAGAGAAAGTGGCTA
>OFHP01001400.1_pt1 | contig 11442 bp, 7 predicted proteins | sample 1521651 | NCBI WGS metagenome assembly OFHP01 (sample SAMEA3504105, study PRJEB24116) | mouse gut metagenome | biome: mouse gut; feature: mouse-associated habitat; material: faeces | place: Denmark | collected 2011 | reverse complement strand
GCCTGCCATAGAAAAAAGCTGCCGCTTTACGATCTTACTTCGCAAAACGGCAGCTTTTGGGCACAAATGCCTGCCTTACTTTTTATTTATTTTACCTTAAGGCCTGCTCTTTTCAGTTTCTTCTTCAGCTTCGTGCGGGCTTTTCCTTTCACGCCGCCCCATTTTACAGAGGCTTTCTTTGCCGTCTTCTTAAATGCCGAATTTCCTACGCCCTTATCTTTCAAAGCTTTTCCTTTTATAATTACTTTATTTAATTTAGAACACTGGAAAAATGCTTTCTTTCCGATCTTGGCAACGTCCTTTCCGATGGTTACGCTTTTGATCTTTTTGGATTTTTCAAATGCGTTCGCGCCAATCTCTTTGACATTTGCATTGATAATTACTTTGTTCGCCAGCTTTAATCCTTTGTATGCGCCTTTCCCGATACCGATAACTTTATAGGTAACTTTATCGATTACAACGGTGGGTCCGATCTTGATCGTCTTGGCGTCTTTTCCTTTCGTGATGATCACCGTTTTATCTTTTGCGCTGACTACCTGATAGGTTCCGTTCGGACCGTTTAAGATCTGCCCGTCTTTTACGGAAGATGTGCCTCCGTTCTCTGCAAGCTTTAAGCCTGTCGTCGATGCCGCTTTCAGAGCATTTGTCAATGCTTTCAGCGTCGCCGCATCCGCGGTTGCCAGTTTGCTCTGTGCATCCTCGTATGCTTTTTTGAACGCAGCCCAGCTGGCGTCTGTATATTTCTTGTCGGCATTGTTGGTTTTATAAAGAGCTTCTGCCTGCGCAAGCGCCGCTTTCAGGGCGTCTTTTGCAAGCCCTTTTTCGCTCTTTGCAGCTGCCATAGCCGCAACTGCCTGATTGATCTTCGCTGTCACGCCGGAAACCTGCGCCGCCGTTGCGCCGCTGCCTGCCGCGGTATAGCCTTCTGCTTCTTTTAACGCATCCTGCAGATTTTTCCAAGCCTCGGGTGTGTAATCGCCCTCGTCTGCCGCCGGGAACTTCTCTTTCACGTCTGTCACAAGTGTTCCGAGTACAAGAATATCCTCCGGATCTGCCGCCCCTTCTTTGGTTACGTTTACGGTTACGGTGATTGTCTTTTCTGCCTTTACGCCTGCCGTATTCGTGATGGTTTCCCATTCGCCCTGCGCTTTTTCATACTGATACTCTGCCTTGATCTCAACGGCAGCATTTCCGGGTTTCTTTGCTGTAATTGTCGCTGCGTCTTCACTCAGCTCAATGAGATCCGATGAAGCTTCCGGAACACTGTATGTAAAGTTCACGCGTTTCTGTGCATCCGGATCGTATGTATGCCGATCGGTCTGGCAATCGTCCAATGCCACATCTGCCGCCGTCAGTCTCGGCGCCTGTACCTGTGCCGTTGTCTCGTTTTCCGGAATCTCTATATTGATCGGAGCCTGCGGCGTAATGCTTACGATACCGCACGTACACGGAGCGGACTCGGTCTTTGCGTATGTAGCCGTAACGACTAATACTTTATTTGCTTCTCCCTTATCGTTCGCTTTCAGTTCCGTCGTCACCGTGGGCGCCTCAAGTTTTTCCGGATCATCTCCTTCTGCAGCTACTGCAGTCAGTTTAACAGCGTCTTTCACTGCCGGATCAAATTCAAATCCGTCGTGTGCCGTCAATGTTGTTGTGGAAGTATAAACAGAAGCGTGGCCAAACGGCTCTTTTGGTTTCGGCTCCGATACGCTGCCGTCCGCTGCCTTCTGCTGCCATACGGTTTTTGCCGTATACGGGTTTACAGAAATATTTACGGCAGGATTTGACGTCTGGAGCAGGTTCGTAATAACTGCATCCAAATTGCCCGGATGATTCTCCTCAAGCTCTGTAATATTAATATCTTTTGCCAGACTGTCGCTGATTACCTGCGCTGCCGATATATCGTCTCCGGAGCCGTTTACCATATTATAGTAGTTTTTGTCCGTATAGAACTCAAAGTCTGCGATATAACCGTACTCTTCCGTAAACAGCTGCTTCCACCAGTTCGGCGTGCCATTGTCGTCTGTATCTGCCACATTGTAACCGAACATAAACGGCTTTTTGCCTTGTGCCGGGCTGTCCGTTGCAATTGCCGTAAGATTTTTTCTGTCCTCTGCCGTTACAGACGGATTTCCATCTACGTACAAACGCTGGTATTTTTTGCCGTCCACAACCATAAAAATATTATGCCATCTCTTTAAAAATCCGTCCGGATTTGTTTCCGGATGATAAGCGGTTGCATCTTTCACTTTATATCTCTCTTCCGGCCAGCCGTGCTTCTTTTTATCCGGCGTACTGTCGGAATCTCCTAAATTGGTTCCGTCATGTTTGGTTCCGTCATTTTCCATAAACATCAGTATATCCTTAGAACCGGCATCCAACTGGATCGCATACTGGCTTCCTTTGCCGAATATACTTACTTTTCCGGCGGTAGGCCATTTTTCCAGCCAGAGTTTAAAAGCGATTACTTTTACATCCTTGCCGTATACGTCAAATTTGTTTTCCAGTCCCGGCGTCTGTCCCTGACCGCTGTAAGCCCAGATACCTTCTTTATTGACAATTTTGGGATCTGCAACCGTAGACGGTACGCCCTGTGCAGGGTTTTCATTGGTAATTCTGTCATCTTCCTCAATATACTGATCCATCGTGCTCTTTGTCAGCTGTACAAAGGTTGCTTTCGGATCCATTCGGTCTCCGATGTCTTCATGATGAACCGCTTCCTCCGATATACGGATATCTGCAACTCTTGGATATGTCTGTGCTTTCGGAGCTGTAATTTGGATTTCGGGCGCTCTCGTAATCTTCTGGTTTTCGCTTGCAGCCGGTTCGTCTACTTCCACACGGATCGTTTCTGTCTTCTGAATCGCCTTATTATTTACCGGATCTTTCACAGGATCATTTCCGTCCTTTAAAGCCGCCGTAACAACCACATGCAGCGGAACGTGTCCGATGGTAAGTTTGGAAGACTGTTTCGGAGTAATCTTCAATCCTCCCTCCGAAGTCGTCTCCAGCTTAATATATGCATTTTCCTGCGTACCGTCTTCCAATGCATACGAAATTTCCACATCTGCATTTTCATGCTTGGTACATTTTGCAAATATTGCCTGTGGTTTCGGAATCGTTACGGATTCCTGCGTTGCATCCTCAGCCGGATTATAGATCAGTTTTACTTCTTCATCTTCTCCGGTTTCTACGATAAGCTCTTCGATTTCACAGATATTATCCTGAATTGCCGCATCATCATCGCCGGTTACGCCGTAATATGTGGTAATGGTCAGATACCTGCTTTTTTCCGATAATTTTACAGTTGTTACTGCACTGGAATCGTTCGCTTCTACTTTAGAAACTACCTCATCGCGAACATCACTGCTGAAGAGAAACCCTTCATCTGCAATCAGTTTTGTAACTGCCCTGTACTTTGTGCCGGAAACATTTGTAAATGTTCTTTCTACTGCACTTTCATTCCAGTCTTTCCAGCCCTGCCATGTTCCTCCGGTACCGTTTTCATTCGGCACATATTTTTCCCATTCGGTGGATCTGCTGTATGGGCAGAGGGTAATCCTAGCAGTCGGCTGCTCTTGCTGAAGCATATTGGTAATGATATCATAAACATCATTTTTACTACCGCCGCCCTCTACTGCAGCGTCTTCCAACGTTTTAAGATTGAACGTATTACTGAAATTAAAATTCTTTAATGTCTGTGCATCCGAAAGATCGGTTCCAGACGCATTTTCCATTCCATCATAATTCGCATTGGCATAAAACTTAAATCTTGCCATATATCCATAATCTGTGGTAAACATATGCGTCCTTATAGTCGCCAACTGTGCTTCAAAGCTTGCTTCTTTGTTATGATTTGCCAGATTATATCCAAATGCAAACGGCTGAAGCCCTTTAGCGGTTGGAACCTCTTTAGGAATCGCATTACCGTCTTCTTTCAGATAAGTATTACATTTTCCGTCCACATATAACCTTTGATATCCCTGACCGTCCACAACAATCAATACATCCAGCCAACGGTCTTTATAATTGTCATTAAATTCTGCTGTTGGGAAGCGATAACATGCTTCTGCCCATGTTTCAGTATTCGTCGGATTGCCATTCGAGTCCTTCTTATTAAGTCCCTGCATATATGTCATGATTTCACACATATCCACATCCGAACCGGTACTACCGTCTATTTTAGCGTTTTTACGCTGTAACTGCACAGCAAACTTATCGCTTTTTCCAAAAATATCAATTGTTTGCCCCATGTCAGGTGTTTTCTTTAAATACAGCTGAAACGAAACAACTTTTACATCATTTCCCCATACATCATATTTATTTTTTGTGCCGCGCGTCTGTACCGGAGAATTAAAACCATACACGCCATTTTCAGCGTCTTCAAATATTTCGCCGCCTGTAAGCTGCCCTGACTCGGTTCCTCCCTGCCAGATGGGAACGTCAACCGTTTCTTTTGTATCTCCTTCTCCAACCTCACGCCTCTCTGTCGTCCTAGTACCTGTGCCTATTTTAATAAACGTAGACGCCGGATTTGTCCTGTCAGACAGATCTGTATGATGATTCGATCCTGCCGGAGCTTTTATATCTGCAATTTTCGGATACGCTCCACTTACAGGCGGCGTCAATTCTATATTTGGAGCCGTAAGCTCTTTTGGATTTGTTCCGTAAATTTCAATTTCAGACACTGCCACTCCCGCAGAAGTATTTGTTTCCGCATCGTTCAATCCTTCAAATACAAAACGAACATACCGCCGCAAAACCATTCTCTCATTTCTTAAATTCCGGTCAAACGTATTTTCCAGCCATTCTCCTGCCTCTGCATAATCTTCTTTATTCTGAACCTTTACGTCTCTCCAGCTCCCTGTCCTTCCGGTATGGCTTGTCTGGACCGTGTATTTTTTCGTCCATGCTTCTCCGTCAAATTTTACCGTAATATGGTCTACCGCCGACTGATACTCTTCCAGGTCAATTGTCAGCGACTGCGAGGGAACCGCAGCGGTTATATGCGCGCTCACCCATTTTGTACCCGTATCACCGTCTACTGCATTTGCCGCCTTTACCGTATCTTCCTGTCCGGAATCTACGGTTTTTGTACCGGATGCTTTGATAGTTTTGTCTTTTGCAATATTGTCCCATACAATCCCTGATCCGGTATTGTCAATTTCATCTTCTGCATAGACTGTAACAGAAGATGCCAGCTCCAGTCCAAAGGCCGGAATCCCGGTAATCATCATAGCCCCGGTTAGTACTCCGGCTAAAACTCGTTTTAATTTCATTCTCAAATCTCCTTCCTACTACAGCTAACTCTTTCTCTTTTTCATTACCTTAATCTGCATAATTTAAATTCGTTATCGATCCCCCTGTCCCCATCTCCTTTCTCCCATTTCTTAAAATTGTCGCATAAAGTATACTTAATGAGACGAAAAGAAATGTACAGATTTTACCGATAAAATGGATGGACAGATTTTGGAATCTGTCTTTTTTTTGCCAATTTTTAGGCTGTTTGCCTGAAGTTGGCAGTTTTTTTCTCTGAATTTTCTTATTGTCTCAAATCGTATACTTTTTGCGACACTTAATGAAAAATGAAATATAAAAATGTACAGCTATACTGTAACGCTTTTTCCGGAACGTGTCAAGCTATTTCCGGATTTTGTTCTCACTTGATTCGGAACTGAAAGCTTATCGCTGCATGCCTGAACCTTTCTGTTCAAACATGCTCTAACGTCACTTTTTATAAATCTGATTAAAATAATCTTTCAACTTCGCCAACGCATAGATCAGAACCGTTGTCTCCTGTTCGCTGATGCCGTCTTTGATCCGGGCAATCATATTCCGGTGAAACGACTCGTGATGCCGGTACGCTTTTCTTCCCTTTTCTGTCAGAGTAACAAATACGACACGCTTGTCTTTTTTCCCGCGCTCACGGTTCACATACGCTTTATCGGACAATCCGTCCATGGACTTTGTCAGCGTTCCGGTCGTCACGGACATCAGTTTTGCTACGGCAGACATGCTTTTCGGTTCTTTGATGCCGATCGCTTCTAAAATATGCATATCATTCACACTGATATCTTTGTATTCCGGCGTGATCAGATATTTTTCTTCAATCTCCATAATATTTTTAAACAGCTGCACCAGCAATTCGTTCAAAACTTGATCCGTGTTCGTCCGTTTTGCTATTTCCATTTTCTACCTCCAGCAATTTCCGCAATTTACCAGGTCAGTACCGATGCGCCCCATGTCAACCCCGCTCCAAAACCTGCAAGTACGACTTTATCGCCTTTTTTTAACATGCCGCGCCGATTGACATGATCTAACAGGATAGGCACGCTTCCCGCGGAAATATTTCCGCAGTTTTCCAGATTTGTCGGAAATTTCTCCAGCGGAACTCCCAGTCGTTTGGATACGGACGTTATGATCCGGATATTTGCCTGATGCAGCAGAAATACATCGATCTCATCCACCGTAAGCCCCGCCCTTTCTACCGCCTCCAAAATGGCCTTTGGAACGGTACGTACGGCAAATTTATACACTTCCTGCCCGTCCATAGAGACATAGGAGGGCTTTGTGCTGTTTGTCACATACGGGTTATTGTTTTTGCGGTTCTCACAGCTTAACACTTCTCCCCTTGCCCCGTCGGAACCCTGCACGCTGCTGAGGATTCCGAACGTTTCGTCCGGACAGACGACGGCGGCTCCGGCGCCGTCGCCGAACAGCACGCAGGTGGAACGGTCCTCCCAGTCCATCAGCTTCGATAAAATTTCTCCGCCCACAACCAGAATCTTCTGGTACTGTCCGCTTTTGATATAAACGTCCGCCGTCTGCAGGGCAAACAAAAATCCGGAGCATGCGGCGTTGATATCAAACGCCACCGCCTTTCCCGCTCCCAGCCTCTGCTGCAGCTCACAGGAAAGCGTCGGCAGAAGACGATCGGCGGAAAGCGTTGCCGCAAGGATCATATCCAGCTCCTCCGGCGCGATGCCGGCCTCTTCCAGTGCCTGTAACGCCGCGTCTGCCGCGAGAGAACTTAACGTCTCATCCGTGGCAAGATGTCTCGAACAAATTCCTGTACGGCTTTTGATCCACTCATCCGAAGTATCCATTATTTTACTCAAATCATCATTGGTCACTTCCAGTTTTGGAAGTGCGCTGCCGCTGCCGCATATTCTGGTTCTCATGTTTACCTCCGCTCTCTGCGTTTTGTTGATCTGTCTGCTTAAAATCTGCGGAATCTCTGATAACGGTCTTCTGCCAGTTCATCTCCGCTCAATCCGCTGTATTTTTCGAGAAATTCTCTCATATGGCACTTCATAAACATCGAAATATCATGTTTCGACGCTTCGTCCGCACCTCCGAATTCCGGAATAATCTTTTCTACCACGTTTAACCGGTACAAATCCTGCGCGGTAATTTTCATCACTTCCGCCGCTTCTTTTGCCCGCTTCCCATCTTTCCAGAGGATAGAAGCAAAGCCTTCCGGAGAAAGAATGGAGTAAATGGCATGTTCCATCATCCAGACTTCATTGCCCACTGCAAGGGCAAGCGCGCCGCCGCTGCCGCCTTCCCCGATCATCAGGCAGAGAATCGGTACTTTGATCCCGCTCATCTCATAGAGATTCCTCGCGATCGCCTCTCCCTGGCCGCCTTCCTCCGCCTCCATGCCGCAGAATGCGCCGGAAGTATTGACAAACGTAATGATCGGCCGGTTGAATTTCTCTGCCTGCTTCATCAGACGGAGCGCTTTTCGATAGCCTTCCGGAGACGGCATGCCGTAATTGTGTTTCATACAGTCTTTTAAGTCCCTGCCCTTGTGAATACCGATCACCGTCACCGGCTGTCCGTCCAATGCCGCAATTCCTGCCACAATCGCAGGATCGTCCCGATAATAACGGTCGCCGTGCAGCTCGATAAATTCGTCGAAAATTTCTTCCATATAATCCACCGATGCCGTACGTTTCGTATTCCGGACCGATTTCACTTTTTCCCACGCGCTGAACGCACGGCTCTTTGCGCTGCGCTCCTTCATCAGTTCACTGGGAATAAATTTCCTGTCCGAACCCGTATCAAAATTGGCAAATCCTTTGCGGACTTTATGCAGCTTTAATAGCTGATACAGCGTTTTCTTTAAATTTCTGCGCTCTACGATCGCGTCTACAAATCCGTGCTCCAGCTGAAACTCCGACCGCTGAAACCCTTCCGGAAGCTTCTGGCCGATCGTCTGCTCGATCACTCTCGGTCCCGCAAAACCGATCAGCGCTTTCGGTTCCGCCAAAATGACGTCGCCTAACATGGCAAAGCTTGCCGTCACGCCTCCGGTCGTCGGATCCGTAAGTACCGGGATATACAGCAGTCCGGCGTCGGAATGTTTTTTTAATGCTGCGGAAGTTTTTGCCATCTGCATCAGGGAAATGATGCCTTCCTGCATTCTTGCGCCGCCGGAACAGCAAAACAAGATCACAGGCAGATGCTTTTGCGTCGCCCGCTCCACCGCAGCCGCAATCTTTTCACCGACAACATGCCCCATGCTGCCCATCAGAAACCTTGCATCGCAGACGCCCAGTACGACGGACTCTCCGTATATTTTTGCCTCGCCGACGCTGACGCCTTCCTTCAGCCCTGTTTTTTCCTGCGCAGCCGCAATTTTTTTATCATACTCCGGAAAATCCAACGGATTTTTAAATTCCGTTACGTCAAACCAGGGCGTAAAGCTTTCTTTGTCCGCCACCATTTTGATCCGGTTGGAAGTACGGACCCTGAAATAACTGCCGCACTCATAACAGACGTATTTATTGATAATAACCTCTGTTTTGATCAGTTCCTTTTTGCAGACCGGACATACGATCACATCCGCAGCCGCCTGCGGTTTTTGCATATTGATAAATTTCTTCCTTTTCAAGATTGGCGCCATTGTCTATTCCCCATTTCCAATTGCAAATGTCAGTTCTGCAGATGCTGCAATTTTTCCATCCACCTTCGCAGTTCCTCTTCCGACTCCGATCGATCCTTTTTCTTTGATGATTTCAAGCTCTAAGGTCAGTACGTCGCCCGGCACAACTTTCCGTTTGAATTTTGCATGACTGATGCCCGCAAAATATGCCGTTTTTCCTTTGTGTTCCGGTTTGCTCAAAATAGCCGCGGCTCCCGCCTGCGCCATGGCTTCGATAATCAAAACGCCCGGCATTACAGGCTCATTCGGAAAATGCCCCGCAAAATACGGTTCGTTATAGCTGACGCATTTTCTGGCGACGGCTTTTTGGCCCGGAATAAGTTCCTCCACCGTATCAATCAACAGAAACGGCTGTCTGTGCGGAAGGATCTCCATAATCTGTTTACTGTCTAAACCAGCCATTCTCTTACTCCTCACCTTCGGTAAACCGTGCGATCACAAGAGACGCATTGTGTCCGCCGAATCCCAGTGAATTGCTGAGCGCATACCGGAATTCTCCCGTTACCGGTTCTTTTAAATAATCTAAGTCCATCTCCTCATCCGGCTCTTCATATCCGAGCGTCTGATGCAGATAACCCTCCTGCAGTTCTTTCACGCAGGTGACAAATTCCAACGCTCCGGCGGCTCCCAGAAGGTGTCCAACCATCGACTTTGTGGAATTGACCTTGAGGTTTCGGGCATGATCGCCGAATGCAAGCTTGATCGCCCTTGTTTCAAATAAATCATTGTGATGCGTTCCCGTACCGTGTGCATTGATATATAAAACGTCCTCCGGTTTTATTCCGGCGTCTTCGATCGCATTTGTCATCGCCCGCGCCGCGCCGGCTCCGCTTTCTTCCGGAGACGTAATGTGATATGCGTCGGAGGAACAGCCATATCCCGTCACTTCCGCATAGATCTGCGCTCCCCTTCGTTTCGCATGCTCCAATTCCTCTAAAATAACGACTGCCGCGCCTTCACCCATCACAAAACCGCTTCTGTTTTTGTCAAAGGGAAGCGAGCATTTCTTCGGATCGTCCACATCGGACAATGCCGTCAATGCGGTAAACCCGGCGATCCCCACCGGCGTAATGCATGCTTCGGTTCCTCCCGCCGCCATGACGTCGGCTTCTCCGTACTGAATCGCCCGGAACGCCTCTCCGATTGTATTGGTTCCGGTCGCGCATGCCGTAACGGAATTAATGCTTTTTCCTTTCAATCCAAACTGAATCGAAACGTTTCCTGCCGCCATATTGCTGATCATCAGCGGCACAAACAGAGGATTGATCCGATTGGGTCCCTTTTCGAGCAGTTTTTTATGTTCCCGCTCGATCGCCTGTAAGCTTCCGATTCCGGAACCGACGGCGCATCCAATGCGGTAGGGATCTTCCTGTTCCATGTCAAGCCCGGAATCCAAAAACGCTTCCTTTGCCGCCGCGACTGCATACTGGGAAAACAGCTCCATCCTCTTTGCCGCTTTAAAATCCATGTAATCTTTGCCCGCAAAGCCTTTGACTTCCGCTGCTATATGACATTTATATTCGGACGCGTCAAATTTGGAAATCGGTGCAAATCCGATCTTTCCTTCTTTTACGGACTGCCAGAATTCTTCCACGCTAAGCCCGATCGGCGTAATCGCCCCCATGCCTGTTACAACCACTCTTTTGCTCATCATGCCCTCCTTATATCGACATCCCTCCGTCTGCCGCAATTACCTGTCCCGTGATATAATCCGACTTTGCAGACGCCAAAAATACTGCCAGATCCGCAATTTCTTCCGGCTTTCCGATCCTCTTTAGCGGGATCGCATCCGTCATGCGTTCTTTCGCTTCCGCCTGCATGGCGTCCGTCATATCCGTCTCAATAAATCCCGGCGCGATGGCGTTGACCTGGATTCCCCGGGACGCCAGCTCTCTTGCCGTACTCTTCGTCAGACCGATCACACCCGCCTTGCTGGCAGAATAGTTTGCCTGGCCCGCATTTCCCAAAATTCCGGATACGGAAGATATATTAATAATTTTTCCGCTTCTCTGCTTTAAAAAATAACGCGACATATGGCGGATCGTATGGAACGCGCCTTTTAAATTCGTGTCCAGGACGTCTTCGTAATCCTGTTCCGACATCCGCATAATCAGGTTGTCCCGGGTAATCCCTGCATTGTTGACCAGGATATCCACCCGTTTATATTTATCCAGCACCTGTTTTGCAAACGCTTCGCTGGCCTCAAAATCCGCAACGTCACATTGGATTGCCTCCGCTGTGCCGCCTTTTTCCGTTATTTCTTTCACAATCTCCAAAGCCGCTTCTTTCGAGCCATGATAGTTTACAATGACGACGGCTCCGCATTCTGCAAGCCGCCTGGCTATTTCCCGGCCGATTCCTCTGCCTGCTCCGGTCACTACCGCAATTTTCCCTGTCAGCATCCCAATTCCTCCAAAACCTTCTCCAAATCCTCAATCTTCTCCACACGCATACACCGGGCGCTTTTGTCGATCCGTTTCAAAAAGCCGCTT
>OFHP01001398.1_pt1 | contig 11447 bp, 8 predicted proteins | sample 1521651 | NCBI WGS metagenome assembly OFHP01 (sample SAMEA3504105, study PRJEB24116) | mouse gut metagenome | biome: mouse gut; feature: mouse-associated habitat; material: faeces | place: Denmark | collected 2011 | reverse complement strand
GGCCCGGCCGCAGCAGGCTTCCCCGCAGACCGGGGAAACGACGCGCGGACCAAACGCCCCTCGTTCGCGCAGGAGATCACGAACAAGGCGTTCCTGCTCCTCCAGACGGCGGTGGGCTGAGGACAGCGCGGCGCGCAGGGAATCCCTTTCCGCTTCAAGGGCGCGCCCCGGCCTCGGTTCGGCCTGAGGTTGCCGGTCCCGTTCCCGGCGCAGCGCTTCATAGGCGCAGACCAGACGGCGGGCCTCTTCTTCGGCCCGTTCCTTCTCATGGCGCAAGGCGGCTTCCTGCTCGCGAAGGTTGCGGAGACGGCTGGCCTGCTCCCCGTTGCGGCGTTCCAGCTCGGCAATGGTCCGGCGTGTCCGCATCTGCTCTTCCGCGAGGCCGTGCATGGCCATGTGAATCGCGCCGTAGACTTCTCGGCGGGCCTCGTCGGAGAGGCCGCGAGTGGCCGCCGCCCACAAGAAAGGCGCGTAACGGCCCGCGGCGAAGGCTTCCTTCCAGCGCGCCAGAAAAGCCGCTTCGTCAAGACGCCGCAAGGCCACGGCCTCGCGCTCATACTTGCACCGCAACAGAAGGCTTATCCGGCGGGAAAGGGGGTTTTCCGTGGCGGAAGCGCCGACCAGAAGCTCGTGAATTTCAAAAGCGGTCAGCTCCGCCGTAGGGAAAGACATCTTCCGAAGAAGGCGTTTCTGCTCCTTCCCGCTCAGGCCGACGCCCACAAGCGGGCAGCGGAAAAGCCCGTCCGCATCCCAGATGCCGGGTACGGGCCGGGCATGGGGCGATACGGGACGCAGACACGTTTTCCTCTCCGATGCCAGAAGCGAATCACACATAGCTCCTCCACTGTGTTGGAGCGGATCGTGACATATATGAGAATGAAAGTCAAGTTCAACAGTGATTTTTTTCATGAGAAGCGCACCATGAGGCCATGGGAGAGGCTTTACGGCTTCCGCAGCCATACAAGGAGGCGGCGGCACGGCTTGCGGCAACATCCTTTTTCTCTATTACAAAAGCAGGTTAGAGAGGGACGGCAGGGGCATGAGAGACGGTCCGATTGCGTAGCGCGCCGCTTCGCGGTACAGCATGGATTCCTCCCTTTTGCATAAGGAGCCTTGACCATGCCTACGCTGCTGACCGTGGACATCGGCGGCACCAACTGCCGCTTTGCTCGCTTCTCCATAGAAAAAGGCGCGCTGACGCTGGCGGGCACGGCCCGCCGCCAGACGGCGGACATCCCGGACACACAAGCCTTGATGGACGCCTGCGCTGAGGCGTTGATCGCTCCCGGGGAGGCGGACGCCCTCGTCATCGGCATGGCCGGGCCCATCGCGGGCCAGCGCCGCGCCCGGCTGACCAACGCCCCCCTTGAACTCGACCTCAGCGACGCCGAAACGCGCTACGGCGTCGGCGCGTGCCTGTTGGTGAACGATTTTCTGGCCGAAGCCTGCGCCTGCCTGACGCCCATCGGCGCGGGAGCGTTCCCCGTCCTCGGACCGAGAGACGCGGCCACCGGAGACGGCACCATCGGGATCATCGGCGCGGGCACGGGGTTGGGTACGGCCTCGCTGGTACGCGACAGCCGGGGAGCATGGCTCCCCCTTCCGGCGGAAGGCGGGCACGCCGCCTTTCCCTTTACAGGAAAAGAGGAAGCGGACTTTCAGGCTTTCGCCGCCTCCGCGCTCGGGCTTTCCTACCTGCGCGGGGACGACGTGCTGACGGGCCGGGGGCTGTGCCTGCTGCACGCCTTTCTGACGGGAGAACGTCGGGAAGCGGCGGAGGTGGCCGCGCAGGGCCTGAGCCGGGAAACGGAAACGCTGCGCTGGTACGCCCGCTTCTATGGCCGGGCCTGCCGTGACTGGGCGCTGTCCACCCTCTGTACGGGCGGATTGTTCATCACAGGAGGCATCGCCCGGCGCAACCCGCTGGTCATGCGGTGCGCCTCATTCCGGGAATCCTTTTACGACTCCCCGCAACGGAGCCTGCTGGAGCGCCTGCCCGTCCGCCGCTACGCGGACGAAGCCAGCGGGCTATGGGGCTCGGCATGGCTGGCGGCACGGCTCATCGGCGCGCTGCCCGCCTGACGCGGCCTGCGGGGGCGCAGCTTCCGCTTTGGGCCGTTCAGGAGAGCGACGAAAACGGAGTATCCATTCCGAGTGTCGCGTGGACGGCCCGGCGTATGGCGACGATGCGCCGCTCAAGGAAAAGCGGGTATTGGGCGAACCATCGGGAATTCAGGGGCGAGGGATGCGGCAGGACAAAGGCGGGCTTGCCGTCCAGCCGCTGATCGCGGAAGACGAGATCGGGGAACGGCTGGCCGGGGAAGAAAAAGCCGGCGGCCAGACTGCCGATGATCACATACATCTCGTTTTGGACCGTCGCCAGTTCCCGATGCATCCACGTGCGGGCGCACACGCGCGGCGGTTGGCGATCCCCGCCGCCGGGCGCCTTGCCCGGGTAACAATGTCCCATCGAGGTAAGAAAAAAACGGTCCGGATCGTAAAAAAACTCGTCCGTGATGCGGTACCACACGCCGCGCAGGGTCCTGCCGCTGGCATCGTCAAAGGGCCTGCGGGTGATATGGACATGCCGGGACGGAGCCTGGCTGATCTGCACGATGGGGGCCTTTTCGTTCCCGAACACCACCGGATGCGGCTCAAAGCCGAAACGCTTCTCGCACAGCCTGCACCGCAGGATGTCTTCCCGCACGGCCTGAAAAGACAGGGATGTCTCCATAGCCACCTCCCAAAACGTGCCTGAGGACGAAAAGCCGCCCTCTTCTCATGGGTGAGGCCGATCAGCGTCTCACACGAGGCGGCCCGGAACGAAAAAAAACGCTCCCCTCCTTTCCACAAGGGAAAGAGAAACGGGGCCTGTCTCACCGGCGGTACCCCTCTCCCTTGAGAAGCCCTTTTCCCGGCACCTGTCCATCTGATCGGAAGAAGGCTGTCTGTTCAGTATAGGGCCCCCTCTTCCGCAAAGAAACGATTTTTCCGGAGGCTCTCAAAGCGTGCAGGATACGCCCCCCTGCTTCTTTCCGCAGCGGGAGGCTTCCGCTGACGGGAACGCGGCGTTCCCGCCTCATGCCCCTCCCCATGTCCGCTCTTGGGGGAGGGTGCGCCCATCGTCCACTCTCAGAGGAGCGGGGAACCCCTCCCTTCCCCGCCGCGCGCTCAAAAGTCCTTGGAAACGAAATCGAAGCTGGTCCGGGCGGCCTTTTGCAGCAAAAGACGCAGTTGCCCTTTTTCTTCGGGCGTCAGCCTCCCGGTCAAAATGGCGTCCCACGTCTCGACAATCTCCATGATGACGGGATAGAGGGCCGTCGCCTTCTCTGTAGGATAGATATGAGCGGTACGCTTATCGTCGGGCTTGCTCTCCCGTCGCACCAAGTCCGCGCTCTCAAGCTGCGCCAACGCACGGGTGACGTTGCTCTTGTTGATATGGATGAGGTCCGGCAGCTTGTCCTGCGTGATGCCCGGCCTGCGGCAAATGTGCAGGAGAAACACGTATTGGCTGGCGTTCAGCCCATAGGGTTCGAGCTGGCGGTTCAAATACATCTGCGTATAGCGATTGGCGATGGCAATCCACTTATAGGTCAGTTCCATGCAGTTCCTCTTGTCTACGTTGCGTCGGCAACTATAGGCAATACAAACAAAAGAGTCAATATACATAATGGATTAAATCAAAATATCACCACCCTCTCGGCGTATTGACAAGCCATTTTCAAAGACATAATGTTGCATCCGCAATGATTCGGAAAAGGCCAACGATTCCGGCGTGGAAGCGCCGGCGGCCTTACGCGACGTTCTCTCGGGAACGCCGCCCTTTCTGTAAACCGGCAACCCGGACAGGGCGACGACATGAAAAAAACAGCAGGGGTCGGCGGGCGCACGGACTACGCCGCCATCTTCAACCGCAATTTCAACGTAGTGGCGCTGATCAATCTGTTCACGATGATCTCCTACTACCTGATTTTCGTGATCAGCACCCCCTATGCCATCAGCCGCTTCCACACGACGCCGAACGTGGCGGGCCTGACGGCGGGCATCATCGTCCTCGGCTGTCTGGCGGGGCGTTTCATCACCGGCAACCTCATCTCTCTTCTCGGCTGCCGCAAGGTGCTTTTCAGCGGCCTTGTCGTGTATATAGGAAGCATCGGCCTGTACTTTACCGTGGACTCGCTGGAAACGCTCTTCGCCGTCCGCTTTCTGACCGGCATCGGCGTGGGCTTCATCGGCACGGCGACGGGGACCATCGTCGCCTACGTGGTCCCCAAACACCAGCACGGCATCGGGATCAGCTTTTTCAGCATGAGCACGGCGCTGGCTCTCGCTTTCGGGCCCTTCCTCGGCATCACCCTGCTCCAGTGGACGGACTACGAGCATCTGTTCATGGTTTCACTCGGTTTCGGCGCGGCGAACCTGCTGGTCTTTTTCGGCCTGACCATCGCGGATCACCTTACGGACACCCCCGTGCAAGGCACAAAAGCCCTCCTCCGGCTCAGCAACTACATCGACTACCGGGTCCTGCCCTTTTCGCTGGTCGTGGTCGTCGTCTGCCTTTGCTGGGGAACCGTGCAGGCCTTCATTTCCTTCTATGCCCGCGAGCGGGGGCTTGTGGGCGCGGCGAGCCTCTTCTTCCTCGTCTATGCCGCCACCGTGCTCCTGACCCGGCCCATTTCCGGAAAAATCTTCGACAGCCGGGGAGAAAACGTCATCGTCTACCCCACCCTGCTGCTGACGTCGCTCGGGATGCTGGCGCTCGGAGTGGCCGAATCGGACTGGACCATGCTTTGCGCGGGCTGCCTGCTCGGGGTGGGCTTCGGCAACTTCCAGTCCTCAGCGCAGGCCATTTCCCTTTCGCTGGTCCCCAAAGACCGATTCGGGCAGGCGACCTCCACCTTTTTCATCTTCTTCGACATGGGCCTTGGTTTCGGCCCCTATATCTTCGGCAGCCTTGTCCCGGAGGTGGGGTATGGCGGCGTGTACAAAATCGCCTCCGGCATCGCTTTTGCCTCCATCGCCCTCTATTACCTCATGCACGGCAGAAAACAGCGGACGGAGATGTAGTTTCCACCTTCCGGCGTAGAGACACGCGTATCCGCCCATACCAAAGGGTGTCCGCGCCGAAAGCGCGCCGTCCTTTCCGTTGCGGGAGCCCCTTTTTGCCAGCCGCTCCCACGCTCTGTTACGCCCAAAGAGGAACGCCGCGACATTCAAAAAATCAGCACAATAGCGACAGAAAGACGAAAGTGCGACGATGGCGAGGATGCCCGCTGTTTCCGCCCTGAGAAGGAAAGCGCAGGAAAACAGCAGGTAAAGCACGTAAGGCCCCTTCAGAAGAGGGACAGAAGAGGCTCACCTCCATAAACCAGAGGGGAGACACCTTCATCATGCAGATGGAGTCCTTGAACGTGGGCAACTCGCTCTTTTCGCCCGCTTCGGCACTTCCGAGGGAATCGCGCCGGAGACAAACGAGGACGGTCAGAAGCGCCAACGGAGGCGCAGCCCGAAAGCAGACATTGCCGAGGGTTGCCGCATCATTGACGGCAATGGCGATGCAGACGCACGGCACGCAGGAGGCTCCCACCACGCCGCTACGCCCGTTGAAGAAGGCATAGAGAAAGCATAGCTGCAAGAGAGCCGACGGGTACGCACTCAGGCCCCGCACGACTTTTGATAGTCGACCATGCCACAAAAAGACTCGCAAAGAAGGACGCATCCCTTGCCCCGGCGCGGACAAAAGCCTCGTCAAGGCCGTGGTGCGGACCCCGGAAGAAAATCGCAGGAAGGGCAATAAAAGCAATATATTAATTCTTGTTAAAAAGTATTCGTCTTTTAAGACGAATATGCTATACTCCATCTTAATGGAAAGCCTTTTCGTTCGAATAAGAGGGTTGCCTCATGAGAACGTCCTTCATCTTTTTTGCCTTCTTCGCCGCAGCGCTCCTTCTCTCCGGCTGCGACGCCGCGCCGCCCCCGGAGACGGCGGCGTTTGAGAAACCCTTCTACCGCTGGGGTGAGACCAAAGGCCGGACCATCACCGTCTGGGGCCCTCGGGACGACCTCAACCGCCCCTACCTGCGGCGGGCCTTTTCGCGCTACACCGAGCTCACCGGCAACAAGGTACGCACGGAAGGTTTTTCCCATCGGGAACTGGAAGAACATCTCTCCGCCGCCTTCGCCGCCGGAGGGAAAGACGGGCCGGACGTCCTCCTGAGTTTCGGGGGCGCGAACATTGAGTATCTGGACCCCGACCGGAACTTCCACGACTTCACGGCGGCCCCGTGGGTGGACGATCTCACGGATACGGCCATCAACCAGGCCATCTACCACGGCAAGGTCATCGGCCTTCCCTACTGGGAAGCCTCCATCTCCGGCATCCTTTACAATAAAGACCTTTTCCGGCGCTATGGCCTCGCCGTCCCCCAAACGCAAAAAGAATTTCTCGACGTCTGCGACAGACTGCTCCGGGAGGGCGTTACGCCTGTCTATCTTCCCTTTGCCGAACACAGCATGCTGCTCTACCAGTTCCCGATGGACAGCCTTTTTCAGGACGGGTGCCTGCTTAACGCCCTCAACGAGGGCAGGCTCTCCTACGCCCACATCCCGCAGATGCACGCCATCGTGGACTGGTACAAGACGATGGCCGAGCGCGGCTATTTCGGCTCCGGCTACGAGCGCAACGGATGGGACGGCATGGACGCCGCCATGCGCGGGGAGCATTACGCCATGATGATCTGTTGGGATACATGGCTGTACACGGACTTTAGCGGCGATCCCTCGCGCTTCGGGCTCATGCCCGCCTTTATGGGCGTGCCCGAGAGCGGTTCCTTCGAGGGGCCCAATCTGGCCCTGCTCATCGTCAACCGGCATGGCCCGCAAGTGGACGCCGCCCTTGACCTGATCACCTTCATGGCCGATCCCTACAACTACAATGCGGCCTTCGCGGGCATCTACACCGCCCCCGTGTTCAAAAACCAAATCGGCAGCACGGCCACGCCGCAATATACGGAAAACGAACGCCGTATCGAACGCCTTTACTTCGACTCCACGGCATGGCTGCGCATCCGCGGCTTTTCCCAGCTTGACGCCGTCTTCATCCAGCGCCACATGCGGGATGCCGCCTACGACACCTTCCGCTGCCTCCAGGACATGGACACGGCGCGCCTCCGCCGGGCGGCGACAAACCGACCGGACACAAGGCCGGAAAGCGAGGGTGCCCCCCGTGCCCAATGACGCGCCCAACGCCCAACGCCACGGAAGGCTGATTGTTGCCATGCTCATTCTGTTCTGCGCCTGCGGGCTCTTCGGCGGCGTGGTGGGCACCTACATCCATACCTTCAACCGCCAGCTCACCGAAGAAAACTCAAGTCGGCTGGCGGAAGTTTCCGATGCCATCGTCACGCATTTGACTACCGTAATCACCGATACGCAAACTATGCTGCACGCCGTGGCGCGGGGGATCGACGCGCTCGATTCCGAAAAGACCCGCCTCGCCTATCTGCGCGATGTCGCGCGTCTCTACTCCTTCGCCTATATGGGCTATGCCGGATCGGACGGCCTGCTGCACGCGACCGTGCCCACGGAATCCGTGGACCTGAGCGGCGATCCGTCCTTCCGGGCCGCCCTTCAAGGCAAAGCGTCGGTATCCGAACAAGTCCGCAAGATATTCGCCACCCGCGCCGTCAGCGGCGTCGTGTTGACCGTACCGCTGGAGCGGAAGGGCGAAAAAGGGGCACTGGTCGCCATGCTGGAAACCAGACGGCTGCGCGACGGCCTGAAGCTGGAAAATTTCGGCAGGGAAAGCCGGACCTATATCATCGACAAACAAGGCGCCGTGATCATGCGCGCCCGCCACGTGGATTTCGGAAACCTGTTCATAGCACTGCACAACAAACGCTTCCCGGAAGACGGTCGGTTGCGGCTGCTCGAAGCCGTTCGGCAGGGGCGGCAGAGGCTCGACAGCTTCATTGATGTCGCGGGCAACCGCCAGTACATTTACTGCCAGCCCCTGCGCTTCAACAACTGGACGGCGGTGACCATCGTTCCGCAACAGGCTGTGCTGTCCGACCAAGCCGTGACGCTCACCCGCGAACTGGCCCTTGCCGGGGCCGGACTGGTGCTGCTCTTCATGGGCTTGTCCTTCTGGGCGATGCGGGCTCACTTTCTGTCTCAGGAAAGCCGCATGGCCATGGATGCCAAATCCGCCTTTCTGGCCAATATGAGCCACGAAATCCGTACCCCCATGAACGTCATCGTCGGCCTGAGCGAATTGATGTTACGCGATAAGATGCCGCCCGCGCAGCGCGACCGCCTCGCCAGTATCCTCAACGCGGGCAAGGGCCTCTTGACCATCATTGACGACATCCTCGACATCACCAAAATCGAAGCGGGCAAGTTCTCCATCGTGGAAGAACCCTACGAGCTTGAAACCCTCTTCGAGGACGTGACCACCATCGCCGCCATGCGCCTCGGGAACAAGCCGGTCCTCTTTTGGCTGGAACTCGATCCCGCCCTTCCACGTGGCTTGCTGGGGGACATGGGCCGGGTCAAACAAGTCCTCCTCAACATCATCGGCAACGCCATCAAGTTCACCGAACGCGGGTCAGTACGCCTCATTGTTGGGGGCCAGCAAATGGGGGACATCTGGCACCTGCGTATGGAAGTCAGGGACAGCGGCATCGGCATCCGGGCCGAGGACATTGACAAACTCTTTATCAGCTTCAATCAGGTCGACACCAAGCGCAACCGATATATCAAGGGTACGGGCCTCGGGCTGGCCATCTCCAAAAAACTCTGCGAGATGATGGGGGGATACATTGAGGTGTCGAGCGTCTACGGCAAGGGCTCGTCCTTCGTGGCCACCGTGCGCCAACGGGTGGACGATCCCGCACCGCTCGTGGTGCCCGTACCGGACAACGTCTCCCTGCTCATCTGTGAAGAATACGAGGACCTGCGCCTCTTCGAGGCCGCCTGCCTCAACCAGCTCAAGGTCCGCCATACCCTGTGCGCCTCCCCCGAGGATTTCCTCGGACGCCTGCGGGAAGGGAGCCATACCCACGCACTGGCACCCCGCCCGCTCCTGCGCGGTCTGGACGAGAAGGGCGTCCGTCTTATCGGGCTGCTCTCTCTACAGGAGCAAATGCTCATGGATATGGACGGCACGAACGTCTATATTCCGCTTTTCGCTCTCCAGCTCCCACAGGCCCTGTCCACAGGCGCCCCTTCTCGGCTACGGGGTCGTTCGGGCCTCAGCGTCAGCGAAATGGAACCGCTGCCCCACGTCTCCATCCTCATCGTGGACGACAACGAAGTGAACGTGCAGGTGGCCGAAGGCCTGATGGCGCCCTACGGCATGAGGATGGATCATGTCTATGGCGGGGCCGACGCGATCCGCGCCGTGCGGGAACGGGACTACGATCTTGTGTTCATGGACCACATGATGCCCGATATGGACGGCGTGGAGGCCGTGCGGCACATCCGCGCCCTGCCCGAGGAAAAATACCGTACCCTGCCCATCATCGCCTTGACCGCCAACGTCACCGTGGAAACGCGGCGCATGTTTTTGGCAAACGGCTTCAACGGCTTCCTCCCCAAACCCATCGAAACGGGCACCTTGAACCGCCTGCTCCGGGCATGGCTCAAGGACCTCAACGCCCGGCGCGCCGCCGCAACGCCGGAACCTCATCACCCCCGCCCGGAAACCGAATCAACCGCCTTTCCCCTCCCCCACCTTGAGGAACGGGCACCATGCGACGCTGCCCCGCCTGCCGCCGCTCAAACTCCGGCACAAGCGGAGAAAGCCGCACCCCTGCCCGAAGTGGATTTTGAAGCGGGGACGCAACGCGTGCCGCCGACCTTGTCCTATCCTCGGCTTCTGGCCTTATACGTACGCTCGACTGGCGATACTCTGGATGCCCTGCCCGGCTGGATGAACCAAGACCCGGATCGTGTGGTCATCGAAGTCCACGGCCTCAAAAGCGCCAGCCTCACCATCGGCGCGGATCACTTCTCCGAGGAAGCCAAGCATTTGGAACTGCTCGGCAGGTCCGGGGACTGGGACGAGCTGCGTGCGGCCCTCCCCGCTTTCCTCGCCCACGGACGGCGGGTGTTGCTGGAAATAGAAGCCTTCCTTGCCAGCAGGGAAAAATCAGGGAAAAAATCCAAGATGTAGATAAAAAAGAAAACTAGCCCTCACCTTACCCTTACTTCCATTGGTTACCTTTTAAAGTGGGGCAGGAGCGGGGCAAACATCTCAAAAAAGGAAAGATCAACCTTAAATATTAAGGCTGACCTTTCCTTTTTTCTTCAATGATGGCGGAAACGTATAGGAGTCGAACCTACCTACGACCTCTCGACCGTACACCAGTTTTGAAGACTGGGCGCCACACCGGTGACGAAACGTTTCCTTTTTTACATTATCCCTCTATCAGACGAAGGTCAAGTGAGGGGAGGAAGAGCGCCAATAGCCTAAATATCGTCCGCCATAAAATGGTTGACGTTCAATTCCAACGCACTCTGATAGCGGTAAAATTTTCGAGGAGCTTCCTGTTGGCGGGCCTCATGGTTCTTCCAGAAAAGAGGCCTCAGAAGCGAAAGGTCTACCTCACCGTTGGTCGGGACGATTCCATCAATCCGCCAGCCGAAGCGGTGTTTTTGGTTATAGGCATCCCGCCGGATGAGGGCTCCCGCCGCATCCATACGGTATTCGTCGGGATCGAGGGACTCCACGGCACTTCCTTTTTCCCATATAACGTCTTTTTCTTGTTCCGACCATTTTTCAGGAGCGCACAAGCTTTTTTCTATATCTTCCATCAATTAAAATACCTCATTACCGTTTTTCATTCCGTGCTTTCCAGTAAGGTAACCCTAGGGTGACTTCCCTTTTAGGAGAGTTAACATGCTTAAGAACTATATTGAAATAAGAATTTTGCGAAGAAGAGGGCTTTCTTAACCCTCGTGAAAACACGGTAACTCTCCATAAAAAGGACGGCAGTAAGTGTTGCAAAAGGAGCAAGATGCGAAAAGACAACCCCGCTTCAGGGAACAGCGCGAACTCTCCTTCAGCGCAGGTTCGTTTACTCCGCAGGGGATTCCGTTTTGCACACGTCAATCCACTGGCCGCCCGTCGCCCGTTCAAGGTCGGCCAACGAGAGACAGACGGCGTTATAGGGAGCACCGGCGGCGGGGTATACGGGGTCGTAAGCCTTCAGGCTCATGTCCAGATAGACGCGGACACCCTCGTTGAGGGCAAAGGGGCAGACCCCGCCGATAGGGTGGCCTATCAGGGCTTCCACTTCTTCGCCCTGCGGGAAACGGGCCTTTTCCTTAAAGCAATCCTTGAATTTCCGATTATCGATCCGGGCAGTGCCCATGACGACAATCACGATTGGCCCTTCCGAAGTTTTGAAGGACAGCGTCTTGGCGATACGGCCCGGCTCGCAACC
>OFHP01001378.1_pt1 | contig 11563 bp, 12 predicted proteins | sample 1521651 | NCBI WGS metagenome assembly OFHP01 (sample SAMEA3504105, study PRJEB24116) | mouse gut metagenome | biome: mouse gut; feature: mouse-associated habitat; material: faeces | place: Denmark | collected 2011 | reverse complement strand
CTTGTATTTATTACACCATGAGAAGGCCCACTTCCAGAAGCCCTTCTGCTTCCCTGCAAAGTGTCACAGAGGCAGCCATTGTCCAATGGTTAGTTAAACCAGGAGATTCAGTGAAACGTTATGATCCCTTAATGGAAGTCGTTTCTGATAAAGTCACCACGGAAGTCCCATCAGATTTTGATGGTGTAGTAAAAGAATTTCTGATTTCTCTAGATACAGATGTGCCCATCGGAACAGCGGTGATGACGTTAGAAACAGAAGAAGCTACTTTAGCACCAGTGAAAGAAGCAAGTGCGGAACAAGCACAAGAACATGAAACGGTTGAAACAACAAGCACTGCGACGTCCCATCAAAAAAATAATGGTCGTTATTCCCCAGCAGTCCTTAAAATTGCCCAAGAAAAAAAGATTGATTTAACACAAGTTACAGGGACAGGTCGTGATGGTCGAATTACTAGAAAAGATGTTACAAACTTTACACCAACACAGGCAAGAACGCCTGAGAAAACAGTGAGTCCAGGAACTAGCCCTTCAATTTCAGAGGAGCCAGTTGCTTCGCAAAATGAAAGCGCCGCAACAGCTAGTCCAACTGAAACAACCACAGATAAAATTGTCTCTGCAGATCCTGTACGTAAAGCAATTGCTAAAAAAATGGTCCAAAGTGTCAACGAAATCCCTCACGCTTGGTTAATGGTGGAAGCGGATGTGACCAACTTAGTCCAACTTAGAAATTCATTAAAAGATGAATTTAAAGATATCGAAATGGTTTCTTTAAAAAATGGAGATAAAAAAGATTATTTTCATTCCATCATTTTTGAGACTAATCATGATTTGTCTTTTTTACAAGGATCTGTTCTTTGGATTTGTAAAAGTCCTATTAGAGAAAATCATAAACGAAAAAATTGGTTTATTGATGTTTCTATTATTCCTGAAAAAGAAACTATTTCTAAAGAAGAAGATTATAAAATTGAGAAGTTTCATTGTGGTGGAAAAGGCGGACAAAATGTAAATAAGGTTGAAACTGGAGTAAGGGTTATACATATTCCAACAGGAATAACTGTTACTTCAACAGAAGAAAGAAGTCAATTTATGAATAAGCAAAAAGCAATTAAAAGACTTCAAGGGATTTTAACAGCACTTGAAAAAGAGAATAATGCAAAACAAACAAATCAGGCTTGGAAAGAACATTACGAGCTTGTAAGAGGAAACCCTGTTAGAACATATGAGGGAATTAATTTCAAATTAAAAAAGGAATAACATAAAAGACGCACATCACTGTGCGTCTTAACTCATGAGTTGTTTTACCTTTGTCAGGTAATAGTGGAGATGAGGAGAGTCGAACTCCTGTCCAAAACACAATTATTAAAACTTTCTACATGTTTAGTTTGTTATACATTTTCGTTTCTTTCGCTGTGTGATAGAACAAACACTTGCCACAGGTCAAGTAGCTTCATAATACGCCTATATACTCAAAGCTTTGTATATATCGTTTCTTACTAGATTTTACACCATATTATAGACCGTAAGTTTTTCTAAAATATGATGAGTTGCAACTAGGCAACTAATGCTAAATTATCTTCAGCGTTTATTTTTGTAATGTCGGATTTAAGTGGTGTCCATTATCCACTACATGCTTATTTTAACGTTTGTACCCTGTCGAAACCTGTACATCCCCGTAAATTTGGGATAAGGAGAATAGCGAAAAAGAAATAAATTGGGTGATTTTTATAGGAATCGAACCTATTACATTTTGTTTAACATACAAATGCTCTACCTAATGAGCTAAAAAATCGATGTAATCTTTTTCTACACAACCTTATCTATAAAAAATTATAGCACATATATGTGTTATAGTCAATATGATTTTAAAATTGGATATAACTATTTTTATGAGTAAATGTTATAACTCTCTACTTATAATAAAGAACCTTCACAGACTTATTGTGTTATGGGTAATATATCTATTATTTTTGCATAGTCTGTTATCTAATAGCGTCTTCTTTATCTAATCCATTTATTTTTTCAGTAATTTCATCCCAATCAAAAATATTACAAGAAAGAAATGAAAATTTATCTTTATTTGATTTATAGTATTCTCTTACTGTACTCGTAATAATTATACAAAGTCTACGAACATTCACTGTATAATTACGAACTGGTTTAGATTCTACTAAACCTATTATTGAAGAAATACATGCAGAATCTATATATACATCAAACGGTTTCCTTTTCTCAACTACAAGTGTGAAATGGTCAATTTTGCATATTTCGTTTTTAATTTTGTCATTATCAATATTTGGGGCACCTTGATGTAAGACAGAGCATCTTAACTGATATATAACTTCACCACTTAGATAAGGCATTTCCATTTCTCCAGATTTAATAGGAGGCTTTTCGTATTCTCCAATATATTCATCATACCATTTAATATATCTTTCTTTATTTTTTAAATCATCACCATATTTGGCTTTAGCGCAAATATCTGGCAAAGTAAGTACTAGTGAAAGTGCTACCATATACGCTTCTGCATCAAGAGCTTTATTTACATCTTCAATTAATTTTTCAATCATTTATTATAACCTCTCTTCTTTTATACATTCGCTATTTTTATTTGGCATATTATTTAATAATATTATAGTTTCATTATCTTCTTCTAATATATCTATTAATTCTTGATGTATTTTCTTTTTTCTAAGCATAATTCCATAACCTACAACAATACCTATAAGCATAATCTCCTTTTTATTAAACTTTAAAAAAGACCTATTGATAGGTCTTTTGCATAACAGGGGGTATCGGGTATGGTCCGATAGCCTCAGTTTTGGAGACTGAGATGTTCTCCATTTACACCAACCCCCTATAATAGGGATAACAGGATTCGAACCTGCGTTCTCTGCGTCCCTAACGCAGCGCCGTAACCAAACTGGGCTATATCCCTATACTGGAGCCACTGGGAATTGAACCCAGATCTCTTGATTGCAAATCAAGAATAATCCCATTATACTATGACCCCATGGCACCGCTTGAAGGACTCAAACCTTCGACCCTACGCTTAGAAGGCGCATGCTCTATTCAACTGAGCTAAAGCGGCATAGTGCAGGATACAGGACTCGAACCTGTGACCTCTTGTTTGTAGGACAAGTGCTCTCCCAGTTGAGCTAATCCTGCAGTTATTCATATTCTTCATTAACTTTTTCAAAATCTATTTCATACAAAGAATGATTTTTACATTCTTTATCCATTTTGTCACAATCAATACCTACACCTTTTTCATAATAAGAGTGTTTACAACAAGAACATCCTTCATTTATAATTAAAACTTTTTTAAGAATATCTATTGCTCTTGCATATTCACAAGTATTATTACATTTATCTGGATTGTATTGTATCCCTTTTTTATAACAATGTTCTATACATGGATTAAACATATGTTTCCTTTCTTTTATTATTTCGAGATTATAATATTGATTATATAATCAAAATCATCAAGATATCTTCTCATTAGAAATCCTTTTTTAAAGTTTGTAATAACACCTAATTCGTTTTTATCCTCAAATCCTTTAATACAATAACTTGAACTAATTTCTGAATAATCAATATGTGTAAATATTATCTTGTTTTCATATGGAAGATTTTCAAAAGCTTTTAATGTTTCATATGTAAAATTATCTTTATCTGTACCTATGATAAATAAATTATCATAATTAATTCTTTGTTTTCTTTCGTCCCATTTTGTCTTGGCTTCTTCAAATGTTTTATAGTGAATAAAAAACCTGCATGATTCCGCTTCTGGCCTTTTGTATACTATACACCCAATTGGCGGGAGTGACAAGACAGTGGAATCATTTTTTGCATCCGGGCTTACCTATTGGATATTCTTTATTTGTATCTAACTTAATTAAATCTTTATCTATATAGTACTTTAAATTAGAAACAAATTTTACAAAATCATTCATATCAAAACTTAAATTTACTGTAGGCGTAAGAAAGGGCAATCCTAAATCATGATAAATAATACCACCTACACAGTTTGAAGAAATAATTGTGAAATCTTTATTTTTTAAATGTTTCTTTTTATTTATATTATACAATTTGTTTTCAAGTAATTTTAATTTTGTTAACATTTTAAGCTCCAAGGTTTATGTATCTTTATATTGAATATGTTCAGCTCTTTCTTTATCATAACATGCTTGACATTTTTCAGCACCTTTACTCATAAGATTGCCACAAATAAGACATATTTCTGTTTTATTATGTATTTTTGTATTTTTGCTATAATTAGCAACGACCCTACTGGGAGTCGAACCCAGATCTTTGGAGAGACAATCCAATATACGCTTGCCGTTATACTATAGGGCCATGAGCACCGATAAAAGGACTCGAACCTTCAACCTCATCATTCGTAGTGATGTGCTCTTATTCCAATTGAGCTATATCGGTATAGTACAAGCGAAGGGATTTGAACCCTTGTCTGCAACTTTATCAGAGTTGTCCCTAACCTCTTGGGTACGCTTGTATAGCGACTCGGATGGGGTATGATCCCACAACCTCCGCCGTGACAGGGCGGCGATCTGCCAGTTGATCTACCGAGCCATAAATCGGATAGGTGCGATTCGAACGCACACATTCTCCCGTCCAAAGGGAGGCGGCTTCCAATTACCTCTACTACCCGTTATAAATTTAAAAAACCACGACTACAATTCATAAAATTAAAATCATTGCAGTCGTGGTTCAAATATTTCTATATTAATCTAATTCTAATTTTTATTTCAACTAGAACCATCAATTAACTGCAATTTATCTATTCTTCTTACAGGCATAACAACAACAGCTGGATCTGCGTCAGCAGGCCATGCTCTACGAATATCATCATTAATGTTAATAATAGTAATCATAGTCTTCTTCATTGTTGTTATCTCCTTTCTTTTAAAATTTGTTACAGCCATGCTGTAAAGTATTGTTTTTATTTTGATGAATTAATTATACCATATGTTTTCTTGTTTGTCAATACTTATTTTTTCTTTTTTTAAACTACAAAAAGCCATAGTCTAGATACTCGTAAGTACCTTGCAGCTATGGCTTGTAAATTAGTAGTTTAATTTCAAAAATATCTAAGTCTAAAATTAGATATAATTTGATTTACAAGATAACTGCAACGAACCACGTCTATCTGCGGGCACTACAATAATAGCTCGATCTGCTGGTGCAGCGAACCAATCTCTATCAATAATATCAACGATTGTCATCATTATTGTCTTTTTCATTGTAGTTATCTCCTTTCTTAGTAGTTTGATTTTGTTTTTATTTTATCTTTTTATTTATGATAACATAAGTTTTAACACCTGTCAACCATATTTTTCTAAAAAATAAAAAAACCGAAACCACAAGGGTTCCGATTTCTTAAAATTAACGCTTCTTTTGTTTGCTCCATTCTTTAGCCACCTTCTCAAAGAAACACATCCATACAGAGTTGTCTCCCAAAAAAGGAATAAAAAATAGAACTATATTGAAAACAATAAAAAGGATTATAAGAATAATAATAAGGTTCTTGTTTTTAGTCTTTTTATAGACCTCTTTACAAGCACTACCTCCATATTCAATTAACTCTCCTATTGTTTCTTGCCATAAAGCACTAATAAATAATCCGTAGAGTCTTCATATCATGGCTCCTCCTTTCTTATTTTTTTATCAGAAACACTTATAAAAACTAAAAATACTTTTATATGTAATAACTGATATCTTTATTATAATGTATTTTTAAACAAAAGAAAAGAACCCTTTCCTACCCTCGGGGTGGGTAAGTTGGGGTTCGATTCTTGCCATCAACGGATAGGACGACGGCGAGCAGACTTGCTACGCTTATTCCTTCTCCGCTTTTTCTGGCACTGCAGCTGTCTGTTCGTAGACCACTGCTCAACCATCTTCTGGATGAAGTTCAACCAGCTAGAGGCATCCGCAATTACAGGGATATCCTTGATGATCGGGCAGAAGTTCACGATACCTGCGAACAGGACAAGAACCACAGTCAGCAGGATTTTTGTAGAACGAGAGTGAGTTACACCATAGACAGTCTTGACGATAGCCTTGATGTAGTCAATCTGCTCACCATAAGATTCCTGCCAGAAGGCATCCTTGAGCATATTTATAATGCCGAGAGCCTTCTTAGTAAAACGTGTCATAACAATACCTCCTAAATCAAATTTGTTTAGACCTACACTTGTGTATCCTAAACTTTGTATTTGCCATGACTTATGTGTTTATTATATAAAAACAAGAAACAAAAATCAAATTGTCAAAAAATATGTTATGTGATATACTTTTGTTAAGGAGAGATTAGCATGAAAACAATATACATATTACTAACTAATACAGGTACAATTACTTCTAGATTAATAAGAAAATTTTCAGATTTAGAATATACTCATTCTTGTATATCTTTAGATGGATATAATTTTTATAGCTTTTCAAGAAAATATACATATCTGATTCTTCCTGCTGGAATGGTTATTGAAAATACTGATAAAGGCGGACTTAAAAGATTTTCTAATAGAAATTGTGTTTTGTATAAATTAGATATTGAAGATAAAAAATACAATAAACTAGATAAAGTTATTAATAAAATGATGAAAAACACAAAACTTAGATATAATATTTTAGGACTTCTTTGTTGTCGCTTAGGTTTTGCATTTGAAAGACAAAATCATATGTTTTGTTCAGAATTTGTTTGTTGGGTATTGGCAAAGTCTGATATCATTTATTTAGAAAAATCAAGATCCTTATATAAGCCATCTGACTTAATGCAAATTGATGGAATTGAAGAAGCTTATAAAGGAACACTTTTTGAATTAGATAAATTTTTGAAAAGTAAAAAGGAAGGTTGAAGCCTTCCTTTTTTGTTACACAAACATCTGTTGTAATAATGCCTTTTTTAATTCTTTCCAGTCTTTAAGAATTTTCTTTTCAGCTTCTATTTTTCTATCCATAGCAGATAAGCAATCAGCTATTTTTTGTTGTTCTTCCAAGCAAGGAGCTTTAACTTTACATTCTCCGATTTCTCCTTTGTTTATTTTTTTAGGAAATGCAATATGTAATGTTCTTTTCCACAATTCTTTTTGAAAACATGTATTTGAAATATATTGAACTAAATAATCCGCTAAAATGTTTTCTTGTGGTTTTAATAAAGCTAAACTAACATAGTAGGCTATCTTCATATTTCTTGATACTAAAGAAGCTGTTCCAATATCGCCTATTCTTGTCATCAAAATATCACCTTTTTCGGGATAAATTTTAAATTCTTTTTCAAAGGCTTCTTTTGTTATATATTTATTAGTTTTATATAAGTTTTTTATATTTTCCACTGAAACAAACGGGATCCCTTGTTCAACATAATTAGGCGTTTGATGAGTTCCGTCATAAATTGTTGCTATTTCTAATAATTTCTTTTCTTCCCACTCGGGATACTCACTTCCATCATCAGCTTTAAATCTTATTTCTTGGCTAAATATTTTTTGCATTAAGCCTTTTTTCAATTCTTCGTAATCAGAAACAACTGCTTCTTGATTAGCGATTTTTTTGTCTACTTTTGAAAGAAAATCAGCTATTTTTTGTTGTTCTTTTATACATGGAATTTTAAGAACAAACCTTAATACATCTCCTTTTGAAATATTTAATTGCGCAGAACCTTGTCCGCATGATTTAAAATATTTTTGGCTAAAATTTATATATGCTCTTGCATATGTTATATTAATTTCAGCTTTTGCTCTAAGTAATCCCATTCTTTGATTAAGAACATATTTATTGTCTTCTGGAATAATTTCACTTAGGCCTAGAAAGTTGCCTTTTCCAATATCGCTTAATACCATCACAATATCATTTTTTTTCAAAAACCATTTTGCATTTATAACTCTTTTTAATTTATTTTGTAGATTACCGTTTTTATCAATACTATTCAAAGAAATTAAATAATAATTACCATTTTCATCTAATGAATTTTCAAGTGAATCTCCATTTTTGTATTCAAATAGTTTATCAAGCGTTTTTTCATTCCATTCATCTGTAAACTCGGGAAATCTCAATTTAGGTTTTGCCATATCAACACCTCCCTAAATTCCAAGCTGCTTAAAGTAATCTTCAAGCTCCGCATCTATTGCTTTTGATTCTTCCATATGTTTTGCAATATTGGCTTTTACTGTAGGAATATCAATAGGCTCTTCTTCTTCAAAAGTATCTACATAACGAGGAATATTTAAGTTGTAATCATTCTCTATAATCTCATCCATAGAAGCAATGTGACAATATTTATCTACTTCTTTTCTTTCCATATATGTTTTTACAATTTTATCGATATGTTCATCTGTAATATAATTCATTGATTTTCCAGATACAAATTCTTTACTTGCATCAATAAAACATATATTATCTTTATTTTCTTCTCTATCATTTTTTAATACCAATAGACAAACTGGGATATTCGTTCCATAAAAACAGTTACTAGGAAGACCTATTACTGCATCTAGTTTGTTTAATTTTTCGATTATATATTTTCTGATATTTTCCTCAGAAGACCCTCTAAATAATACTCCATGAGGAAGAAGAACAGCCGCTCTACTATCTCCATTTTTTAAAAGATGTAATATATGTTGAACGAATGCTAAATCTGCTTTACTTGCTGGTGCAAACTTTCCATATGAAGCATATCTGGGATCTGTATTACTTACATTTTCTGGATGCCATTTTGCAGAATAAGGCGGATTTGCCACACAAACATCAAATTTATCAAAATCAGTAGGAATCATTTCTTCTATTGTATTCATATTTTTTAAGTTAAATTTATCATACTTTATTCCATGTAAAATCATATTCATTCGTGCTAGGTTATATGTAGAAGAAGTAAGTTCTTGACCATATAATGAGCAATCGTTATATTTTTGTTTTACATTAAGAAGTAAAGAGCCAGAACCACATGTAGGATCTAGGCAAGTTCTTACTGATTCAAGTCCTACTGTTGCTATTTCTGTAAGAAGCTTACTCATACTAGCAGGTGTATAAAATTCACCGCCTTTTTTACCAGCAGATGAAGCAAAATTACTAATTAAAATCATGTAAGCAGTCCCTAAAACATCTTCTTCACCACCATAAGTACTGGTAAGGTTATATATTTTTATCATTAGCTCTGAAATAATTTTATTTTTAGCACTCACTGTTTTTCCTAACTTAGAAGAAGTTAAATCCAAGTCTTCAAACATGTCCTTAAAAGATTCTTCACTTTTAAAACCAATAAATGATTTATTAAATGAATCAATTCCATTTGCTAAATCTTCAATACTAAATGTATCATTGTTTATCTTTTCTATAAGTTTATCAAAAAGATATTTTTTATCAATGAAACAACCTTGTGCTAAAAGAAGTTGTTCTTTACACCAATCTTCATTTTCTTCCCATTCTTTAAAAACTTCTTCATTAGTAGAATCTTCCATAAAGAGGACATTTTTAACTGTCTTAAATGTCTCTTCTGATAAATATTTATAACAAAGCATTCCTAAGATATAGTTCTTAAATTCAGAGGCATCAATAGTACCCCTTAAAGTATTAGCCATATCCCATAGTTTACCTGATAATTCTTTTGCTAAATTCATAATTTTATAATCCTCCTTATTTATTATGTACTATTAATTATAACATACTTTTATAAAATAGTCCATTATTTTTTCACTTCCTTACAATATCCTTGAATTTTACGAGGTGCTATTGTAAAAATTTCCCTTTGTATTGTTTTATCACATTCTTTTTTACTAGCAATTATCTCCCTTAAAACATCTCTAGTAATCGTGTCCATTTCTGTAGAAAAATCATATTGACATTGTTTAGTATATATGCTTATGATTTTTTCGATTTCTTCTTTTACTTTTTGGCTTTCTTTTTCTGTTATTTCTTCGCCATAGTCCTTAAACATTTCTTCTAATTCTTCATCCGTTTTTTGTGGTTCACTTTTCATTATTTCTTGAACCAATTCAGCAAAACCATTAAGCAATTTATTTTCATAAAAGCGGGCTTTTTCTTCATTGTTGCCAAACGCTTTTCTAATCTTTCCAAAGTTTCCTTTTACTTTTTTCCAGACTTTAAAATCAGTTGCATCAGCACTTTTATTTATAAAATATTGATTAACATATATTGTAACTGTATCTTCTTCAAGTTCAATAACAATAGGAAATCTTCTATAACTTTGTGCTTTATCTTCCGCTTGATGTTCATTGCCGTGCTTGTCCTTGTAATGCCCAGCAAGCCCATTCAAAAAGACTTGATAATCTTGCACACTATTAACTATATTAACGCTGTTTACGGGCTTTATAGAGCTAAATTTGACGTTTACACGGCTATTGTGTGGGTGAGAATCAAAGACCTTGAAAAGATTTTCTCTACCCTTGAAAGCATCTAACAAAGTGTATGCTCTATAGTCAGAAAGTATATTAACAGGTTGTGCGTCACATCCTTCATATGAAACATTATCACAGCCTAACTCAAAGAATAAATCTTCATCATTTGTTATGCAAGGATAAAGGCATCTTGCTATTGCTCTACTTGCTACATCTTTACCGACACCGCCACCACCTGTTATGTAAATATTTAATCTTGTTTTTGGAACTTCCATATGGCTTGCAATATACTCTAATCTATGTTTTTTGAGTTTATCAAGATTATTCATATACAATAGTTTATCTTCTTCTCTACACTCTTTTAAGGTTTTTCCGAGATATAAAACATCAAATAACATTCTATCTTTTTTGCTTAAATCACCGCCATATTTTTCCCTGTTTTCTTCTCTTTCATTGAGTTCTTTTCGCCAGTCAAAATTAGAATGGACTTCTTCATCAGAATAAAGCGTTTTACCTTTTTCTTGTTCCTTTTCGCTACTATGTGGAAGATATTCCACGCAGTCCAAAAACGCACCTTTACCTTTTGCAACCTCTACAAGAAATTCGGGAACACCAAACCATTTGGCAACAACAGGTAATTCAACAGAACCAGGGCAATCTATAACAGCGTGCCAGTGTTTTCCTTTTAATTCTCCGACCTGTTCTTTAGTGCATATATCATTATCAAAATCTTTATCAGTAAATCTATCCTCATCATGGCATATATAAGCCCATTGCTTTATTGATTTATGTGATAAGGCACTTATAATATTCCTTTCATTAAAATTATAACTTTCCCCAGTTTCGGGATTCTTTTCATATTGAGTTATCTTGTAAACTCTTGCTTTTATAACTGTTTTTTCATTTTCAGTGATTAGCCATTACTCCTTTCTTTTGCTTAATTTTTGTAATAATTTTTGTCATTTTTCATTCTTCCTTTCATTTTTTATTAAGCATAAAGGAGCATTAAAACTTTTATATAAAGTCGATAGAGTTCATCTATTGACAATTTTTTATTTTTATAATAACATAAATATATAGAAATTGAGCGTATACAAAAACGCCAATTATATATCTTACAATGTTTTAAATGCCCCCGAACCGTTTGCCTAACGGTTCTTTTTTTTATGCCTAAAATAATTTTATAACACA
>OFHP01001377.1_pt1 | contig 11571 bp, 9 predicted proteins | sample 1521651 | NCBI WGS metagenome assembly OFHP01 (sample SAMEA3504105, study PRJEB24116) | mouse gut metagenome | biome: mouse gut; feature: mouse-associated habitat; material: faeces | place: Denmark | collected 2011 | reverse complement strand
GGCGGCCTGCCTTGCGGCGCGGCCTTATTGCTGTTGCTGCTGCGGGGCGGGTTCCGTCTCGTAACGACGATTCCAGCCCGTGACGGCGGAGAAGATCAGGACGACAAGCAGCGTCCACGAGTAGGGATTGTACAGGGCCGCGCTGATGGGCGGGGCCTGAATGCCGTAGGTTTCAGCCGCGCTGTAGAGCGCACCATACCACGCGGCTACGGCGATGTGCCACGGCAGGATGAAGAAGATCGTACACACCGCGCAGTCCATGAGGTTGGCCCGACGCGCCGCCGCAAGACGGAAACGCTCACCGATGGGCCGGACGATGCCGGGGCCTACCAGCAGTTCCGCAGGGGCGTTGGCCGAAATGGGGATGGATGCCAGAATGGTCACGCCTACGATGAAAAGCTCGGCCTGACGCACGGTGGATACCAACGTGCTCTGGGCGAAATCGAGGATGCGGCGCATGATGCCGCTCTCGATGAGAATTTGCGTCACGGCCAGAATCAGGATGGCAAAGATGATCGCCCCCACCACGTTGTCGATACCAGCCTGTATGAGGCCGGTGGAGCCGCCCTTTTCCGCCGGGATGCGGAAGATGTCGCTCACCTTGATGGTGCCGACGAGCACGCCGAGGATGGCGGCGGCTACGTTGCCGTAAATGAGCGATTCCATGATGTGGCGGCCACGCAGCGCGGAAACGACCACTACGGCCAGCGCTACGAGCATGACAAGGCCCTCGGGACGCAGCGACGCCCGGATTTCGGGAAGCGCGCGCACTTCGCCGCCGCCTCCGAAGATCAGGAAGACCACACCCGCTACGCAGGCCGCCGCCATCGCCAGCGGGAAGCGGCTGCGGACCACGTCGCGCATTTCCGCGCCCTGCGTGTAGGCCGAAACGATGGTGGTATCCGAAATGGGCGCGAGGTTGTCGCCAAAGGCCGCGCCAGAAAGGATGGCCAGTCCGAGCATGGCCGGATCGCAGCCGAGGAAGTAGCCCGCCGGATAGAGGACCGGGGCCAGCGCAATGCAGGTTCCGGTGCTCGTCCCGGTGCCGAGCGCAAAGAGCATGGCCGCTACAAAGACCAGCAGCACGAAGACGCTGCCCTGCGCGCCGGTCGTCATGCCCATCCACAAGAGCCCGTCAACGAGCCCCCCGGCGGCCATGAGCTTGCCGAAAACACCCGCCAGAAGCCATGCCGTCACGATGACGATGCCGGTCTTGTCCCCGATGCCGCGCATGGCCGCCCGGCAGTACTCGGCCTTGTCCCTCGCAAAGAACAGCCCAACGCAGAGGGCAATCCACGCGCAGGCCCAGAAGGGCTTGGTGCCGCCCCGTTCTTCCACCGAAAGCCAGATCAGCCCGCCTACCAGCACCACGAGGGGGATGAGCCCACCCCACAGGCCGCCGTACATTTCAAGCCGCTTTTCTTCCATACAACACCTCTTGAGTCCGTCAGTGTGAAGCCGCTTGCGCGGCGGGAATGGAACGGGTTGTTCCCCGTAGCCGGGCCATCCTGGGCGACGGCGCTGCGCGGCTGGAATGGGCTCCCTTGCGGGCGGCGGCAAGGCTCTTGCGGGGCCTCGCCGGACGCCGCCGTGCCAGCCTTTTCCGGGCGGCGTTCCTGTCCATTGTCGACATTCGAACAGGGGATGACCATAGCTAATCGTGAAAAAATAGTCAATCATTCTCTCACATCTTCTTTTCCCGGCCCGCTCTCCGCCGCCATGCCTACGAGGAACGCAAGAGCGCAGCCGGAAACAGGAGGCTGGAAAAACGCTGTTTCTTCTCAGGTCATTATTTCTGTTACATTTTTATCACGTATTTTCCACACCGCAGAGGGCGGCTTTCCCGGGCCTTTGTCGTTCCGGCCCGCGCCCGTGTGCCCGGCTTGTGCGCCTTTCCGTCACCCGCTTGCGCCGCGGGAAGGGGTGAGGAGGAACCTCGAAACTCGCGTTTCGTCTTATACATTCATCTTATATTACAACATATTACCTTTTTTTATCCTCAAAATGTCGCCGCCCGCTTGACAGAAAGGGTTCCGTATGTGAAAAACGTAATGAACGATTGTCGACATTTTTTCTCTCGACAGAAAGCTGCAACCCACAACAAGGAGCTGCCCGACAAGGCGACACAATAGACTGGCAGGGAGGGATATCGGCGCAGGACGCCGACCGTAAGGATGGTTTTTCACCGCAGGGGCCGCATCGCCCCGCCGTTGGAGGAATGTATGAAGGGTGCACGGATGAGTTTGCCGACTCAGATGGCAATCGGCATGGTTCTTGGCATCATCGTGGGCGCAGCAACCCCGATGATTGGTTTCAATCCCTCCTATTACCAACCCATCGGGCAATTATTCATCAATCTTGTGCGCATGGTCGTGGTGCCGCTGGTGCTCACCACGCTCGTGGCGGGCGCGGCCAGCGTGGGCGACGTCAGCCGCCTCGGACGCGTGGCCGGCAAGACGCTGACCTATTATCTGGCGACCACGGCGATTGCGGTGGTCATCGGCCTCATCCTCGCCAACATCGTGCAGCCCGGAAGCGGCCTTTCCATCTCCACCGAAGGGCTGAAGGCCAAGGACGTCACCCCGCCCTCGCTGGTCAGCGTGCTGCTCAACATCGTGCCCATCAACCCGATGGACGCCCTTTCCAAGGGCAACATGCTCCAAATCATCTTCTTCGCGCTGCTCTTCGGCTTCGGCCTGAGCACGGTCGGTGAAAAGGGCAAGCCCGTCCTCAACTTCTTCGACGGCGCGGCGGACGTCATGATCAAGGTCACGGGCTTCGTGATGCTCTATGCGCCCATCGGCGTGTTCGGCCTCATGGCCTACACCGTGGCCATGCACGGCCTTTCCGTGCTCCTGCCGCTGATCAAGCTGGTGGGGGTCATGTACGTGGCCTGTCTGCTCCAGATTCTCATCGTCTATCTGCCCTGCGTGAAGTTCACGGGGCTCTCGGCCTCGCAGTTCCTGAAGGGGCTTTCGCCTTCCATGATGATCGCCTTTACCACCTGTTCGAGCGCGGCGGCCCTGTCCACCACCCTGCTCGGCGTGCAGCGCCTCGGCGCCTCCCGCCCGGTGGCGAGCTTCTCCATCCCGCTCGGCAATACCATTAATATGGACGGCGCGGCCATCTACATGGGCATCGCCGCCATCTTCGCCGCGGAAGTCTACGGCATCCCCATGCCGCTTGACCGTCAGCTTACGGTCATCCTGCTCGCGGTGCTGGCCTCCATCGGTTCCATGGGCGTGCCCGGCGCGGCCCTGATCATGATCACGATGGTCTTTACGCAGGTGGGCATCCCGCTGGAAGCCATCGCGCTTGTGGCCGGTGTCGACCGCATCATGGATATGGCCCGGACCACCATCAACGTGCTTGGCGACGCCACCGGCGCGGTCTTCGTCTCCAAGCTTGAAAACGACTTCGACCCGGCACGCGGCGCACGCATGGCCGAGGCGGAATAACGCAGTATAGTGCGTAGCCCGGGGCGCGGCGGTCCTCGCCCCGGGCACGGCGGCCCACGACGCAGTTCAGTGCGTAAGGCCCCTCTGAGAACGGACGGATACGAAGTTTAGTGCGTTATGCCCACGCGGGAACAGACGGAAGCGCAGCAGGCTGCATACAGTCCGCATCAGAACCAGCGGAAGGTATCCTGCACAAGGCGCACAGCGGGACAGGCAAGGACGCAGTATTCTGCGTAAGGCGCAAACCCGCCACGGGCCCCCCTTCAGGGGCATCCATTAACGCAGTTTAGTGCGTAATGCCCCCCGGGGCCTCCGACGAGGAACGGCGCACGGGTACGAAAAAGCCTACGGCCCGGAACACCCTGTTACGAAGTACAGTGCGTAATGCCCCGCCGGGGGCACCCCACTACGCAGTATTCTGCGTAAGACAACCTGAACGCGCCGCCCCGCACGGACGGCGGAACGCTTGAGGAGACAGGCGATGGCACAGACGCAACGCATCGGCGTGGTCGGCGGCGTAGGGCCCTACGCGGGGCTCGATCTGGTACGCAAACTCTTCGATCACACCCGGGCGGACTGCGATCAGGGGCATCTGCCCGTGATGCTCCTCTCCTTCCCGGATCGCATCGCGGACCGTCCGGCCTTCCTGTTGCGCGGCGCGGCGGTCAATCCGGGCGAGGCCATCGGGGAGATCATGGCGGAACTCGCGCTGACCGGGGCAACGGTCATCGGCCTGCCCTGCAACACGGCGCACAGCCCGCGCATCCTCGATACGGCGCTGGCCCGGCTCGCAGCCACGGGGCGGCCCGTGCGCTTCGTGCACATGATCAAGGCCGTGACCGACCGCGCCCGGACCTTCGGGGAAGGCGCGCGCATCGGCATCCTCGGCACCGAAGCGACGCTGGAAACCCGGCTCTATCAGGACAGCCTCGAAGAGGCCGGGCTGGTCCCGCTCACGCCCGACGCCGCAGGCCGCAGGCGCGTGCAGGAGGCCATCAGCAACCGCGAGTACGGCATCAAGGCGCAATCTCCGGTGAGCGAGCGCGCCCGCGCCGATCTGCTGGCCGAGGCGTACAACCTTGTAGAAGCCGGGGCCCGGGCGATCATCCTCGGCTGTACGGAAATCCCGCTGGCCCTGCCGGAAAAAACCCTCGGCGGCGCGGCCCTCATCGACGCCACGGACGTACTCGCCGTGGAACTGGTGCGCGCCTTCGCCCCGGACCGGCTGAAGGACTAGCCGCGCGCTTCCCCGCCAGCGGAGACGGACGGAAACGGATGACAAAAGCGGCTCGCCTTCGCGCAGGCCGCACGGAAGATGCTTGTCCCCGGGCGCACGCGGAAAATGCTTGTCCCCCGGCGCACGCGGAAGATGCTTGTCCCCGGCGCACGCGGACGCGGACAGGGGGACGATGGACAAAGACCGTCCTCCATGTGGACGCGCGGACGCCGGGAAGCCGCCTCTCTGCGCGGGCCGTCCTGAGCGTCGCGCACGGGATCAAGGATGCCGGAGAAGGCCGCTGCCGCCCGGACAAGCGGGAGGACAGGCGGCTTCCGCAAGAGATGCAGGACTTGCGGCCTTCGGCGCGCAGCTTTTCGAGGCCGCCCGGCCCGAAGACGGCATCGGAGGGGCAGGGGACGCCGGATTTGCGCAAGGGCGCGCATCGCGTTACACCCGTCCCGGCGCTCGGAAAAAGACTGCGCGGAACGCCACCGTTCCACGCGGACGCAAGAGCGCGGGAAAGCCCTTCCCGCCGGGCGCAAGGCGCGTGCAGGGGCGCTTTTCAAAAACGGATCGCCGGCCAGAACTCCCGCCCTGCCGGAAGCAAAGGGTTCTTGACAAGCGGTCCGGCTGGTGGCAGATGACACATGTCGATTAGGGTTCTTGACAAGCGGTCCGGCTGGTGGCAGATGACACATGTCGATTGTCGACATTTTATGAACAACGGAACGCCGCTCCCGCGGCGCAGCCATACTTACAGGAGAAAGCCATGAATCTCGCCAAATTTCCCCGTCGCGGCTATGTGACCGAACCCACGCCTCTGGAAGCGCTCCCCCGCTTCTCCAAAGCACTCGGCGCGGACATCAACGTCTACATCAAGCGCGACGACCTGCTCCCCGGCACCGCCGGAGGCAACAAGACCCGCAAGCTCGACTTCAGCATGGCCGACGCCCTCAATCAGGGCGCTGACACCATCATCACCTGCGGCGCCGTGCAGTCCAACCACTGCCGCCTGACCCTCGCGTGGTCGGTCAAGGAAGGGCTCGACTGCCACCTCGTCCTCGAAGAACGCGTCAAGGACAGCTACAACCCCGAAGCTTCCGGCAACAACTTCCTGTTCCAGCTTCTCGGCGTCAAGTCCGTGACCGTGGTGCCCGGCGGCTCCCCGATGATGGCCGAAATGGAAAAGCTCGCTGAAAAGCTGCGCGCCGAAGGCCGCAAGCCCTACATCATCCCCGGCGGCGCTTCCAACAAGATCGGCGCTCTCGGCTATGTGGGCTGCGCCGAAGAAACCCTGCGCCAGCTCTTCAACCTCGGCCTGTCCATCGACCACATGGTCGTCCCGAGCGGCAGCGCCGGCACCCACGCGGGCATCATCGCGGGCATGATCGGCAATAACGCGGGCATCCCCGTGACCGGCATCGGCGTCAACCGCAAGAAGCCCGTGCAGGAAGCCGCCGTGCTCAACCTGGCCAACGAAACGCTGGAATACATCGGCACCGACGCCCGCGTCCCCGCCGAAGCCGTGGTCGCCTTCGACGACTACGTGGGCCCCGGCTACTCCCTGCCCACCGACGCCATGGTCGAAGCCGTCAAGATGCTCGCCAGCACGGAAGGCATCCTCCTCGACCCCGTCTATTCCGGCAAGGCCATGTCCGGCCTCATTGATCTGGCGCGCAAGGGTTACTTCCCCAAGGGCTCCAACGTGCTCTTCCTGCACACCGGCGGCTCCCCGGCGCTCTATGCCTATCTGCCCACCTTCCGGGCCTAAACATCCCCCCCGGGCCCTCCCACATCCCCGGGAGGGCCCCGTCCCGCCGCCGCATCCCCCCGAGCGGCGGGACACCTTCCATCACGCGGGCCTTCGCGGGACTCCCCTCATGGAGCGGGACACCGCTACCGGGGGGCAAGCCCATGACGGGACGCCGTGCTTCTTGCGGGGCGTATCCCCGTAAGGGCCACTCGCGCAGCGGGACGCCCCGGGGAAAACCGGGCACGTGTTTACGGGAGGCCGCATTCCCCCCATACGGCGGCCCCCCTCGGCAAGGCCCGGGCGATTGGCGCAGGACGTGTTCCTCTGCGGGACAGCCGGGCGGAAAGAACCGCCCCACCTTCCCGCCGCATGGAAACGCCGCCGACGCCTTCGGGATGCCTTGCCTTATGAAAAGGCCCTCCTTCGCCGTCCTCCCCTCTTCCCACGGCGAAGAAGGCGCGGGCCCTTCCCACCGGGGGCGGCCCAGTCGCCGGGCCAGCCGCCGCATGTGGACGCCATGCCCGCTTCCGGGCGCGCCACAGGCGGGCGGCATCCCCCGGCAAGGCCCGCCCCGGCGCGAGGCCAAAGCTTCCTCTTTTGCAATATATTGAAAGAAAAGGCTATTATACTTTCTTGCACAGAAGGGCGAAAACACGTAAATTGCTTGTTCCATTCGCACTTTCAAGGACGGGAGAAAGCCTTTGCTAGGAGCGGCACCAACCTTCACCAAACAGACCTACTCCAATCAGGTCGCAAGCTATATCCGTACCCTTATCCGCAAGGGCACGCTTGAGATCGGCGCGCAGATCAAGGAAGCCTTCCTCGCGGAACGCCTCGGCATCAGCCGCGCCCCCATCCGTGAGGCGCTGCAAGCCCTCGCACAAGAGGGCCTCATCACGTCCGAGCCGCAAAAAGGCAAACACGTCAGGCAGATGACCGGAAAGGAAATCTACGACAGCTATATTGTCGCGGGTATTCTGGAAGGAGCGGGCGTCGCGGGGTCGCTGCCCTCATGGACGGAAGACAATATGGAGACGTTCCGGGGCGTCGTGCGCGAGCTCGAACGCGCCACCGCCTCCCTGGACCATCCCGACGAGCTGGCCGACATCGACGAGCGGTTCCACACCACCCTGCTCATGGCCTGCGACAACACGCGGCTGGTGGAAATGGCGCGCACGTCCTGCGCGACCATCTCCAAGTACCTCTATTATCAGCACTGGATCACCATGTTCTCGCCAGCCGAGTACGCGGCGCGCCACCTCGCCATCGCCGAGGCCGTGGCCTCCCGCGACGGCGCGCATGTGGAAAGCGTCCTGCGCGACCACTACCGCGAAACCGGGCAGCGCATGGCCGAGTTCGGCGTGCCGCCCTACGAGACGCGCTGACCGGGCGCGCCTACGCCCGCAGCGCCGCCGCACGGCCCGCCCCGGAAACGCCCGGCGCAAGGACGGCGCGCAGGCCCGGTGGCAAAGGGCGAGAAGGATTCCCGTTCCCGGGCCTGCTGGCAGTCCACGCACAGCCGCACGGCGGGTGAGGCCAGCAGCCGCGGAAAGGGGATACGCTCCCCGCAGGCTTCGCACAGCCCATAATCAAGCCTTTCGATCCGCCGCAGGGCATATTCAAGGTCCCGGATGCGCTCCACGCACCGGGCATGGAGCCGCTCGTCCACGGCGCACTCGCTCAGACGCGAGGCCAGTTCGTTGTCGTCCGGGCACTTCAGAGGCACGGACGGAGGCGTCAGGGCGCGCCGCAGGGCCGCGAGTTCGCGTTCCATCATGCCTTGCAGTTCAATCAATTGGGAGAAATACATGGGGAACCTCCCTCGGCAGGGTTTGCCTGCCGCAAGGATATACCCCCCACGCGCGGCGGGGCCGTGCCGGGCCGGTGACATTTGCGCGGCACCGCAAGGTACACGCCTCCTGCGCGGAAAAACGCTCACTCCGTAAGGGCCGCGCCCCCGCGCAGCGGAACACCCCTAGGAAAACCGGGCACGTGTTCACGGGAGGCCGCATCCCTCCTACGGATATTTCTTCCCCTTGAGCGCGAAAAAAAGAAAAAACAGAAAAAACAGGAAAAGCCCCTGAGGGGTTCTCCCCTTCCTTATAACACGGCTCATTGCGAAAAGAAGGCCCGGGGGCGGTCGCCTTCATGCAGGCTCGGCCCGGACGAGCAGGGCTTCAAGCTCGGCGACGCTGGCGGCCAGACGCGACGCGCCCGCTTCCATAAGCTCCTCGCGGGTGCCGTAGCCGTAGAGCACGCCTACGTCGGCAAGCCCGACCTCTTTTGCGCCCAAAATATCATATTTCCTGTCCCCCACCATGACCGCCGCCCCGGGATCGATGCCCCCAGCCTCCAGCGCGTAGCGGATGACGTCGGTTTTCGCCGAGCGCCCGCCCGCCAAATCCGCCCCGCACACCGCATCAAGCGACGCCGAAAGCCCGAAATGATCCGCGATGCGCCGGGCGAAGGTCTCGGGCTTGGAGGTGGCGACCACAAGCGTCTTCCCGGCATCCTTCAAACGCCGCAACATCTCGGGCACGCCCGCATAGGGGGCGTTCTCGTAGAGGCCCCTGTCCTGAAAATACTCCCGGTAGACTTCCACGGCCCGGCGCGCGTCCGCGTCGCTCATGCCCATGACGCCCCGGAAGGAATCGTACAGCGGCGGCCCGATGAAAACCCGCAGCGACTCGCGGGACGCGTCCATCCCGAAGCGCCGCAGCGCGTACAGGACCGAATTGACGATCCCCGGTTCGGAATCCGTAAGCGTCCCGTCCAAATCAAAAAGAATGGTTGTGTGGTTCATGCCGCCTGTGTACGTCGCCTTGCCCTTTTTCGCAACGGGAAAGCCCGCGCGGAGAGGCACCTCGGTACGCGGACGAAAACCCGCCCCAGCCCACGCGGAAAGCCGCCGCCTCGCAAACGGCTGGAGAAGCCGGGAAAACCCGCGTGCGGAAGGGCCGGGCACAAAGGATAGGAACACGCCCGGGCCGAAGCGCCGCGATATAGGATGGGGACGCTTCTGTCCAAAGCCGGAAAGAGGCCCCTGCCCGAAGCCGCCCGAATCAGGGAGTCGCCTGCCTGAGCCCGGATATACGTCGAAGGCCCGAGGCCGCCCTTGCCCCTGCGCCGTCTGAAGGCGGACCCCGCCGGAACGCTCCTGCAAAATGATTTTTTCACATGGCGGTTTTCTCTTTTTATCTCCTGAAAAGGCCCTTAGGAACACCTAAAGGGGCGTGCGTATTCTGAAAAAACAATGAATAACAATATGTTCTGAACATATATTATCATCGTTTAAAATATTTCTAAGACACCACCCAATGTTTCCCGCCGTATTTTCTTTTGATTCCACAAGTCCTTGATATACAATATTATCTCAATAATACAGCTTGTTGACGAGGCTTTTTCTCCGATCTTTTTCTTGCATAAAAAACGCTGGTGATATATTTTACGCCTCAAGATATATACTTCAACGAAACAGATATATGTAATATCCGGCCAATTTTTCTGTAAAAATTTTACCACTCCGCAGAGACGGCCCGAAAGGCCATTCTGCTTGTTCGTAAAATGGCATATCCACCCGCCGAAAAGGAGGTCAGCATGTATCGCCCCCCGCGAAGCCACTTATGACCCCGGCCACCTTGTCCGAGGCCATCCGTACCCCCCACCATCTGTAAGGATCAGGTCATGGAAAACGCTTCCCAGCCCAAAAAATCCGGTTTTCTCGGCAACTACGACGCTCATCTCTTCTGGCCCGTCACCATCATCTATCTCGGCATCATCGCCTTTGCCGTCATTGATCCCACCGCTGCCGGGGTCACGTTCTCGGCCATTCAGCGTTTCGTGCTCTCCAATTTCAGTTGGCTCATCCTGCTCACGGGCGCAAGCGCCATCTGCTTTGCCCTCTGGATGGCGTGCAGCAGCCGCTACGCCACCGTCAAGCTCGGGGCCAAGGACGACAAGCCCGAATTCTCCTTCTTCGCGTGGGTAGCCATGCTCTTTTGCGCGGCCCTCGGCACGGGTTTCGTCATTTTCGGGGGCGCCGAACCGCTCTACCACCTCTTCACCGCCCCCACCATCACCGACGCCGGACATATCGGAAAATCTCAGGGCGTGCCCGAAGCCATCCGCCTTGCCGTGGTCAACTGGGGCCTTTTCGGTTGGCCCATCTTCGCCGTCGGCGGCTGGGCCATCGGCTACGCATCCTACCGCCACAACAAGCCCCTGCGTACCTCCACCGGGCTCTACGGGCTGCTGGGTGAACGCTGCAACGATACCTTCTTCAGCAAGGCCGTGGACGTGCTCGCGGCCATCGGCACCATCGGCGGCGTGTCCATGATGATCGGCCTCGGCGTGGCCTCCATCAGCTATGCCTTCCTCATCCTTTTCGGCATCGAGCTCAACGCCGTCGGCAAGTTCACCGTCATGCTCTGCCTCATCCTGACCTACATCATCAGCTCCGCCACCGGCCTTGCCCGCGGCATGCGCCTGCTCAGCGAATCCAACGGCTACCTGACGCTCGGCCTGCTCGCCGCCGTGCTCTTCCTCGGCGCGACGCCCTTTACCTACGTCGCCAACATGCTCCTTCAGGTCACCAGTGAATTCCTCTTCCGCCTGCCCCAGAACCTCCTCTGGACCGACGCCGGGAACTTCGAACCCCGCGAATGGTCGGGGACGTGGTTTATTTTCTATATTCTCTGGAATGTGTCCTACCTGCCCTTCACCGGCGGCTTCATCGCCCGCATCTCCCGCGGACGGACCATGCGGGAATATATCTGCGGAACCGTGCTCGTGCCGCTCTTCATGACCCTGCTGTGGTTCTCCATCTGGGGCAGCAACGCCTGTTTCGAGCAGCTCAATGGCTACCTCCCCCTCTATGAGGCCGCCCAGAACAACCCTGAGCAGGCTCTCTACATCCTGCTCGGTTCCTTCCCCTTCGGTACGGTCCTCTGTTTCGTGGCCTTCGTCTGCTTCTGCCTCTTCGCCATCACCACCGCCGACGCGGCCTCGCACTTCATCGCCCAGCAGACCACGCAGGGCACGACCTCCTCTTCCCTGCCCATGCGCGTCTTCTGGGGCTGCCTCATCGGCTTCACCGGCATCCTCTTTCAGGTCACGGGCGGCTTCACGGCCATCAAGTCCCT
>OFHP01001376.1_pt1 | contig 11572 bp, 9 predicted proteins | sample 1521651 | NCBI WGS metagenome assembly OFHP01 (sample SAMEA3504105, study PRJEB24116) | mouse gut metagenome | biome: mouse gut; feature: mouse-associated habitat; material: faeces | place: Denmark | collected 2011 | reverse complement strand
TATATGCCTCCAGGATCCTTCCGCTCACAGGGGCTTTCGCCGTGGCAAAATGCCGCAGTGTCCCGTCCCATCCGTCAATAACCCAGTTGTGATCGTATCCTCCTGCCATTTTGAGCTGGGCATAGTCGGCTCCAATCCGATCTCCGATTCTTTGGGGCACGGTGAAATCCATGGGAGTCCCCACCACCGGCGCAATCTCTCCTGTGGGAATGGACTCTGAGTCCGTGGGAGTAAAATGGGAAGCCCCCAGCCACAGCTCATGATCTTCCATGCTGCCGCTGTCATGTCCTTCCAGATTAAAATATGTATGGTTGGTCAGGTTGAGGATGGTTCTGCTGTCGCTGGTTCCGTGATAGTGAATCCTGAGCGCATTGTCTTCCTCCAGGGAATAGGTGACGCTGACTTTTCTCTCCCCTGGAAAGCCCAGGGAGCCATCCCCGTCCTCAAGGCTGAATGTGACGCTGTTATCCCCTGTTTGGGCCTCCCAGAATCTTTTGTGCCAGCCCATGGTCTTATGACTGTGGAGATTGTTGGATCCCACATTTGCGTCCAGGTGATATGTCACGCCGTCCAGGCAGAAGCATGCGCCCCCTGTCCGGTTGGCGTTGGGCCCCACCACCACGCCCAGAAAACAGCTGTTATCCATGTAGTCTTCTGCCCTGCCGCAGCCCAGCACCACGTCCGCCATGCTGCCGTTTTTGTCCGGAGCCATAACCTGCACCAGGGCCGCGCCCACATTTGTCACCGCCGCCTGCATCCCTTTTCCATTGGAAAGTGTATACAGGCAGGCCTCTTTTCCGCCCGGATATGTCCCAAAGGCGCTTACAGCTACTGCCATGTCCGTTCCTCCTATTCCAGTTCCGTCACTGCACTTTGTGACTGTATTTTTTGCTATTCTGTTCCGTCGCTGTACTCCGTGACTGTATTTTTGCTATCCTGTTCCGTCACTGTACTCCATGGCTGGTTATTTCATTTGATTTTTGCGCCTTCGCATTACAGTTCCACGCGGCCTTCCAGGGCGCGGAGGAGTGTGACTTCGTCGATGTACTCCAAATCACCGCCCACCGGAACGCCGCTGGCAATGCGGGTCACGCGGATGCCGGTGGGTTTCACCATTTTGCTGATGTACATTGCGGTGGTCTCCCCTTCCAAACTGGAATTGGTGGCAATAATCACTTCCTCCGCCTCCCTCTGGAGCCGCTCCATGAGTTCTTTCAGTTTAATATCGCCGGGCCCCATGCCGAGCATGGGCGAGATAGCGCCGTGCAGCACATGGTACACGCCCTCGTATCTGCCTGTTCTCTCATATGCCGCCAGGTCCCTGGTGTTCTCCACCACCATAATCTGTCCGTGATTGCGCTTCTGACTGGCACACACAGGGCAGAGTTCCTTGTCCGTGAGAGTATAGCACTCCCTACAGTAGCGGACATTCTCCTTTGCATCCAGGATGGTGTCTGCCAGACGCTTCACTTTGTCCTGGGGCATGTTGATCAGGTGAAATGCCAGACGCTGTGCGGATTTGCTTCCGATACCCGGAAGAGCCGAAAGTTCCTCTATCAGTTTATTGATGTGTCCGCTGTACAGTTCCATCAGAAAGGCAGGCCTCCCAGTCCGCCCGTCATCCTGCCCATCAGCTCGGAACTTGCCTCCTCCGCTTTGCGCAGGGCCTCGTTCACCGCCGCCATAATCAGATCCTGGAGCATCTCAACATCCTCCGGATCCACCACCTCCTGGGACAGGGTCAGGCGAAGGATCTCCTTCTTGCCGCTGACAACAGCCTCCACCGCGCCGCCTCCTGCAGTGGCGGAAAATTCTTTTGTCTCCAGCTCCTTCTGTCCTTCCTCCATCTGGCGCTGCATCCTCTGGGCCTGCTTCATCAGATTATTCATGCTTCCGGGCATGGCGCCGCCGGGAAAGCCTCCACGTTTTGCCATTATTCTTCCTCCTCAATGTCCATCTGTATCACCTTGGAAATATCCACATAGTTCTCCTCGAACCGTTCCTGCTCTCTCACCGTCTGAACCACCACAGGGATCTCTTTTCCCGAGAAATCCGCCAGCAATTCCTCCAGGCGGGACTTGTTCTCCGGGTGCTGGGTAAAGTAGTCCGAAGCCACCCCGTCCTCCAGCACCATCAGCAGGTTTCCTTCTTCGCTGAGGCTGAGCCTGGCAGATTTTAAATAAGCCCGCATGGGGTTCTCCGCGTTCCCCACCACCGCAGGCCATTTTGCCACCACCTGCCGCACTTCCTCCGGTATAGCCCGGGAGAGCTTGGGCTTTTCTTTTTTTACCACTGCGCTGGCCCCGGAAGCTGTGGCAGATTCTGTCCGAACTGCCACGACGCCCTTTTCCAGCTGTTCCTCCACCTGGCGGATTCGGTCAAGCACCGCATCCTGTTCCGTCTCCATCTGGGGACGACAGAGTTTAATCAGAGCCACCTCCACCAGAATGCGCTTCTGAACGGAATAGCGGATCTGTCCTGACAGCTCCGAGAAAATCCGGATATAGCGGACAATCCTGTCCATGTCCACCATGCCGGCCTCTTCCTTCAGACGGTTCAGATTCTCCGCGGACATGTCAATCACATCCTCCAGATTGTCGGCCACCTGCACCAGCATCAAGTTGCGCAGATACCAGGTAAAATCCGTCACAAACTGAACCAGTTCCCTTCCCTGCACCACCACTTCCTCCAGAAGTCCCACACAGCCAGGCACATCCCTGTTCAGGACACTGCGGAGCAGCCTGCTGAACACCTCCGTGTCCACCGCCCCCAGCACGTCCAGCACCTTGTCGTAGGTGAGTTCATGGCCCAGGTGGAAGGCGATGCACTGGTCCAGGAGGCTCAGGGCGTCCCGCATGGAGCCGTCCGCTGTCTTTGCGATGTAGCGCAGGGCCTTCTCCTCCACCTGCACGCCCTCCTGTCCGGTGAGCTCCCGCAGCCTGTCCACGATGGTGTCGATGGGGATGCGCTTGAAATCATATCTCTGGCACCGGGAGAGGATGGTGATGGGGAGCTTGTGCACCTCCGTGGTGGCCAGGATGAAGATCACATAGGAGGGCGGCTCCTCCAGAGTCTTCAGCAGGGCGTTGAAGGCTCCTGCGGACAGCATATGCACCTCGTCGATGATGTAGACCTTGTACTTGCCCTCCGCCGGGGAATAGGACACTTCGTCTACGATTTCCCGTATATTGTCCACGCCGTTGTTGGAGGCGGCGTCGATCTCGATCACGTTCATGCTGGCCCCTGCGGCGATGGCACGGCAGATGCGGCATTCCCCGCAGGGGCCCTCTGTCGAGGGGTTCTCGCAGTTCACTGCCCGGGCCAGAATCTTGGCCACGGTGGTCTTGCCCGTGCCGCGGGTGCCGGTGAACAGATAGGCATGCCCAATGCGTCCTGCCGCCAATTGGTTCTTCAGCGTGGTCACGATATGGTCCTGGCCTTTTACGTCCGCAAGGGTGTCCGGGCGGAACTTCCGGTATAGCGCCATGTATGACATAGAATTCTCCCTCACTATGCGCCGAATATATGGAAGGCACGCCTGCGCATGCCTTCCACTACTGCAAGCCGTCCCCCCCGAAACGGCGGGTGCGCCGCCCATGGAGGGGATTCATTTTCCATGAATCAAATGCCCCGCTGCAAGCAACGGGGCATCAAGCTTGCAACGCTGCAGAGCAGTATTTGACCCTCGCGGCATTCGCCGACTGGCCGTGCGAGCACGGCCGCTTGGCTCATTGCCCGCTGGAATAAATCCGGTCGATCCGCGCCCGGCCCTACGTACTTCCGGCCAGCCTCGTCAGTCGCCGAAGCAGATGCCCAAAAGCTTGGCCTCCTTCACGATGGAAGCGTCCGGGGACACGGCTTTGAGCTTGCCTGCCACGTCCTCCAAGGGGACGCGCACCACTTCGCGGTTCTTGTATCCTACCATAAATCCGTACTGGTTGTCCAGTATCAGTTTGCCGGCCTCCGCGCCCAGGCGGCTGGCGAACACACGGTCGTAAGGGCAGGGGCTGCCGCCGCGCTGCATGTGGCCGGGGACGGTGACCCGCACCTCCCTGCCGGTCTTCTTCAAAATCTTGTCCGCGATGGCGTAGGACACGGAGGGGTATTTCTCCAGCACCTCCGCCATGTGCTGCTTGTACTCCTTCTTGGACATCTCCGACTCCTTCTTGGACATCGCGCCCTCCGCCACCGCCAGGATGGTGAAGCCGTTGCCGGAGGCGGCCCGCTGCTTGATCTTGGCCACCACGGAATCAATGTTATAGGGGATCTCAGGGATCAGGATGATGTCCGCGCCGCCGGCGATGCCCGCGTTCAGCGTCAGCCAGCCCACCTTGTGGCCCATGACCTCCACGATGAAGATGCGCCCGTGGGAGGCGGCGGTGGTGTGGATGCAGTCGATGGCCTCGGTAGCCACGTTCACCGCGCTCTGGAAGCCGAAGGTCATGTCCGTGCCCCACAGGTCGTTGTCGATGGTCTTGGGCAGGCCGATGACGTTCAGCCCCTCCTCGCTGAGGAGGTTGGCGGTTTTCTGGCTGCCGTTGCCGCCCAGGAGCAGGAATCCTTCGGGGAACTGGAGCGGATTTCGGTGGGGGATACAGGGTGCTGTCTTCCGGTAGGGCGGATTCCCACGGAAAAGGGAAGCTGCATCACCTTTGAACTGAATGTGAAGGAGCGTGGTTTCTATCAGCTTTCCCTGACCTGCAGAGTGACAGGGCAGGGGAGCCTGGCCCAGGTACCCCTCACATTGTCCCAGGACAAGCAGATTCTGAAGACCATTTCCCTTACGGGAGAGGACAGGGAGTGGAGATGTGAGGAAATCAGGCTGAATCCTTCTTTCCACAACACCACATTCCTGAAGTTTTTCTTCGGCCAGGGAGGCATGGAAATCAGGGAGGCCCGCCTGGTGCTGGCGGAATCCCTGGAAGAGAAGTTCCGGGCTATGAAGGCTTCCGCGGAGGCATAGGAAATATGTTCTGAAAAATAAACGCTCGTGCGGCGGTGAGGCTGCACGGGCGTTTTACTATGGGCAGGGGCGCATATGGAATTTTCTATTTTTCATGATAAAGTTCCCTGTACTGGGAAGGGGTCATCTGATGAATCTTTTTGAAAGCCCGCATAAAATTTTCCGGATTTTCATATCCCAGCATCTTGCTGATCTGGTTTATGGTCAGACTGGAATTTTTCAGGAACAGATCTGCCTTCTGAAAGCGGATCTGGTGCAGCAGCTGGGAAAAAGTACAGCCAAAGAGTTTTTTGATGTATCTGGAGCAGTAGGGAACCGTATAGTGCAGGTGTCTGGCCAGTTCTTCCAAAGTGATGGTGGAATAGTTTTCCTGGAGAAAGGTCAGGATTTCATGGTCCATATTTTTTATCATGGCCGATTCCACGGCGGCCTGCCAGTTCCTGGATAACTTTACCAGCAGGGTCATCAGCATCCCCGTGATAATGCGGTCCGTATAGACATCGGCGGTAAACATTTCCTGAAACATATCGAAGACCAAAACGCGAATCTCATTGTTCTGCCCGGTGCGGAAGAGAAGATACTGTTCGCTGTTTTCATTGTAGATGCTGTCCAGGAGAAAGTGGCTCAGCAGATCCTGGCACTTCAGCAGCCCGGTACAGATATCCGTGAAAGCCGACGGACGCACCAGTATTTTGACGGCAAGCCCTTCCGGGCAGCAGTTCTGCTGATGTCTGGCGGCAGGGGGAAGGATGCAGAAATCCCCTTCGGAAAAGGTTTCCGGATTCTGGTTGATCAGGTGGACACTGCTGCCGGACAAGGTATAGATCAGTTCAAAATAGGTATGGGAATGCTCCGGGATTTCCATCCGGGGCTGTTTTAACAGAATGATATTATGCTCCATTCCCGGGACTGTGCCGTATGTATCCCGCATGACGGTCAGGGCATGGTTCCAGGTGAGCAGCGGCACATGGCGGGAGTCGTAATCTACGGGCAGTTTGGTGAGAAGGGTAAAAAGATCCGTGGAGTTGCCCGGGGGGGCATTATGCCTGAGGTGTGTATGCAGATATTTTTCCCTGGGGGATTCCATGCGGAGATATTCATAAACATACTCGTGGTCCATTGGGTGCCATTCCTCTTTCGATTTAGTATTTTACTATTATATCAAACAGCGGTAATAAAGAGAAAGATGGAAAATACACAATGTCAGCCAAAGCATATTTTAGGTTAAAAAATGACAGCCAAAATAGTTAAGTAAAACAACTGTAAAACGTTTGAGTTGCTGATATAATGACTTATACGCACGAAAAAAGTGCAAAAAGAAAATGAGGAGGTAATGGTATGGCTGGCAAAGGCCCAAAAGAAACCAAGAAAAAGCAGCAGATCAGTCCGGGTCTGTTGTGGAAGCAGAGATATCTGCTGATGATGTCTCTTCCGTTTGTGATCTGGCTTATTATTTTCAAGTATATCCCGCTGTGGGGATGGACCATGGCATTTCAGGAGGTGAAGCCGGCTACCTTCGCCCTGCCTATCTGGGAGCGGCCGTTTGCGGGCTTTCAGAACTTTATCAAAGCATTCGAGGACAGATTATTCCAACAGACCATGATCAATACATTGGGAATCAGCATTCTCCAGATTGCCATCGGCACTTTGGTGGCCATCGCGTTTGCGGTGCTGCTGAATGAACTAGTATTCTTGCGATTCAAGAAAATTACCCAGACCATTTCCTATCTGCCCCACTTTGTGTCATGGGTTATCATAGCAAGTATTGCAAAAAACATTTTTAACGATGGCGGAGTCGTGGACTCCCTGGTAGGGACGAACCTGCATCTGATGAGTACCAACTCTCCCCTGATCTGGCTGGTTATTGTGGTCATAGAGTGCTGGAAAGAGATGGGATGGAGCGCCATCATATACTTATCTTCCATGGCAGGCATTGACCCGGGACTGTATGAGGCGGCCCAGATAGACGGGGCGAACCGTTTCCAGAAAGTCTGGCATATCACACTGCCGGGTATCCGGCCCACCATCATTGTCCTCCTGATCATGAGTATCGGCGGTGCGCTGAACGTAGGCATGGAGCGGCAGATGCTTCTGAGCAATGCGCTGGTGCAGGATCACACCATGGTACTTTCCTGGTTCTCTTATATGAGAGGTATTAAGAGCAGCGATTACGGACTTGGTACGGCCCTGGGTGTGTTCCAGTCGGCGGTGGGCGTGACGCTTCTTCTGATCGCCAATAAAATTGCCAGCCTGGTGGGCGAAGACAAGTTGATATAAAGCGAGGTGGAGAGATGAAAAACTTACATAAAACCTGGTTTGACTATTTTCTGGTGGCGATGTTTGTCATCATCCTGGTGATTACGCTGTATCCGTTTCTGAATGTGCTGGCAATTTCACTGAACGATGCCACGGACACTTTAAAGAACATTAACTTTATCTTTCCGCGGAAATTTACCCTGGCAAACTATAAATATGTGTTTGAGGAGGGCGGAATCCTGCAGCCCTTGTTCCTGTCCATAGCAAAGACTGTCACCGGTACGGTGGTGGGTGTGATCTGTACCTCCATGCTGGCCTACACTTTGAGCCGCAGGGATTTTGTGTTCCACAAATTCTTTACCCTGCTGTTTGTGGTCACCATGTATGTGGGCGGCGGCATGATTCCCGAGTACCTGCTGATTGTCCGCACCCTGCACCTGGGCAACAACTTCCTGGTGTACATTATCCCGGGTCTGATCTGGGTCTATAATATGATTCTGGTCCGTTCCTTTATAGACGGTCTGCCGTCTGCCCTGCAGGAGGCGGCACAGCTGGACGGCGCCAACGACTTCCAGATCTGGTACAGGGTGGTGATGCCGCTGTGTACGCCGGTTCTGGCTACCATTGCCTTGTATTATGCGGTGGGACAGTGGAACTCCTTTATGGACACCTATCTGTATGCAAAAAAGCTTCCCACGCTGCAGTATAAACTGTATGAAATCATGTCCCAGGCTACCATGCAGCTGGATACCCATACTACCACCAATGCCACCCAGGCCGTGACGCCCATGGCCATCCGCATGGCGGTGACGGTGGTTGCAACGGTTCCCATAATCGTGGTGTATCCCTTTGTCCAGAAGTATTTTGTGGGAGGCATGACAGTGGGCTCCGTGAAGGACTGATTCCAAAGTTCCGGGAAGCAGAACGGATTTTATAATCACATTTCAATAAAGGAGGATTTAAAAGTATGAAGATGAAAAAGATTCTGGCTCTGCTGATGGCGGGCGCAATGCTGACGGGCATGCTCACCGGCTGCGGTGATGCGGAGGAGACGTCAGGGAATGGCAATTCCCAGGCAGACAGCGAGGCCGGCCAGGAGGACAGCGCCGGCGGGGATGAAAGTGATGCAGGCGGAGAACAGGCAGACGGTGGAGAAAAAGACCTGACACCCATCACGTTTGAGTACTACAATGCTGACGGCAAGAACGGCAACTGGAGTGAGACAGCGGTAGGCGCCGCCCTCACGGAGGCTACCGGCGTGACCCTGGAGATCACTTATCCGGTATCCAGCACCGGAGACGCCAGCGAGGACGTGGCCCTGATGATCGCCAATGACGAATATCCGGATATGATTTATTCCAAGGCGGCCGTGACGAACCTGTATGAGGCAGGGGCACTGATTGATATGACAGACCTGATTGAACAGTATGGTCCCAACATCAAGAAAATGTACGGTGATGAGTTTGATAAGCTTAAATGGGGCTCAGGGGACGAAGGCATTTACCAGCTGTCCTACGCAGGTGTCAGGGGTCAGATATTCAGCACCGGCGGAACCTGCCAGATTCAGTATGCGGTGTTAAAAGAAAATGATTACAAGTATCCGAAGACCCTGGAAGAATATGAGGCCATGATCAAGAGTTATCTGGAAGCACATCCGAAAACGGACGATGGCCTGGATACCATAGGTATCTCCATGAGCGCTTCCGACTGGCACTGGATGATCACGCTGGGAAACCCCGCAGGATTCATTGCGGATGCGGCGCCGGACAACGGACAGTGGCTGATCGATGAGAATTACAATTGTACTTACAAGCACACCAGCAATGACGAAAAGGAATATTTCAGATGGCTGAGCCGCATGTATGATGAGGGCATTCTGGATCCCAACTTTGCTACCCAGACAGATGACGATTATATTGCAAAGCTGGCCAGCGGCCGCGTGGTTGCCATCACGGATGCCAACTGGCATTACGGCCAGGCAGAGGCAACACTGAGGGCAGAGGGCAAGCTTGACAAGACCTATTGTGCACTTCCCGTAGTTATGGACGCCGGCAAGAAAGCTCCCACATTGATGTATCAGGGTCTGCAGGTAGGATACGGACTTGCCATCACCAAGAGCTGCGAGGACCCGGTACGTGCAATCCAGTTCCTGGATTATCTGTGTTCCGATGAGGGAGCGGTGCTCTACAGATGGGGTATTGAGGGCGAGCATTATTTCCTGGATGACAATGGAAAGCGTTACCGCACACCGGAAGAGATTGCCAAGGCCCAGAGCGATCCCGACTATGGCAAGAATACCGGAATCGGAAACTATGTGGGATTCCCTATTTACGGTGACGGTGTCCTGGACGACAATGGCGATTATATGACGCCCACCAGCAAACAGTCGGTTATCGCGGAGTACAATGAGGAACAGAAGGCCGCCTGTGAAGCATGGGGCGTGGAGATGCTGACTGATATCTTCCCTCAGCCCGGCGAGTTTGAGACGCCGCCGTATTCCCCGCTGTGGGCTTATGCGATTCCCCAGGAACTGAGCAACAATGTGAGCATCCTGGATGAGATCGCGTTCCCCAGCCTGGTAAAATGTGTCACGGAGCCGGAGTCTTCCTTTGACGCAAACTGGGATGCCATGATAGCCGAACTGGAGGCTAACGGTCTGCAGGAGACCAATCAGATGATGACGGATTTCCTGGCTACCAAAGTATCACAATAAGACAGAGTAAGGTGTAAAGGGGCTGATATGGGACTGATATCAGTCCCTTTTTGCGGCTGTCCGGATCCGCATAGAGATGACGGGGACGTGGGACTGCGAGAATCAGCCATTGCAGTCCCGGGCCGGATATGGTATGATTTTCATGGAAAATAAGTTTCATGGGTATGGGTGTACAAAGTGTGAAATAAGGAGAGCAGGCATGGAAAGAGTGATCAGGCCGGGGCAATATTACGGCAGCCGGAAGGGGATGCTGGCAAAGTATGACCGTCTGGCGCGGAAGGATGCGTTTACCGGGGCGTCGGCGGAGGAATTTGAGCAGTGGGGAAAGCAGGCCAGGAAGACTCTTGGGAAACTGCTGGGCCTGGAGAACATGGAGAAATGTCCTCTGGAGCCCAAAGTGCTGGAGCGGGTGGAGGCTGCGGAAGGAATTCTGCGGGAGAAGGTGCTGCTGCAGGTGGAGCCGGAAGTCTATATGCCGGTGTATATTCTGATACCGGAGAAAAAACAGGAAGAAAAGCAGGACTGTTTTATCGCCCTGCCGGGCCATATGGGAGCCGGAAAGTACAGTGTGGCGGGCTGCACGGAGATTCCCGTGGTGCGGGAGGCCATAGAACGTTTTCACTATGATTACGGAATGCAGCTTGCCAGAAGGGGATACGTGGCGTTGTGCCCGGACTGCCGGGGCTTCGGCGAGCGCAGGGAAGAGGATTTGCAGAAGGACACGGAAGAGGCCTTTTTGTCAGGCAGCTGTTACCAGCTGGCGCATATGGCGGAGCCACTGGGGCTGACTGTGGCGGGAATGTGCACCCATGACGTGATGCGCCTTGTGGATTATATTGAGGAGAGGGGAGAATGGCGGCTGGAGACGCTGGGCTGTCTGGGTTTTTCCGGCGGCGGCATGCAGACGCTGTGGGCGGCGGCCCTGGATGACAGAATCCGGCAGGCGGTGATCAGCGGATATCTGTACGGTTACAAGGATTCCCTTCTGATCTTAAACGGCAACTGCAGCTGCAATTATGTGCCGCATCTGTGGGAGCATTTTGACATGGGGGATATCGCCTCCCTGATCGCACCCAGGCCGCTTCTGGTCCAGTCCTGCCGGGACGACCATCTCAACGGCCCCAGGGGACTGGAGAATGTGTATGAACAGCTGGAAGTGATCCGGAAAGCATATGGTCTGTACGGAAAAGAAGATTTTCTGCGGCATGATATCCGTGAAGGCGGACATTGCTGGCACGGGGAGGCCCTGGATGCGGTGACGGTGATGACCGGACAGGCGCAGGGACGCTGACGCAGACACGCCGGTCCGGGGAAGAAAGAGGGCGGCAGACACGCCCGGGAATCCGGCTTTCGGCAGGAAAAAGGGCGAATGGAAGGAATGCCCCGGCGGGAAACCTGCCGGGAATGGGATACGGAGGCAGCCGAGATGGAAGCTTATCGGGATTTTGCGCGGGTTTACGACAAGTTTATGGACAATATTCCGTACACGGAGTGGGGGGAGAGACTGGATGCCCTGATACGAAAATACGGGGTGTCAAAACCGGAACGTGATGCGGAAGGGCTGCTGGATGCCGAGGGGAAGGCGCTGCTGGAGAAACTTCTGGACGATGCCTCCGACCTTGAGTGCAAGACCATCTGCG
>OFHP01001370.1_pt1 | contig 11607 bp, 9 predicted proteins | sample 1521651 | NCBI WGS metagenome assembly OFHP01 (sample SAMEA3504105, study PRJEB24116) | mouse gut metagenome | biome: mouse gut; feature: mouse-associated habitat; material: faeces | place: Denmark | collected 2011 | reverse complement strand
TAGGGAAGGCTCTCCTGTCGGCCCGTCTGTTTCGTAAAGAGCTCCAGCACCTTTTCCACATGGACCGCAGTCAGATCCTTCCTGCTCCCGGCACATTCCCCCAGCAGGGAAAGCACCACGGTAAAAGGGTAATTGTACGCCATCTGCACTGTGTAAGTCCCCGGCAGCCTGCTCACTGCCATGCCGGCTGCCAGCAGCAACGCGCCCAGGGCCGGAAGGCGCCCCCCTGTTTTTCCAGAAGCTGGAATCTCCCCCCGTTTTAAGGCAAACAGATGACCGCAAAGATAGTAAAACAGATAGATGCCATCGTCCGGGAGCATGATTCCCGGCTCCCGTCCGGACAGCTTTGCCGCAAAGGGCAGAATCCCGGATCCGAAAAAGAGCAAGCCCAGCAGACCGTACAGCGCTCCCCTGGGAATCCGGGCCAGCATCCACCGCAGGGCCGGCGTGATCAGATACAACAATAAAATCAGGTACAAATACCACATATGGGACCAGCTCCGGCCCTGGATTACCATCACAAATCCCTTCCCCAGCATTCCGGCGGAAAAACTTCCCTCCCGGGCAATTTCTTCCATCCAGGCATAAGGCACGCCGAATAAAAACAATGCCAGCACAATTCGTCTGCAATATTTCCACAGCATCTTCCCTGCACTGATCTTCCTGGCAGGATTCAGAAACAAATACCCCGATATCAGCAAAAATACAGGCACACACCAGCAGACCAGATCCAGCGCCACCAGAAACACTTTTTTCTCCAGGGGATACAAATCCATGTCCGTGGTATCCATGACACCGGTGACCGTGTGAAGCAAAACCACCGCACAAGTCGCCGCCACCCTCAGTTTATCCAGAAAAGTCTCCCGCGCTTCCATTCCAGCCGCCTTTCTCCCTTGCCCCGGCCGGGATTTCTTTCCCGGTGCGTCCGCAATCCTTATCTTTCTCGTTTTATGATGTCTCCCTGTCCGGGAAAGCGTTCCTGCTGCATAAAATATGTATGATTCTTCATCATTTTGATAAACGGTCATTTCTTCCCCTTGTGCGAATGCCAGGCTGCACAATGCACAAGTAAATTGAAAATTACCCACATTTCATAAAACCGCAGCAGCCAAGTTCAGAAAACTCACTAAAGCCCATTGATTTATAAAAAGCAATTGTCTTCGGAGTATTGTCTGTTGCCAGCTCAATCTGACGGACATTCTTATAACGGTCAAATATTTCCTGGAGCAGAGCCCTTCCAGCTCCTTTTCTCTGCTGACCGGGAAAGACCAGAATATCCTGAACAAACACAATCGTAAAGCCATCACCAACCACCCGGATAATTCCCGCTAATTCATTATTTTCATAAGCACCTAACACCAATAATGAATTTTCAAACCCTTTACGAAGTATGGACAAGTTATCAGTATAGGCTGTCCAGCCTACTTCAGTATATAGACGGACGATCTCCTTTTCATTGTATTCCGTATATTCTCTTATTTCCATAGGTTTCTCCTCCAACTAAAATATCTGCCAGCCCCTGGAAATGCATATTTATTGCCCCATTTTCATTGCGTACACACTTCCGAAAAGGGAGTATTATGTTCCTTATTATACCCATCTCCAAAAAGAGGTGCAAGTAAATTCTTGCTTCTTACGCGCAAAAAATATATAATTAAGACATATTTGTAGTCATTTTTGATACATTGCCCGCAGGAATAAAGGAGAATTCAATGAACGAAAGGATCAGTATCCTGGTAATCGAAGATGAAGAAAACATGTGCTCTTATATTGTGGCAATTTTAAGCAAAAATAAATACCAGGTCACCTCCGCGCTCACGGGCACGGAAGGCCTGGTTCTGGCCAACGCCATAAATCCGGACATGGTTCTGCTGGATCTGGGTCTTCCGGATATGGACGGACTTGATGTTCTGGGCAAACTCCGCAGCTGGAGCCATACGCCCGTCATCATCGTGTCAGCCCACCATGCGGAAAATATGAAAGTAAAAGCCCTTGACCTGGGCGCAGACGACTACATTACAAAACCCTTCGGCATCAATGAACTTCTGGCCCGGATCCGCGCCTCCCTGCGCCATAGCCGTCATACGCCCTTAAAAATATACAAGGCGCTGGATATGGAGATCAATTTTGAGAAAAGATCAGTCTGCCTCGGCGGGGAACAGATTCACCTGACCCAGATCGAATACAAGCTGCTCACACTGCTGGCCAAAAATTCCGGCCGCGTGCTCTCCTACCACTTTATCATGAATGCCATCTGGGGGCCGTACACAGACGACAATAATCAGATCCTGCGAGTCAATATGGCAAACATCCGCAGGAAAATCGAAAAAAATCCTGCACAGCCCCAATATGTTTACACTGAGATCGGCATTGGTTACCGCATGCGGGAAAATGATTTGGAAACCTGAAAATTTACCTCTCATTTTCCAGGGAACAGAACATTTCCCAGATTTCTTCCACCGTTCCCCTTCCATTGAAATAAACCAGCACTCCGTCGGAATACAATACACCGAAATTTCCCCTGGGGGTGTCCGTATCCCCTGCGTCAGAGCGGGAAACAATCCTGCTTTTCACAATCTCCAGGCTGAAGTCTTCCCGGTCAAAGACCGGATCATTCATGCTTTCCCGGTATTCTTCCGGTACCGTCTCCGCATAGGGAATCTCATACAGCCGCTGGTCATATGTCTCCGGCCGGTTCACATCCACGGTTTCGGGCAATTCCTCCGGCACCGTGATATTCCATGTCACGGAATCCATTCCCCTTGTCCAGATCACAGTCAGATTGACATCTTCCCTGTCCTGGTCACGGTATGCGTCTTCAAACAAATACCCGGAGGGCAGCGCCGTGGGAATATAATCCCCCAGAAGCTCCTGTTTCCTGGCTTCCGTCTCTTTAAATTTCTCCAGCTGTACAGAAGGACAGCCCATGTCTACGGATTCGTACCCTTCCACCATGTTTTCTGCATTTCCCTCTTTCCCGGACTGGCCCTCCTCCGCAGCCTGCGATTCCCGGACCATCTCTTCCGTTCCGGCGTTCCCGTTTCCAGCCGCGCCTTCTTCCGGACTGATTTCCCCATTCTCCATGCCGCCGTCTTTTTGACTGTACTGGTCAGTGTTTATATTCTCCTGTTCTTCTGCACCGCTTACAATTCCCCCGTCTGCACCCCCAGCTGCGCCGGCTTCTCCTTCTTCCGGACAAATTTCCACGCCTTCCAGTTTTATCGTGCTGTCTTCGGCTGCATTTCCGGATCCCCCTTCGCCGACTCTTTGGGTCAACTGATATCCTCCCAGACTGACAGCCCCCACTATGGCCAGACACAATACCGCCGCCCAGGCTCTCCCGTACTGCCATATTTTCTTATGGATTTTCCCGGCGGCCTTCCCCGCACCGCCCTCAGACCGCTCCAGCAATTCCTCGTCCACACCGGACAATGCTTCCATAATCCGCATGGCATACGTCCGTTTTTCTTCTTTCTGATGCATGGAATCCTCTTCTCTTTCTTTCATACCACTCCTGGCTTCGCCAACATTCCCTGCCATTGCCAGCCTCCCTTTATTATACAAATCCTTCCGGCATCCCCTGGCATTACCGCTCCCTCATTCCATTTTCCCGGCCGGGGACAGACCTGCCCGTTTCTCACACAAAGCCTTCCTTCTCCAGATACGCTTTCAGCCTGGCCCTGGTGCGGAACAGGGAAGTTTTCACCGTATTCAGCTTCATGCCATAGCGGAGTGCAATTTCCCTGTACTCCTCCACATACCAGTAACGGCGCAGAAATATATTACAGTCCCGTTCCGGCAGTGTGCGCAAAAACAAGTTCAGCATCCGTTCCAGTTCCGCGGACTCTGCCTCGGCCTCCGTATTGCGCACATCCGGCACACATTCTGCCAGTTCGTCCAGCGCCAGCATGATTTCCCCGTTTCCCCTCTTCATTGTATGTTTTTCCTTCCATCTGTCCAAAGACAAATTCCGTGTGATGGTTCCCAGAAACACAGCCAGACGGCTGGGCCTTTTGGGGGGTATGGCATTCCATGCCCGCAGCCAGGTATCATTCACACATTCGTCGGCATCCTCTCTGTCATATAAAATATGCCAGGCAATGCTGTAGCAATAATTCCCGTAAGATGTCTGTGTCTCGGAAATCGCCCGCTCTTCCCTCGCCCAGTACAAATCCAGTATGTCCGTATCCCTCAATTTACCTTCCTCCTAATTTAAATCGCTGCGCGATAGCACTAAAGGGTAAAGTCGCTTCGACACACCCATAATGAGAGAAACTTTTATTTCCAAAGGAAACTCATAAAAGTTCCTCTCGTGCGCCTTTGCGACTTTACTGTCCAGCACAGATTATTTTGCAAAAGCACGTGACATTTCATAGCTGGACTGTGGGTTTGGTCATTGTTCTTCCGGCGTTTTCTCCCTCAGAACAGTTATTGTTTTTCTCTGTGCTTTTATAATACGCGATTTTTTGGCCTGCTTCTGTGATAATATCACCATGGGTGTTTGCGGGGGATATGGGGAAATGCCCAAGCGGATTTTTTCATATCACAGAACGCCTGTATTCCATGGGAGACATTCCCATGATGTCCGAGAAGGCCCGGTTAAAGCTGCGCTGGCTGTTAAAGCCGGCTTCCGCCCATATGTGAGTGAGGGGTAAATGGCTTTCCTTCATGAGCCGGGAGGCGTATTCCACCCGGAAACGATTGAGATATTGGCGAAAATTCATATGGAGCCGGCCGGAAAAGATGGATGAGAGATAGTATTTATTGACATGGAGTTCATGGGCCAGAATGTCCAGGCTCAATTGTTCCTGAAAATGCTCCATAATATAGCGGACCAGTCTGCAGATGAGTTCCATGTCTTCGGACAGCTTTTTTTCAGAGAGCCCGAGAAAGGGCAGGATCAGCGCAAACAGCACCTGAATCCATGCGGAACAGAGGGAAATGTCGCAGGGGGAACCCTGGCCGGAAAGCGCATAGATCCGCTCCAGCGCAAGGGAGGCATCCGCAGGCAGTGCCCCGAGGGAGAGAAAGGGCCGGGAGGGGACATATTTCCGCAGGGCGTAGAGATGCATTCCCGCAAGGGAACTGTCAAAAATATACAGACGGCTTCTGTTCTGGACATAGGTGTGATAGCCGTGGATCTGCTGGGGGAAGATGAAAGCGCAATCGCCTTTTTTTAATTCCCGGAGTTCCTGCATAATGCGGACGGTAATCTGTCCATCCAGAACCATGAGAATTTCCGCATCATTGTGGAGATGTTCCGGAAATTCCAGATTTTCCGCCTCAAAGGACTGTATCCTTTTTTCCCTGTTTTCAAAAAATGCATTCATGCCACGGAGACCTTTCCCAATTTTTGGCCGTTTTTTTCGTTTATATGACAATCATTATAAAGCAGGAACTGCTATAATGTAAATACCGGTGAAAGAAAACATATCTGCCAAAATCGCAACGGTATGTGATTTTGCGAAACTTGAAAGAGAGGGAGCATTATGGACAGAGAGAAAAAAGTATTGATTTTTCAGGGAGGCTGGGACGGACATGAGCCCGCGCTGGTGGCATCCAGATTTGCGGATATCATGGGAAAGCACGGATATAGCTGCGAAATCCATTCCAATCAGGAGGTTCTGCTGGATGAACGTTATGTGTCGGAGATGGACCTCATTATTCCCTGCTGGACCATGGGCAGCATCGAAGCCAGGGCCAGAGAGAATATTGTGAAGGCTGTGGCCGCGGGCTGCGGTCTTGCCGGCTGTCACGGCGGAATGTGCGATGCCTTCCGGGAGGATGTGGAATGGCAGTTTATGACCGGGGGCCAGTGGGTGAGCCATCCGGGGGGCGACGGCGTGCGATATCAGGTAAATATCCGGCATGGTTCCAGCCCCATAGTGGAGGGACTGGAAGACTTTGAAGTCTGCAGCGAGCAGTATTATCTTCATGTGGACCCTGCGGTGGAGGTTCTGGCAACCACCAGATTTCCCGTGGTGCCGTATTATCATATCTCCAACGCGCCGGTGGACATGCCGGTGGCATGGACGAAATTCTGGGGCAACGGAAGGGTGTTTTACAGTTCTCTGGGGCATCATGACGATGTGTTTGATCAATTTCCCCAGGCACAGCTTTTGATGGAGAGGGGAATGCTCTGGGCCGCCCGGGGGAAGGAGTATGCCCTGGACAGAGGCCTTACCCTGGAGAGATTTCATAGCGGCGGGAAAATGTTCTGAGTAAGGTAAGAAACAGGGAAATATCCAGGGATAGACTGGGGCAGTCAAAAAACGCAGGAGTGAGGAAAGCTATGGAAAAAGTAAAAATAGGAATATTGGGACTGGGAGCCATCAGCGGCATATATTTGAAGAATTTGACGGAACTGTTCCGCGAAGTGGAAGTGGCGGGGGTATTCGACATCGTTACGGAAAAGGCGGACAAGGTCAGGGAGGAGTTGGGGATTGCCGGAAAGTATTCTTCCATGGAAGCATTTCTGGCAGATCCGGAAATCGAAATCGTCCTGAATCTTACCAGACCCTTTGAGCATTATGAAACTACAAAAGCCGCGCTGCTGGCAGGGAAGCATGTCTACAGCGAGAAGCCGCTTGCGGCTGTCTATGAGGAGGGGAGAGAGCTTGTGGCGCTGGCCAGGGAGAAAAAACTGATGCTGGGGGGAGCGCCGGATACCTTTCTGGGAGCCGGAATCCAGACCTGCCGGAAACTGATAGACGATGGTTTTATCGGACGTCCCGTGGGCGCCTGCGCCAGGATGATCTGCCACGGGCATGAGAGCTGGCATCCGGCGCCTGAATTTTATTATCAGCACGGGGGCGGCCCCATGATGGATATGGGGCCCTATTATCTCACTGCCCTGGTGAATCTTCTGGGCAGGGTGGAGGGACTTACGGGGGTTGTCTCCAGAAGTTTTGAGACCCGTGTTGTCACCAGTATGCCCCAATACGGTCAGATCATTGATGTGGAGGTACCCACACATGTGAACGGTATTTTGCGCTTTGCAAATGGGGCCGTGGGCACCATCACGACCACTTTTGACGTATACTACGACAATCAGGCCGCCCTTGAGATCTACGGCACAAAGGGAACGCTGCGGGTACCCGATCCCAACGGTTTCGGCGGCCCCGTGATGCTTCTGCGCCCCGAAGACGGGGTTTTCAGGGAAATTCCGCTGGTATTCGGTTACAAGGATAACAGCCGGGGACTGGGACTGGCAGATATGGCAAAGGCCCTGCGCGCCGGAAGAAGCATGCGTGCCGGAAGTGAGCAGACCCTGCATGTGCTGGAGATCATGACTGCCTTTGAGAAGAGCAGCCGGGAGGGCAGATTCATAAATCTGGAGACGGAATATGAGCGGAGGGCCCCCATGAATCAGGAATGTATTCCGGGGGTACTGGATTCCTGAGACAGTCTGCATGGATGTGGGGCTGACAAACGAACTATTTCTCTGCAGGCATTGTATTTTCCCCGCAGACAGGATATACTGAAGCAATCGGCAGGAAAGACGATGGCCGTGCCTTTCGGGGCAATGTCCCTGGCTGCGGATCTGTGAGACGGGACAAAGAAATGCCATCATAAACAAGAAACAGGGAGTTTGTCATGGACAGAAAAAAAGTGTGGGAAATCCGGTCCGGGAAGGTGCAGGCCTGGCTGGAGACGGCAGCGCTGGCAGCAGGATCAGCCTTGTTTGGCGGGCTGGTACTGTTGCTGGCCTTCTGCGGGGAATATCCGGAGCGGCTTGCGGATAACCGGTATCTGATACTGATGGGACTGATGTGCGGCCTGGGAGGCGGGGCGCTGTATTATTTTTGGAGTCATAAAGAATGGAAATGGCATGTGAAGCGGCCGGCTTTCTGGATGGCAGCAGGATACCTGCTCATTTTTGCGCTGCAGGTTTTCTGGGTCAGTAAAGTATATTTTTATATGGGCTGGGACGTGAACATGCTGCAGTACCGGGTGGAAGCCATTGTAAACGGGGGCAGCATGGCGGAGACTTCGGCAGATTTCGGGTATTCCATTTATCCGAACAATTTATTGCTGTTTTACGTATTCTGTATCATTGAGAAAATCGCCATGCTGTTTTCCATGGAGGAGCCTTTTCATCTGTGTATTTATATCTCCTGTCTGTGTGTGAACCTTGCCTGTTTTCTGGGACATCTGATGGTGCGCAGGCTGACCGGTCCGTTTATGCAGGGATGCTACATGGTGGTATGCCTGCCGTTCATTTTGTTTTCTCCCTGGATTATGTCCCCGTACTCGGACACTTACGGTATGTTTTTTGTGGCCCTGGGAATGTGGGCACTGACCTGCCTGGACAGGAAGTATCTGAAGTGGATTGTGGCGGGATTTGCAGCCATAATCGGCTATCATGTAAAGCCGACCTGTATTTTTGTGCTGTTTGCGGCCTGGCTGGTGTACGGAATCCGGTTACTGCTTTCCCTGCGGGAAAGGTGGAAGGAGCTGGCGGTTCTGGTGTGCAGTACGGTGGTGTTCTGGTGCATGGGTCTGTGCATTCCCCTGTGGATTCAGCACACTTACAGTTTCCGGCTGATGCCGGAGTACGAGATGCCCTACACCCATTTCCTGATGATGGGTTTCAGTGAAAGCACGTATGGGGCATACGATCATGATGATTTTGAATATTCCATAGGCTTTCCGGATGTGGAGTCCCGCAAGGCCGCCAATCTGGAGGCGTTCAGAATCCGTGTGGAGCTGATGTGGGAGCAGGGGACGCTGCTGGAGTTTTTGAAAAACAAGGCCCTGCTGAACTATAATGACGGCACTTTTGCCTGGGGCTGGTGCAATGGATTCTATGCGCTGGAGGTGGAACACGATAATCTTCTGGCCGACTGGTTCCAGGATATTATGGTCAAGCCCGGAATGTGGGATAATGAGGGAAAATATTTTTCTCTGTATAAAACCTTCATGCAGTTTTTTTGGCTGCAGATTCTTATGGGCATTATGCTGAACGGATTTTTCAGAAAAGAGAGGCGGGCAGAGAGGGCCTGTATGATGACGGCATTGTGCGGCCTGCTGGTATTCCACATGATTTTTGAGGCCCAGGCCAGGTATCCTTTTCTCTATACGCCGGTTTTTCTGGTCCTGTCGCTGTGCGGCGTGGAGGAAATCTGGCGGAAGGGAAAGGAGAAGGCGGGACGGCTTCTGGGGAAAAAATCAGTTGCGGAAGAGACGAAATCACGATATAATGACCTTGTTCAGGAAGAGAAGAGGGTGGAGGGCCATGAAATACCATGACGGGTTTTATGGTCATGGCGTAATGACCTTACCCGGGAAAAGAAGAGGGCGGATGCCCGGAAATGGGGGACAAAATGAAATATCTGGAATTGGGGACAGTGGTGCAGGATCTGGTGCCTGACATAAAGGCGGAGAATCCCAGAAACAGTGAGGGGACATTTCTGGAGACGGAAAATGACGGAATTTTGTTTGTATACAGCCGTTTTAAGGGAAAAAGGCCCGATGATGAGGCCTTTGCGGATTTGTGTCTCATGCGGTCCATGGATGGCGGCAGAACGTTTGACCAGGGCCGGATCATCCTGACCTGCGAAGGGGAAGATGGCGTGAACATGATGTCGCCCTCCCTGCTACATATGGAAAACGGCGATATCGGACTTTTTTATCTGGTGAGAATGACCTATACCATGACAAGGATTTTCCTGCGGAGATCTTCGGACGGAGGAAAGACCTGGGGGGAGAGGGTGCTGTGTACCCCGCAGGATGATTTCCTTGTGATCAATAATGACCGGGTTCTGCGCCTGAAGAGCGGCAGGATCCTGCTTCCGGTGGCAAGCCACAGGGCCGGCCCCGGGTATTTTGACGGACGTTCCGAGGCCATGTTCTTTTATTCCGATGACGATGGCAGAACCTGGCATACGGCGCCGGGCAAATGTACGCTGCCCAATGCGGCACACTGCGCTTCCGGACTGCAGGAGCCCGGGGTGGTCCAGCTGGAAAACGGTGTGGTCTGGGGCTGGGGCAGAACGGAACTGGGAAGACAGTATGAGACATTTTCCATGGACGGAGGGGACACCTGGACAGTGTGCCAGCCTTCTCAGTTTACATCTCCCAACAGCCCCCTGTGCATGAAGCGGGGATATGGCGGAAAACTTTACGCGATCTGGAATCCCATTCCAGAGTATAACGGCAGGGAGAAAGTGGGATATTTTACCGGAGGACGGACTCCCATGGTGGTGGCGGCCAGCGGCAACGACGGCAAGACCTTTACGGATCCGGTGGCCTTTGAATGGGACAAGGAAAGCGGCTACTGTTACTGTGCCATTCATTTTATGGAAGATGCCCTTCTGCTGGCCTACTGCGCAGGCGGCAGGGAGGAGCGCAGCTGTCTGGTGAAAACCCGCATCAGGCGTATAGAGAAAGAGGAGCTCTTGAAAGCTCTGTGGAAATAAGCCTGTAGCTGACGTCGGCAGAAACAGGACGGCAGGAGAAAAGCCATGCAGGAGGAATTCCAAATGCATGGCTTTTCTCTGAGATGTGGGGTTCCGGCGCTGCGAGAGGGTTTGCAGAGTTAGCTGAAAGAGGAGTAAATATGGTTAGGACGGTGAGCATTGGAAACCAGGATTTTGAGAAAATCAGGGAGAGAAACTGCTTCTATGTGGACAAAACCCGTTTCATAAAAGAGTGGTGGGAGCAGGGGGATGAGGTGACATTGATCACCCGCCCCAGGCGTTTCGGAAAGACGCTGACCATGAGCATGATGGAGAAATTTTTCTCGGTGGAATATGCAGGGAGGGAAAACCTGTTTGAGGGACTGAACATCTGGAAGGAGGAAAAGTATCGGAAGCTTCAGGGGACATATCCTGTGATTCAGCTCAGTTTTGCAGATGTTAAGGAGAACTCTTTTGACCAGGCCCGGAAAGCGCTGTGCCGTATTATAAAGCTGCTCTATGACAAGAACGATTTCCTGTTGAAAGGGGAGCTTCTCAGCGCGGATGAGAAAGAAGAATTTCGGAAGATATCTGTGGATATGGAAGATCATACGGCGGCATTTTCCCTGAAAATACTCTCTCTGTATCTGTCCCGGTATCACGGGAAAAAAGTGCTTATCTTTCTGGATGAATATGACACTCCCATGCAGGAAGCCTATGTGAACGGCTACTGGGAAGAGCTTGTCTCTTTTACCCGCAGTCTGTTCAACGCCACTTTTAAGACGAATCCTTATCTGGAGCGGGCCATTATGACAGGCATCACACGTGTCAGCAGGGAGTCCATGTTCTCGGATTTGAATCATCTTGAGGTGGTGACAACGACTTCGGAAAAATATCAGGACAGCTTCGGCTTTACCCAGGAGGAAGTGTATGAGGCATTGAGGGAGTATGGGCTTTCTGACAGGAGAGAAGAGGTAAAGAAGTGGTATGATGGATTTGTATTTGGAAAACATGCAGATATGTATAATCCCTGGTCAATCTTAAATTACCTGGATAAGGGGCATACAGGAACCTATTGGACAAACACCAGTTCAAACAGCCTGGCGGGAACATTGATTCGGGAAGGAAGCCGGAATTTAAAGGAAAATTTTGCATGTCTTCTGCAGGGCGGCTCTATTGTTGTAGAGATAGATGAGCAAATTGTTTA
>OFHP01001355.1_pt1 | contig 11676 bp, 11 predicted proteins | sample 1521651 | NCBI WGS metagenome assembly OFHP01 (sample SAMEA3504105, study PRJEB24116) | mouse gut metagenome | biome: mouse gut; feature: mouse-associated habitat; material: faeces | place: Denmark | collected 2011 | reverse complement strand
CCGCCGTTTTCGACGAGCACGGCCATGTGCTGGCCGGGGGCGTCATCGTGAAGGAGCCCTAGGCTCCCTTTCCATGCCGCCCGCGAAAGACGACTCTTCCAGAAGATACGCGGAACAAGGACGTTGAAACGCCCTCAGAGGGCATGAGCCCTTGCAACGCGGCCAAAGAGGAAAAGACGGCTTCGCAGCGGGTGTTTTCCTGCGGGCTGGGCCCGACCGTGGGGCCGAGGGCCGACGAAGGGGCGCGTTCCGGCGCGCCTCTTGACCCTTGCGGCGAGGAATAGTATTTCTTTGCATTACCGTATATTGTGGTGTTCTCCGCCGCAAAGGGCGGCATCCGATTCCCAAGGCAGACGGACGCCCTTTTCCGGGGCGTTTTTTCTAGATGTTTTTTGCGAACCATTTCAAGGAGTCCTCATGATCGGCATTTCCAAATTGTATTGCGGCCAGGTGGAGCCCTCCGACGCCCTGCGCTACGGACGGCACTCCAGCCAGCTCCCCTCCCACCTGCTGCAATTTTCCGAGGACAAGAAGCCGGTGGTGGTCTGGAACATGACGCGCCGCTGCAATCTCAAATGCGTGCACTGCTACGCGCAGGCCGTCGATCCCGACGGTCAGGACGAAATCTCTACGGAACAGGGCAAGGCCATCATCGACGATCTCGCCGCCTACGGCGCGCCGGTGATGCTTTTTTCGGGCGGCGAGCCGCTGGTGCGGCGCGATCTTCCCGAACTCGCCAGCCACGCCACCCAGAAGGGGATGCGCGCGGTCATTTCCACCAACGGCACGCTGATCACCAAGGAAAAGGCCCGCGAACTCAAGGCCATCAACCTGTCCTACGTGGGCATCTCCCTTGACGGGGCGGAAGAGATTCACGACAAGTTCCGGGGCGTCCCCAATTCCTTCAAGAAGGCGCTCGAAGGCGTGGAGAACTGCAAGGCCGAAGGCTTGAAAGTCGGCCTGCGCTTCACCATCAACAAGCGCAACGTGGTGGAAATCCCCAAGGTCTTCAAGCTCCTGCGCGAACTGGAAGTGCCGCGCATCTGTTTCTATCACCTCGTCTACTCCGGGCGCGGTTCCGAAATGATCAAGGAAGACCTGAACCACGCCGAAACCCGCGCCGTGGTCGACCTGATCATGGACGAAACCCGCGCGCTTTTTGAGGCGGGGCATCCGAAGGAAGTCCTCACCGTGGACAACCACGCGGACGGGCCGTATGTCTGGATGCGCCTGAAAAAGGAAGACCCCAAGCGCGCCGAGGAGGTTTTCGAGCTGCTCCAGTTCAACGAAGGCAACAGCTCGGGCCGGGGCATCGGCTGCATTTCGTGGGACGGCAAGGTCCACGCCGACCAGTTCTGGCGCAACCACACCTTCGGCAACGTGCTTGAGCGTCCCTTCTCCGAAATCTGGGACGACCCGAACATCGAACTGCTCCACAAGATGAAGAACAAGAAGGCCCATGTGAAGGGCCGTTGCGCCTCCTGCCGCTTCCTGAACATCTGCGGCGGCAACTTCCGTTCTCGCGCCGAAGCCTTCTATGGCGACGAATGGGCGCAGGACCCCGCCTGTTATCTGACCGACGACGAAATCCGCCGTCCCGAATAGGTTGACGGGGCGCGGGGAAAGGCGACTTTCTCCGCGCCTTTTCGGATGGGGGCATGGCCGCCGCAGGGATGGGACGCGGTGATTGTTCCGGGGCGGGCACTCCGCCCCTTATCATACAAAAGGACACGTGTTATGCATGATTTCTATCGCGGGCGCCGTCTGCGCCGCAATCCCGCAATCCGCGAAATGGTGCGCGAAACCTCGCTTTCCGCCGCCGATCTGATGATGCTCTATTTTGTGGTCGATACCCCGGACGAGGATTTCATGAAGGAAATCCCGTCCATGCCCGGCCAGTACCAGCTCTCGCTCAAGCAGCTTGAGAAGAAGGTGGGCGAGGCCGTGGACGCGGGCCTGCGCTCGCTCATGCTCTTCGGCATTCCCAAGTGCAAGGATGCCGTCGCCAGCGAAGCCTACGCCGCCGACGGCATCGTGCAGCGCGCGGTGCGCATGATCAAGGCGAAATGGCCCGCCCTTCAGGTCGTTACCGACGTGTGCCTGTGCGAGTACACCTCGCATGGCCACTGCGGTATCCTTAAGGAAGGCGACACCTGCGGCGAGGTGGTGAACGATCCCACGCTCGACCTGCTGGCCAAGACCGCTCTCAGCCACGTGGAGGCGGGCGCGGACATGGTGGCCCCCTCGGACATGATGGACGGGCGCATCCTCGCCATCCGCGAGGCGCTAGACGGGGCCGGGTACGTGAACATCCCGATCATGTCCTACGCGGTGAAATACGCCTCCGCCTTCTACGGTCCCTTCCGCGACGCGGCGGACTCCGCCCCGCACCACGGCGACCGCAAGACCTATCAGATGGACCCCGCCAATGCGGTGGAGGGCCTGCGCGAAGCCGCCGCCGACATCGACGAGGGCGCGGACATCATCATGGTCAAGCCCGCTGGCCCCTATCAGGACGTGATCCGCATGGTGGCGGACAACTTCGACGTGCCCGTCGCCGCCTATCAGGTGAGCGGCGAGTATTCCATGATCAAGGCCGCCGCCCTCAACGGCTGGATCGACGAGGAAAGGATCGTCCTCGAGTCGCTCCTCGGCATCCGTCGCGCCGGGGCCAAGATCATCATGACCTATTTCGCTGAAGAGGCGTTGAAGAAAGGATGGGTGCGATGATCTGCCACGAGCCGCCGTGCGGCATGGGACAGGAAGGGCACCCCGCCGGGCATCCCCGGATGCCTGAAACGGCTTCCCATACGCCTCAGGGACATCCCGGAGGCCATCCCGGTATGGGCGGGCCCCGGACGCTGGAGGACGGTTCCCCTGTCTGCCGTCTCATCGCGTGGGAAGTGACCCGCTCCTGCAATCTGGCCTGCCAGCACTGCCGGGCCGAGGCGCACACCGAGCCCTATCCCGGCGAACTGTCCACCGAAGAGGCCAAGGCCCTGATCGACACCTTCCCGAGCGTGGGCAATCCGATCATCATCTTTACGGGCGGCGATCCCATGATGCGCGCCGATGTCTACGAGCTGATGGCCTACGCCACGGCCAAGGGCCTGCGCTGCGTCATGTCGCCCAACGGCACGCTGATCACCCCGGAGACGGCCCGCAAGATCAGGGAAGCGGGCGTGCAGCGTTGCTCCATTTCCATCGACGGCTACAACGCCGAGACGCATGACGCCTTCCGCTGCGTGCCCGGCGCGTTCGACGCCTCCATGCGCGGCATCGAATGCCTCAAGGCCGAGGGCGTGGAGTTCCAGATCAACACCACGGTCACCCGCAACAACCTGCACGACTTCAAGAAGATATTCGAACTTTGCGAGCGCATCGGCGCGGCGGCGTGGCATATCTTCCTGCTGGTGCCCATGGGCCGGGCCTCGGGTCTGGCCGATCAGGTGATCACGGCGCAGGAATACGAGGACGTGCTGCACTGGTTCTACGACTTCCGCAAGACCACCTCCATGCACCTCAAGGCCACCTGCGCGCCGCACTACTACCGCATCATGCGCCAGCGCGCGCATGAAGAGGGCGTGGCCGTGACGCCCGCCACCTTCGGCATGGACGCCATGACGCGGGGCTGCCTCGGCGGCACGGGCTTTTGCTTCATCAGCCATGTGGGGCAGGTGCAGCCCTGCGGCTACCTGACCCTTGACTGCGGCAACGTGCGGGAAACCCCCTTCCCGGAAATCTGGAGGACCGCCAAGCCCTTCCTTCAGTTCCGCGATCAGTCCGAATACAAGGGAAAGTGCGGCGTCTGCGAATACCACAAGGTCTGCGGCGGCTGCCGCGCCCGGGCGTGGAGCATGGACGGCGACTATATGGGCGAGGAGCCGCTGTGCACCTATCAGCCGCGCAAGGCCAAGGAGGGCGCATGACGCAGGAAACGACGCTCGATACGCTCGACCGGCGCATTCTGGACATCATCCAGACCGATTTTCCCCTTGAGCCCCGGCCCTACGCCGTCATCGGGGAACGCCTCGGTATCACCGAGCAGGAGGCGCTCGACCGGGTGAACGCCCTGCGCCGCTCGCGGATCATCCGCCGTCTGGGGGCGAACTTCCAGTCGGCGAAACTCGGCTTCCGCTCCACGCTCTGCGCCGCCAAGGTGCCGCCCGAGAAGCTTGATGCCTTCATCGCGGAAGTGAACAGCCACGTGGGGGTGACACACAACTACCTGCGCCGTCATGCCTACAACGTGTGGTTTTCGCTCATCGGTCCCTCGTGGGAGGCCGTGTGCGCCCTTTTGGACGACATCACCGCCAAGACGGGCATCCCCATCCTCAACCTGCCCGCCACCCGGCTCTATAAAATCCGGGTCGACTTCCAGATGGAAGAATAGGTCCGGCTGAGCAGCGCGACAAGAGAGACGCCTTTTCCTTGTGTGAGGAAAGGGCGTCTTTTTTTCTGGAAAGGAGAAACTCGCTGTCCGTGCGGACACCACCGCTCCCGTAGCAGCGCATTCGCCGTGTCGGAAGTCTCCTGTCCTGCCGGAGCCGGGCACGAAGTTTTGTATTGAAGGAGAGGAGCGCCCCGCCACGAACCAGACCCCCTCAGCGGGGAAGTCCTCGGAAAGGGGCGGGCAGGGCGTTCCTTCGCGGGTTTGAAAGGGCTGGGCCTGTCCCCGGCGGCCTTGCGTAGGTCATCTCCACGCGGTTTGGAAGGACAGGGGAGGCCCCCCGTGCGGCGCTGGAAGGGCCGCCCCCGCAGGTGGAAAAAAAGAGGGAGGGGCCTTTTCAGAGCGTCCCTCCCTCAATACGTTACGCCTTTTCCCGGATCACGTCCTCGGGTGCGGGGCCGAGCAGACGGTCAAGCTGGGCCAGCGCCTCTTCCGGGGCCTGGCCGCGCTTGGCGGCGATGGAGGCGAGATTGTCCACGGCGTCGCAGGGCCGCAGGTAGAGCGGATCGAGATCGCGTTGGACCCACGCGTCTCCGGGAAGGGACAGCGTCAGGGCAAGAAGCGCCTCGGGCGTCGGATGGATCACTGAGGGCAGGAAGAGGGGCGCTTCGGAAGTAAAGGTATCCTGAAAATGAGCAAGATTGCGGGCAAGGCCGCTGCCGATTACGACGTCGGGGCGCTGCCCGCCGCAGGCCGCCGTCAGCTCCCACATGGCTGGTTCGCCCTGCGGGAGAGGGAGGCTTCCCGGCGAGACGAGGAAGTCCTGCCCATGCACCAGCCCCCGGCGGGCGTGGGTGACGGCGCGGACGCGCAGAGAGGGGCGATCCGGGAAGAGCGCGGCGAAGGGCAGGGACGCGGCGAGGGCTTGCAGCACGTTGAGCGGCGCGACGCTCGCGCCCGTAGCGCGGCGGAAGGCCGCCGCCGTGGTCAGGACCAGCCGCAGGCCCGTAAAGCTCCCCGGTCCGGCGACGCAGGCGATGCGGTCCACGGAAGCGGGGCGCAGGCCGAGCCGCCCGAGCATGTCCGCCAGCACGGGGGTGAGCAGTTCCGTCCCTTTGGAGGGGGCGCTCCATTCCTGCGCGCAGAGGAGCGTTTCCTCCTGCGCCAGCGCGATCTGGATGCGGCCTTCGGCGGCGTTCATGATCAGCGTATTCATGAGAAGAGCCTCTTCACATCGTTCCATGTGGCCAGAAGCATCAGGCAGAGCAGGAGGGCCATGCCCACCTTGGCGGACAGCTCGCGGGCGCGCAGGCTCACGGGCCGTTTCATGATCATTTCAAGCGTCAGGAAGACGATATGGCCGCCGTCCAGAATGGGGATGGGCAGGAGATTGAGGATGCCGAGGTTCACGCTGATCAGGGCCGCCAGCACCAGCACGGCGGAAAGGCCCTGCTGGGCCTCTTGTCCGACCATCTGAGCGATGAGGATGGGGCCGCCCACATTGTCGAGGGGCACGACGCGCTGCACCAGCTTGGCGAAACTTTCCCCGGTAAAGGCGATCATGTTCCATGTCTGGACGAAACCGGCACGGATGGCCTCCACGGGGCCGAGGGGGAGCTGGTCGGTTTCGCCCGAGGCCTGCACGCCGATGAGCCACGCGGGTTTTTCTTCGCCGAAGATGGTGGTGCGCGTCTTGGCTTCGGGAGTCAGCGTGACGGTGATTTCTGACTTTTCGCGCGACAGCACGATGGTCACGGGCTTGCCGTTTCCGGCTTCGATGCTTTCGGGGACCTGCGCCCAGTCCTGAATGGGCTTGCCGTCGATGGACAGGATGACGTCGCCACGCTCTATTCCCGCAGCGGCGGCGGGCGTCTCCGGGAGGACTTTGCCCACTTGGGGGATCAGATAGGTCTGTCCCTGCGCCCACGCCAGCCCGCAGTAGAGGAGGAGCGCCAGCACGAAGTTGGCCACCGGTCCGGCCAGCACGACCAACAGGCGGTGCCACGCCGGGCGGCCCGAGAAAAGCTCATCGGGCGTGAACAGGACACCGTCGATTTCCTTGCCCCGCGGGTCCGGCTCCTCGGCTTCGTCCTCTTCTCCGGCGAGGGCCACATAGCCCCCGAGGGGAATGAGGGAGAGGCAGTAGTCGGTTTTGCCCCGCCGGATGGTGAAAAGCTTCTGCCCGAAGCCCAGCGAGAAGGTCCGCACGCCGATGCCGAGCAGCCGGGCGACGCTGAAATGGCCGAGTTCATGAAAGAAAATAAGGCCGCCCAACACAAGGAGCGCGGCAAGGATGCTTTGCCAGTACGAAAGGATGTTCAAGAAATCCATTTACACCTTCTCTATCCATCGGCCAACACGCAGCCGGGTTTCGTGATCAAGGGCTTCGATGTCTTCCAGCGAAACGGGATCGGGCGCGGCGCAGGCATCAAGGGCCCGGGCGATGAGATCGGGGATGTCCATAAAGCCGATCCTTCCGGCCAGAAACGCCGCGACCGCCACTTCGTTGGCCGCGTTCAGGGTTACGGGCAGGGCCGTCCCGCTGCCGATGGTCCGGCGCGCCAGATCGAGGCACGGGAAGGAAAGTAAGTCCGGCTCCTCGAAGGTCAAGGCACCCGCCCCGGCCAGATCGAGCGGCGGGACGCCCGCGTCGAGGCAGAGCGGCCACTCAAGGCAATAGGCAATGGGCAGGCGCATGTCGGGCGTGCCCGCCTGCGCCATGAGCGAACCGTCCGCGTATTCCACGAGCGAGTGCACCAGCGACTGCGGATGCACGAGGACGCCGATGCGTTCCGGGGGCAGGCCGTAGAGGTGGTGCGCCTCGATGACCTCAAGACCTTTGTTCATCATGGACGCGGAGTCAATGGTTATCTTCGCGCCCATGCTCCAGTTGGGGTGCTTCAGGGCCTGTTGGGGCGTTACGGTGGCGAGGAAGGCCCGGTCTTTGCCCCGGAAGGGGCCGCCCGAGGCCGTCAGGATGATCCGTTTGACCGTGGCCGGATCACGGCCCTGCAAGCCCTGAAAGATGGCGTTGTGTTCCGAGTCCACGGGAAGGATGACGGCCCCGCTGCGCGTGCACAGATCGCGCAGCATGGCCCCGGCGAGGACGAGCGATTCCTTGTTGGCGAGGCAGATGACCTTGCCGGCCCGGGCTGCGGCCCATGTCGCCCGCAGCCCGGCGGCCCCCATCTGCGCCGAGAGGACGGTGGAGGCTTCCGGCAGGGCGGCCAGCGCCGCGTAGCCTTGCGGCCCGGCCACGATTTCGGGCCTGTAGTCGGCGGGGAGGTTCGCGCACAGGGCGGCGCGGCCCTCTTCGGTCTGCACCCCCAGATAGGGGGGCCGCCAGCGCAGGGCCTGTTCCGTCAGCCGCTCGATGTTGCGGCCTCCGGCCAGTGCCGTGACCGTGAAGAGATCGGGGTGCCTTTCGATGATCCGCAGGGTGCTGACGCCGATGGAGCCCGTGCTCCCCAGCAGGACGACGGAGCGGGGAAAGGTTTGTTCCCACGCGGGCGAAGGAAGTGCGGTAATGTACTGAAGCATGACTGTCCCGTTATGGAAAAGGGGAGCCCTTGTCGGAATCTCCCCTGTCTTGTCGTCCTTTTGGGGGGACGGATTTATGAGCTTGCCGCCCGCTCTAGAGCCGTTTCATGTTGAAACGGCTCTGGCCACACGCAGGTATGGCCCGCCACAACGTGGCGTGGATTCTGCCAAAAACGACGTTTTTTGGCAGAATGCCAACTTTGACTTTTGTAAAAAGTCAAAGTTCATCTGCTCTAGAAGAAAGAAACGCGGGGGAGGGCGCTTTCCGGGAAAGCCTCGCGGACGATCCGGCATTCCGTGGTACAGGCCGCCGGAAGGCTTGTCCGCCTTGCGGTTTTATTGATGCTGGAAACCGCTGTCGTCGAAGGCCAGCGGCGCGCCGCCGTCTTCTTCGGCTTCGAGAGCGGCCACCTTGTCTTCAAGCCACTCCAGCATGGCGCGGGCGGTGTGGTAGTTCATGACCACGCGCGAGTGGATGTGGCGGATGATGGTGCGTTCTTCCTCGTTGTAGGGCGCGATTTCGTGACCGAAGCTGCCGTCGGGGGCTACGAGGCGTTCCGAATAGGGAGGCATCTTGTCGCTTTCAAGGTAAAAGCTGATTTCGATTTCGCCCTGTGGATTGATGCCGCCCCATACGCCGTGGGTATACTGGAGACGGGTTTCCGGGTCCTGTTCGTACTCATAGCGTATCCGGCTGGGATACTGTTGACTCATTGACGGCTCCTTTGATCCGGCTGAAACGGCCGCGTGATGCGATTTTTTGTATTGTAGGGAAGAGGCGGCATGAAGTAAAGTTGCCCTGCCGCTTTCCCGGACCGCCGCCCGGCTTCGCGCGGCGGCATTTCCCAACCTTGCCAAAGAGGAAAACATGGCTGCATTTACGTCCGAAAAGATCGACATAGAACCGTGGTTCGATATGGAATTGTTCCTTGGCGTCAGTCAGGAGACCCGTCTCGGCGGGGATGTGATGGAACGCTTCATGGAACAGTGGAAGAAGTGGTTGCCCCATCTGACCGTGAAGGGGATTGATACCGGCAAGATCAAATACCTGCTCGTGGCTCTCGACGAGAGCGTTGAGCAGGATGTGGACAAGGCATGGGATACCTCGCCCTCCAATGCCTTTTTGTACAACGCGCTGGCCCAGACCATGTGCATGGCCGCCGTGCACGGCGTGATCCCCGAAATCGAGGACGCGGGCTGCGCGCCGGCCCCCAAGCCTACCGCCGCTCTGCGCGAGGCGCTGGAAGCGGAAGGCATCCCCTACACCAACGACAAGGACCCCATCCTCTCCCGCCGCTACGCCGTGGTGACGCACTATCCCTTCAAGGGTGGCTGCGAAATCTGCGTCCTGCAAAGCAACTGTCCCAAGGGGCAGGGCCAGATGGAGGCGGCTTCGGTGGTGCTTCCCGGTTACGAGCGCCCGCAACTGTAGGGAGGGTTTCTTCCCGGCTCAGCCCTCATGAAAGCGCCTGCCGCAGCGTGGCCTTTGCCCAAAGGACCGCGTTGCGGGGAAAAGGGCATCCCGGCGCAGCCTTGCCGTGTTTGCGCCGATCTTTTCCCCATTTTCCCGTGGCAAGAGGCTTTTTGCGGCCATCGCCTGAACGGGGGCTGAGCCTTGCCTTTGCGCCGCGTCCGGCGCGGGCAGAGGCGCGAAACGTTTTGAAGGGAGCAAGATGCGCGTTCTTTTACTCGACCTCGGCCTTGAACTGCGCGGCGGCCAGCGGCAGGTCCATTATCTGGCCCGCGCGCTGGACCGTACGCCGGGCATCGAGGCTGTGACGGCCTGCCCTGCCGAGGGGAAGTTGGCGGACGCGCTGCGTAGCGCGGGTTTGCCCGTCGCGGCGCTGCCGGGCCGCTCTCCGGCCAATCCCCGGCTCTACGCATGGTTGGGGAGCAGACTCCGCGACTTTCCCGTGGACATCGTGCATACCCACGACGCCAACGCCGCCACGATGGGCGCGATCTGGAAAGTGCTGCACGGCGGGGCGAAGCTCGTGCACAGCCGTCGCGTCTCTTATCCCCTGCGGCCCGGGTTGCGCTCGTGGAAATACCGCATGGCCGACGCTGTGGTCGGGGTCAGCCGCGAGATCGCCGAGGGCCTTATCCGGGCCGGGATTCCCGCCTCCCGCGTCAGCGCAATTCACTCGGGGATCGATCCTTCCCGTTACCGCCGACGGGAGGCGCGGGCGGACGGCCCGTTTCTTTTTCAGAGCATCGGCGCGTTCACGGCGCAAAAAGGCTATTCCGTGTTCGTGCGGGCGATGGCCGAACTGCGGGGACGCCCTCTGCCGCCGTGGAAGGTGCGCATCGTGGGCGACGGCCCTTTGCTCCCGTCCGTCCGGGACGAAGCCGGGCGACTTGGCGTGGAGAGCTTGCTTGATCTGCCGGGACGCCGGGACAGCGTGGAGATGCTGCCTTCCTGCGACGCCGTGGTGGTGCCGTCCGTGGACGGCGAAGGGAGCAGCGGGGCCATCAAGGAAGGCTGGGCGACGGGCGTACCCGTGGTGTGCTCGGACCTGACCTCCAACCGCGAACTGGTGCGCGACGGGGAAAACGGCCTGCTTGCCGTTGCGGGCGATCCCGTGTCGCTGGCCGACGCCCTTGAGCGTTGCCTCCGGGATGAGGAACTCCGCCGCCGTCTGGTGGAAGGCGGGGACCGGACCCTTCCCGAGTTCACGGATCAGCGTATGGCCGATCAGTATATCGCCCTTTACCGAAAGCTTATGGGAGCCTAGGCTTCCGTTTTTCCAGCCGCATTCTTCTCCGCTGACGAAAAGAGGAAGGCAAGCCTTCCTCTTTCGCGCAGGCGCGTCATGCGCCGGGGATGTCGTTTGCCAATCAGCGGTAGATGTCCACGTCGTCCACGAGGTGCGGCTGTTCGCCACGGTAAGCCTTGACCTTCACGCGGTCGCCAGCCTTGAGTTCACTGAAGGGGACGTCGCGGTCGTCGCGATCCCGGTTTTCCACTTCAAATTCGCTGCGGTCGTCCACCCGGAAGGTGATAACCTTGCCGTCGCGCTCCTTCACGGAGAAGGTTTTCTGGGAAGCGTCGACGCTTTCCACCGTGCCGCGCACGCGCATCTTATGATGATAGTCGGCCATAGCCGGAGCCGAGAAGGAAACCAGAGCAATCGCCGCGACAAGGGCACAGAGTGTGCGTTTGAGCATGTGTAACCCTCCTTTTTCTTTCACTATAGAGAAAGATGCCCTGATTGCCACTAGTATCATTTGGGGGGCGGGACAAAACAGGCCCTGTCAGGAGGCGGCGCAAGGGCGAGGGGAGAGCGCCAAGGCTCCTGAGGCCGGGGAGAAGCTGTGTCGGAGAAAACCCGCGTGCAGGCGGCGAACCCGCCCCCAGAAAAGGAGGCCGTACGGACGGTCACATTTTCCGGCTGGTTTCCACATCCGCGTCTCTTTGCCTTTTCCATAAGGAATCTTAGGGCACTGTGGCTCCAGCCCGGGTGCGCCACGCCACAAAGAATCTCCCTCCTTGCCCCCATTTCACTGTCCCTTCCGGTCTTCTGCCTTCCCTCAATCGCCCGCTTCCAGAGCGCCTTTCCCAATGAGCTGCGTTACAAGGGAAACATGGTATTTTGGCATAGCGTCGTTTTCACTGAGCTTTTCCCCTCTTGCGCTTTCCACAGATAACGCCTTCATGGGAGCAATGCCCAACGGATCAGGCAAAACTCCTGAAGAGGGATTCGATAAGGTCGAAAGTCTTTGGGGAGGGTGGGGGCGGTGTGGAG
>OFHP01001354.1_pt1 | contig 11676 bp, 8 predicted proteins | sample 1521651 | NCBI WGS metagenome assembly OFHP01 (sample SAMEA3504105, study PRJEB24116) | mouse gut metagenome | biome: mouse gut; feature: mouse-associated habitat; material: faeces | place: Denmark | collected 2011 | reverse complement strand
GAACGGCAAAATTTTTTACACTTCTTTTACTTCTTTATCTCACATGAGCAAAATCGCAGAGCATGAAGCAGCTTATGGCCGGCGGCGGTGTTGCCCTGATTGGGATGCAGCTTATCCCTCTGCTGGCAAACCTGTTCGGTTAAGGCAGGGATAGCCTATGCTGAACATCCTCGACATAATCAAAGACTGGATCAAGGAAATCCTGCGGGAGTGCATCATGGGCAACCTGGACGGGATGTTTGACCAGATTAACAATGAAGTCGGGGAGGTTGCGGCGAATGTGGGGACGACCCCGGCGGCATGGAACGCCGGGGTCTTTTCCATGATCCGCAATCTGAGCGATACAGTCGTGGTGCCGGTTGCGGGGATCATCCTGACCTTTGTCCTGTGCTACGAACTGATTTCGATGCTGATGGAAAAGAACAACTTCCACGACTTTGAAACCTTTGCACTGTATAAATGGATTCTGAAAGTGTTTGTGGCTGTGTATCTGGTCACGCACACCTTTGACATTACAATGGCGATTTTTGAACTGGCGCAAACGGTAGTACAGCAAAGCGCCGGTGTGATTACCGGCACGACCAGCATAGATTTTGCGGCTGCGCTGGGCGATGTTGCCGCCCAACTGGAAACGATGGAGATTGGGGAGCTTTTCGGCCTGCTGGTGGAAACCATGCTGTTAAAAATCACCATGCCGGTGCTGTCGTTCTGCGTCATGCTGGTGCTGATCGGGCGCATGATAGAAATTTACATCTATTGCTCGGTGGGCGCAATCCCCTTTGCAACGATGGCAAACCGGGATTGGGGGCAGATGGGCAACAACTATCTGCGCGGTCTTGTGGCGCTTGGGCTGCAAGGCTTTTTCATTATGATCTGCGTTGCGATTTACGCCGTACTGGTGGGACAGATTGGGAGCGCTGACAACATCCACATCGCTATCTGGCAGTGCGCGGGCTATACTGTGCTTTTGTGCTTCTCCCTGTTCAAAACCGGCGCGGTCAGTAAATCAATTTTTAACGCGCATTGAGGAGGTGGGAACGGATTGAAAGAATACAGCATCATCCTTGCCGACCCTCCGTGGGCCTACAAGGTATGGGCAAAAAAAGGCATGGGACGCACGGCAGAAAACCACTACCCCACCATGCACATCAAAGACATTCAGGCTTTGCCAGTGGGCAGGCTGGCGGCAAAAGACTGTGCGCTGTTTTTATGGGTCACAATGCCTACGCTGCCGGAAGCCTTTTCTGTCATTAAGGCGTGGGGCTTCACTTATAAAACCGTGGCGTTTGTATGGGTGAAGCAGAACCGGAAATCCCCCTCCCTCTTTTGGGGGCTGGGACACTGGACACGCGCCAATGCGGAATTGTGCCTGCTGGCAACAAGGGGAAGCCCGAAACGCCAGTCCGCCGCCGTCCATCAGGTGATTGTATCGCCGGTGGAGCAGCACAGCAAAAAGCCGGATATGATTCGGGAGCGGATTGTTTCCCTGATGGGCGATCTGCCCCGTGTGGAACTGTTTGCCCGCCAGAGAGTCCCCGGCTGGGACGCATGGGGAAACGAGGTGGAACCCAGCCCCGGACTGGCGGAGGAACTAACCCATGAAAATTTACCGTAAAGGAGGGAGCGAATTTATATGGACACTGAAAAACTGCGGCGGCAGTTAATCGACCGTATCACGGAAAATTACCGCGAATACCGCGCCAATCTGCTGTTAAAAGACCGGCAGGAACTGATTGACGGCGCAGGCAGGATTGCCGACACCGCCCTTGTATTCCAGCACATGGCCGACCGAAGCTATAAAGACGGCGAACTGGAATACCTTTTGAAATTCCAGAACCCTTTGGAGGTGGTTACGGAGCATTGGGCGGACTATGAACTGATGCCGGATGTACTGGACGCGCTGATTGCGGATGCCACTGACCGCCAGGACGATTTGACCCTGTTCCCGCTGGCAGCGGACGCGCCGGCGCAGAAACCGGACAGCCTGCGGAAGTTTCTGAATGTAGACCTGGAAACCGTCCTGCCCCAGATTATGAAGCAGAAAACCGCCTTTTACCAGACAGACTTAAACTATGCGCTGGATGCCATGCGGGAGGGCGCAGCGTCCGGCGACCCGGCAAAGCAGAACTTCGTCCTGATTTTCCGGCAGAGCGGCGTGGAGTGCTTAAATGAGCGCGATATGTTCATCGGCGGCACACGCAGCTTTAACACGCTGCAATTCTACCACACACAGACCCGTGAGCCGGTTCTGGCCTATTCGGTGGAACTGACCGGCAGCGATAAGGGCAGCTTGCGCGGCAACCTCTACCAGCAGGACAACCACCGCCTTGCGGAATATGCAGGGCGCGCCGCCTCCCCCTATACCGATGTGACTGTCACATTTGCCGGGGGAAAAGAAGTGCGGCTCCCGGAAAAGGAATTTCGCTATGAAAAAGCCGCAGACCTGAAATATCTGCACGGCAGCATTAAGGAGGTTCGCAATGAAGCGGAGGACGAAACCGTGGTGCAGGGGGCGGTCAAACGGGAACACGACCGCCGGAGGGAAATGCCCAGGGGCTATTTTGCCGTCCACCTGCAAGCGCTGGATGAACAGCGGATTCAGGCCGAAGCAGACCGGCTATCGGCCGCGCTCACGGACTTAAAACAGCCCAACTCGCCGGACAAGGAGCAGTTTATGGCGGAAATCTCGGTGTATTTCCTGCCCCTGGCTTCCCAGCACGATATGAACCGGCTCTATGAAAAGGTACAAAAGCAGGTGGGACAGCCGGTGTACTTTTCCCCGCCGGACAACACGGGGAAGCGTTATATCGTCATGCGGCGGGAGGAACGCGCACAGGAGCAGCCGGAACGCAAGCCCTCCATCAAGGCCCAGCTTTCCGCAAAGCCCGTCCCCGGCGATAACCCCGCCGCCAAAACCAAAGACAGGGAGGTGCGTTAAATGCCGGTCAAAATTTTATGCGGCGATGCGCTGGAACAGCTTCACGCGCTGCCTGCTGAAAGCATCCATACCTGCATCACTTCACCGCCCTATTATAATCAGCGTGACTATGGCATTTCTGGACAGATCGGTATGGAGCATACGCCGGAACAATACATTGTGGCTCTGGTGGCTGTATTTAGCGAAGTCTGGCGGGTACTGCGCCCAGATGGAACACTTTGGCTCAACATTGATGATAGTTATGCCGGCAGCGGCAACGGGCGTATGGGGGACGGCTCCGGCTATATGGGCAAGCCCTCAAAATCTTCCCTCTATCAAGGCACACGCAGCGGCATCCTGCATAAAACCCAAAGCCCCTGCTGCAAAAATAAAGACCTGATTGGGATTCCGTGGATGCTCGCCTTTGCGCTGCGTACAGAGGGCTGGTATCTGCGTCAGGACATTATCTGGCACAAGCCAAACTGTATGCCCGAAAGCACCCGCGACCGCTGTACGTCCAGTTATGAGCATATTTTTCTGCTTTCCAAATCCAGACGCTACTATTTTGATTTTGCCGCTATCCGTGAACCCGCTGCTGGCAGCGGCTACCGGAACAAACGGAATGTCTGGAGCATCAACACAAAAGGCTATACCGGCGCACATTTTGCATCATTTCCTGAAAAGCTGGTAGAGCCGTGTATTCTGGCTGGCTGCCCGCCGGACGGAACCGTATTAGACCCATTCGCCGGCAGCGGCACAACCGGCGTTGCTGCAAAACGCTTGGGGCGGCGTTTCACCGGCATAGAAATCAGCCCAGCATACTGCAAACTGGCGGCAGAACGGATTGCCGGCGTCTAAGGAGGTGAGCATTTATGCCCTTTGTACCCGTACCCAAAGACCTTGCCAAAGTCAAGACAAAAGTGGCGTTCAACCTGACGAAACGCCAGATTGTATGCTTTGGCGCGGGCGGACTGGTGGGCGTCCCCGCCTACATTTTTACACGCGGCAGCATTGGCAACGAACCGGCGGCGCTCCTTATGATCGGTTTGATGCTGCCCTTTTTTCTGTTTGGCATCTATGAAAAAGACGGTCAGCCGTTAGAAGCAGTCCTGCGGCATATGATACGCGCACAGTTTCTCTGCCAGAAAACGCGCCCGTACCAGACCGACAACCTGTACGCCGCCCTTTCGCGGCAGACCAAGGAGGTATCAGCGATTGAAAACAAAACAGCAGGCAAAGCAGGCAAGAAACCTGCAAGCGGCAAAAAAGGAACTGAAAAAAGAAAAGTCTGACTTAAAGGCCACCCTGCGCCTGACCCCGGACGCGAAACTGAGCAGCCGGGACAAACGGCGGCTTGCGGCATCGGTCAGCAAGGCAAAGCGGGACGGCAGGCTCCCCAAGACCGCCCAGCAGACCATCCCCTACCAGGAAATGTGCCGGGACGGTATCTGCATCATTGGCGACCGCTATTTCACCAAGCAAATCCAGTTTTACGATGTGAACTACCAGCTTGCACAGAACGAGGACAAGAACCTGATTTTTGAGAACTACTGCGATTTCCTCAACTATTTTGACAGCTCCATCAAAGTCCAGCTTTCTTTCCTCAACCAGCGGGCCGATATGGAGGAATACCAGAAGTCCATCCATATCCCGGAGCAGGCGGACGCATTTAACGGCATCCGGCGGGAATATTCGGGGATGCTCAAAGGCCAGCTTGCCAGGGGGAACAACGGCCTGACAAAGACCAAGTACATCACCTTTGGCATTGAAGCGGACAGCCTGAAAGAAGCAAAGCCCCGCCTGGAACGCATTGAAGCGGATGTGCTGGCGAATTTCAAGGTGCTGGGCGTCCGCGCCCACTCGTTAGACGGCTATGAGCGTCTGGCAATCCTGCACCGGATGTTTCACCCGGCGGATAACCAGAAATTTAAGTTTGCCTGGGACGCCATCTGGAAAACCGGGCTTTCCAGCAAGGACTTCATCGCGCCGGACAGCTTCACATTCAAGTCCGGCCAGTATTTCCAGATTGGCAGAACCTACGGCGCGGTATCGTTCTTACAAATCCTCGCCCCGGAACTGACCGACCGTATGCTGGCGGATTTCCTCGACCTGGAAAACAGCATGGTGGTGACGCTGCACATCCAGTCCATCGACCAGAGCGCGGCAATCAAGAACATCAAGCGCAAGATTACCGACCTCGACCGCATGAAGATTGAGGAACAGAAAAAGGCAGTCCGGGCAGGGTACGACATGGACATCATCCCCTCCGACCTTGCCACGTTCGGCAGCGAAGCAAAGACGCTTCTGGAAGATTTGCAGAGCCGCAACGAGCGGATGTTCCTTGTGACCATGCTGGTGATGAACCACGCCGGGACGCGGCAGAAGCTGGAAAACAACATCTTCCAGGCGGCGGGCGTGGCGCAGAAATACAACTGCGCGCTGCGCCGTCTGGACTACCAGCAGGAGCAGGGCTTAATGTCCTCCCTCCCGCTGGGCCTTAACCAGATCAGCATCCAGCGGGGCCTTACCACATCCAGCACCGCCATTTTCGTGCCGTTCACCACCCAGGAGCTTTTTATGAACGGCGAAGCGCTGTACTACGGCCTGAACGCCCTCTCCAACAACCTGATTATGGCCGACCGGAAGAAGCTGAAAAACCCCAACGGCCTGATTTTAGGCACACCCGGCAGCGGCAAATCCTTTTCCGCCAAGCGGGAAATCACCAACGCCTTTCTGATTACCCCGGACGATATAGCCATTATCGACCCGGAACAGGAATATTCGCCCCTTGTGCAGCGGCTGGGCGGGCAGGTGATTGACATATCCCCCGCCTCCGACCAGTACATCAACCCGATGGACTTGACCCTCAATTACAGCGAGGACGACAACCCCCTGACCTTAAAAAGCGATTTTATCCTCTCCCTGATGGAGTTGATTGTGGGCGGCAAGTCCGGCCTGGAACCGGTGGAAAAGACGGTGGTTGACCGCTGCGTCCACATGGTATACCGGGATTACCTGCAAGACCCCAGGCCGGAGAAAATGCCGGTGTTAGGCGACCTCTATGAACTTCTGCGGAAACAGCCGGAGCAGGAAGCGCAAAGGCTGGCTACCGCGCTGGAAATCTACGTCACCGGCAGCTTAAATGTGTTCAACCACCAGACCAACGTGGAAATCAAGAGCCGGATTGTCTGCTATGTGATTAAAAACCTGGGCAAGCAGCTTAAAAAATTCGGGATGCAGGTGGTTCAGGATCAGGTGTGGGGACGGGTCAGCGAAAACCGGGAAGCCCATAAATCCACCCGGCTCTACATTGACGAGATGCACCTGCTTCTCAGGGAGGAACAGACCGCCGCCTATACCGTTGAGATTTGGAAACGGTTCAGAAAATGGGGCGGAATCCCGACCGGGATTACCCAAAATGTCAAGGACTTGCTGGCAAGCCGGGAAATTGCGAACATTTTTGAAAACAGCGATTTTATTTATATGCTGAACCAGGCGGGCGGCGACCGTCAAATCCTGGCAAAGCAGCTCAATATCTCCCCGCACCAGCTTGGCTATGTGACCAACTCCAATGCCGGCGAGGGGCTTTTGTTCTATGGCAACGTGATTATCCCATTCGTTGACCATTTCCCCAAGGACACGGAACTCTATTCGATCATGACCACCCGCCCGGAGGACTTGGCGGAACAGTAAAGGAGGGTAAGATTTGGAACACAATCAGGAAATTATGGAGCAGTTTTTGAAGCTGCTTTCGGAAAACGGGCGGGCGGGACAGTCAGAGGATTTGTCCCGCCTGATGTTTTATATGGACGGCATGAACCGCCAGCTTGACGCGGTGCGCCAGGAATTGCAGACCGTCAGGGTACAGCTTGCACAGGCCCAGGACACGCCGCAGAAAACCGTCTTGCAGGGCATGGTGGACGGGCTGCAAAACAAAGTCCGGCAGGCGCAGGAAAAGCTGGACGGCCTGCGGGAGAAAATCATGCAGTGCGCCGCCAATGCGGTAGAGGGTTTCAAGCGTGTGGGCGTGACTGCGCTGGATAAGGCGGTTTCCGCTATGGGCATCCACAAGACGCTGGAAGCGGTTCAGCAGAATATCAGCGGTTCCCTGGCCGATGCCAGAAAGAGCATTGAGAAAATAGAAACCCTTGGCCACGAACTCCGCAGCGTGGGCGGGCATCTGAAAAACGCCGGACGCGCCGTGACCGGCAGGGAAACCCAGGCCGTGGACGGCGGGCAGGAGGGGCGCTTCCAGGCCGCTGTCCTTGCCCCCATGCGGACAGTCCACAAGATGCTCTCCACCATGAACAATGCCACCCTTGCGGCAATCGGCAGCGTGGAACGGCTGGAAACGGCAGCGGAAACCGTGCGGGAAGCCAAAAAGCCCCCTGTCCAGCAGACGGAGAATGAGGAAAAAGAGCCGGAACACAAGGAAGAACCCACGGAAAACCAGCACCGTGAGAAACCCTCCATCCGGCAGACGCTGACAGAAAAAAAGGAGCCTATGAACGTAAGCGATATTTTAGGCGACCCTGCCCGCGTCAAAATGTTTGACACGGTTTTAGAGGAATCCTGCCGCCAGTGGTGCGACTGCATCAATGACGCCCCGGAACGTGCCAGCGGCAAAGGCTTTGCGGCCTTTTTCTATGAGGTCTTTGAACAGAAAGAGCAGGAATACAAAGCCGAGTTAAAGGCAGACGCGCGCGCTGAAAAGCCCTCCATCCGAAAAGCGCTGAACGAGAAAAAGGCCGAAGCCGCCGCCCGCCCTGCCCCGGAGCCGGAACGTAAAGCGCCGGAGGCCGCACGGTGAGCCGGGAACGGTTTCAGGCACGGGAGAAAAAGGTTCAGAAAATGGGCCGGGACGGTCTGGTGGAACACAACCGCGCCACCGGCGAGGAAAAGCGCGTCAGTCAGCGCACGGCGGATGCCGCCTTTGACCGCGCCCGCCCAACGGAACGTGAGGACATCCGCCGTCCGGCAGTACGGGGCGCAGACACCGGCAAAAAGCGGAAACAGCCCCGCCCTGCGCCGGAAACAAGGGCAGAACAGACGGAAGTGCTGCTTACGCCGGAATATCTGGCAGACGCCACCGCCGAACCGCCGCCCGATGCCCCGGCAACCATGCGGGGCGCGGTGGATATGCCATTGCTGGATGCGCCAGCCGCCGAGGAACCCACTCCCGCGCCGGTGAGGAAACGCCCCCAAAAGCGGGGGAAAACGAGCAAAAAGAAGCAAAGCACGAAATTCGCGGAACACGCTGCCCGGCCGGACAGTGAGAAAAAAACGGCTATGCGCGGTGTAGAGGGCGCTCCTGCCCCAAAGCGGCGCACTTCTGAAGGCGGCTCCCGCCTGCAATTTGACCTGGAAGAAGAACCCGCAGACCCCACCGCAGACCGCACAGCGATCAAAAAGCGGCAAACGGCAAAGCTGGCCGAACACGCCGCTAAACCAGACAGCCGGGAAACCTCTGCTATGCGTGGCGCAGACAGCACACCCGCCACAAAACGGCGCATTTCTGAGAACGGCTCCTGCCTGCAATTTAGCAAGGAAGAAGAACCGGCTGACACCACCGCCGACCGCACAGCAATCAAAAAGCGGCAGGCGGCAAAGCTAGCAGACCACGCCGCCAAACCGGAGGATAAACAAAAATCCGAGGACAGGCTAAAATCCGATGGCAACCCAAAGGCCGGGGGAACCCGCTTGAAATTTGAGGATACCCCCAAAGATTCGGAAACTGCCGGCGATACCGCGCCCGATGCCCCCACCCGCCAACAAAAGAAGTATGAAAAAGCCGTCCGCCGCACGGAACGCGCAGACCGCCGCGTGGAACAGGCGCAGATGAAGCTGCCCACCAAGCGCCGCCTGCACATGGATCGCCAGCCGGACGAAGCCAGAGGAAAAATGAAACAGCGGCTCCGTTTTGAGGAGGAAGTGCTGCCGGAATACCGCAGGCCCTCCCTGCTCTCCCGTGGAGCCGGTGCGGTGAAAATGGCGGCGGTTATCAAGCTGCACAGCAAAATCCGCGAATACGAGCGTGACAACGTGGCTCTGGAATCCGCCCACAAAAGCGAACTGGTTGCCGAACAGGGCGCGGGGCGCGTCCTGCGCTGGGAACGGAACCGCCGCCGCACCAAGCCCTACCGCACCCTGCGGAAAGCCCAGCAGAAAGCGGCGCGGGCGCACACTGACCTTGCATGGCAGACCGCCCTGCGGGATAATCCCGAACTGCAACGCAAAAACGCGCTGGCAAAATGGGTGCAGAAACAGAAAATCAAGCGGAAATACGCCCAGGCCGCCCATGAAGCCAAACAGAGCGCGAAATTTACCCAAAACGTCCTGACCGCCACCGGCAAGATTGCCCGCGCCATCGCCCAGTATGCGGCGGCGCATAAGGCGGTCTTTCTGGCGGTTGCAATGCTGGCGCTGGTGGTGATGTTCTTTGCCACGGGCCTGACCTCCTGCACCGCCATGCTCTCCGGCTTCCAGTCCTCCTATATTTCTGCGTCCTACATGGCCGACGAGGGGGAAATCTGCCAGAGCGACCTTTACTACACCGAAAAGGAAACGGATTTACAGATTGACATTGACAATACCGAGGAAAATTACCCCGGCTATGATGAATACCGCTACAACATCGGGGAAATCAGCCATAACCCCTATGAACTGCTGGGCTACCTTTCCACGGCGTTCAATGCCTTTACCTTTGCAGGGGTTCAGTCTGAAATCGACCGCATTTTTTCCGAGCAGTACACCCTCACCCGTGAAGTGATTGTGGAAACCCGGTACGACGATGACGGCGACCCCTATGACTGGTACGTCCTGCAAACCACATTGACCGTGCGCCCGCTGTCTGCCGTGGCACAAAGCCATCTCTCTCCCGGCGAACAGACCGACCGCTATGGGGTGTATATGCAGACCTACGGCAACCGGCAAGCGTTTGGGAACCCTTTTGATTTCTCATGGCTGGGGAATGTGAGCAGCGGCTACGGCTGGCGGGTACATCCCATCAGCGGGGAAAAGAGCCTGCATCGCGGCATTGACCTTGCCGTGGCGCAGGGTACGCCGATTCTGGCGGTGCAGGACGGGCGCGTGGTATCGGCTGGCGACGCGGGCAGCTACGGGCTGTGCGTGGTGATTGAGGACGATAAAGGCTACCAGTCCCGGTATGCCCACTGTTCCAGCCTAAACGTCAGCGCAGGCCAGGAAGTAAAACGCGGGGATGTGATCGCCGCCGTTGGCAGCACCGGCAACAGCACGGGGCCGCACCTGCATTTAGAGGTCATGCTAAACGGCGAATACTTAAATCCCTATTTCTTCGTGGACAACGGCGACGATGGAACCGGCGCAATCCCCGGCACACCCGGCGGGCCGGCTATCCCGGACTATTCCGGCGAACCGATGGGGGACGGCAGCTTTGAAGCGATGCTCCATGAAGCAGAAAAATTTTTAGGATGGCCTTACGTTTGGGGCGGCAGTTCCCCCTCCACATCCTTTGACTGCTCCGGCTATGTTTCGTGGGTCATTAACCAGTCCGGCGTGGGCAGCGTGGGACGGCAGACGGCGCAGGGGCTTTATAACCTGTGTACCCCGGTATCTTCGGCAAACGCACAGCCCGGTGATTTGATTTTCTTCACCGGTACATACAGCTCTCCGGGGCCGGTCAGCCACGTTGGGATTTATGTGGGCGGCGGGCGGTTCATTCACTGCGGCGACCCGATCTCCTACGCCAATACGGGAAGCCCCTATTGGTCTGCCCATCTGTACGGATATGGGCGTCTACCCTGAAACACTTTTTTTTAAGCATTTTTGCCAGAAACGGAGGTATGATTTGAAAATTGGACTGATTGATGTGGATTCCCACAACTGGCCGAACCTGTGCCTGATGAAGCTGTCCGCGTACCATAAGGCGCGGGGCGACCTGGTTGAGTGGTGGAACCCAGGGAACCACTACGACCTTGTTTATAAAAGCCGGGTATTCACAGATACCTACTCGAAAGATACCATTGCCGTTACCAATGCCGATGCCGTCATTTTAGGCGGCACGGGCTACGGCATAAGGGAAAATTTACCGGATGCGGTGGAACACACCCGCCCGGACGCTTCTTTATATCCGCAGTTTTCCGATACCGCCTATGGCTTTTTGAGCCGTGGCTGTCCGCGAAACTGCGGATTCTGCATTGTCAGCGGCAAGGAGGGGCGCAAAAGCCGCAAGGTAGCTGACCTGTCCGAGTTTTGGGACGGGCAGAAAGAAATCAAGCTGCTGGACGCAAACCTCCTCGCCTGCCCCGACCATGAAGCGCTGATTTTACAGCTTGCCGAAAGCCGCGCATGGGTGGACTTCTCCCAGGGGCTTGACATCCGCCTGGTTACGCCGGACAATGCGGCACTCTTAAACCGGGTACGCACTAAGGCGGTGCATTTTGCCTGGGACAATCCAGACGAGGACTTGACCGGGCATTTTAAGCGTTTTCTGGAACTGACCGCCATTAAGAGCGACCGAAAGCGGCGCGTCTACGTCCTGACCAATTACGGCAGCACCCATGAGCAGGACTTGTACCGGGTGGAAACCCTGCGCGGCATGGGCTATGACCCCTATGTGATGGTCTACGACCGCCCCACCGCGCCGAAAATCACCCGCCAGCTTCAGCGCTGGGTGAACAACAAGCGGATTTTTTACACCGTTAAGAACTTTTCCGATTATATTCCAAACAGAACAGGAGGGACAGCATGAAAATTGACCGATTAAAAACCGACTTGGC
>OFHP01001352.1_pt1 | contig 11680 bp, 7 predicted proteins | sample 1521651 | NCBI WGS metagenome assembly OFHP01 (sample SAMEA3504105, study PRJEB24116) | mouse gut metagenome | biome: mouse gut; feature: mouse-associated habitat; material: faeces | place: Denmark | collected 2011 | reverse complement strand
ACCCACTCCGTCGTGGGCAGCTCGTTCGCCGGCCCATCCACCACCGGCCCCATCATGGAGATGTCGCCGCTGTTGAAGTCGTTGACGTAAGCGCCCGGAGCCTCGGCCTCCAGCTGGATGTCCTGGGTCTTCACGCCGTCCGCCTTGGTCACCACAATATCACCTGTAGTGGTGACATAGTAGCCCGTGGCCTCGACTTTGATGTGGTAAGTGCCGGGGAGCAGCTCCACGCCGCTCTTGCTGACGAACTGGAATGTACCGTCCGCGCCGGTGGTGACGGTAAGGCCCGTGGGGAAGTATCTGCTATCCTCCAGGGTCAGCACCGCGCCCTCCACAGCCGCGTCGAGGGTATTGGTCACCGTGCCGGAAATGGAGATGACCGCCTTCGTCAGCTTCGCCATCGCCGCCTTCAGCCCATCCACGGCGGCAGTGACCTCTGCGGTACTGGCGTTTTCATTGTCGAACACGGTGTGACCATTTGTGCGGGCCTGCACAAATGCCTCCCAATCGCCAGCCGTCGTCTCGTTGTAGACCTCCTCCACCATGGCGTCGGCCTCCTGGAGGAGAAGGGCCAGCTCGGTCTTCTCCGGGGCGGCCAGCTCAATGGACAGGTTATCCAGCACGAAGTCCAGATAGCCGCCGAACGCCGCCTCCGAGCCGGAGGTGCCCTGACTGTTGGCGTTCTCCTTGGAGTAGATACCCACCCAGGTCTGCCCGCTCTTGCTGCCCACTACGGTGAACTCGATGTGCCCCACCTTGGCCTTGGCGGTGTTGTTGCCGGCCACGCCGCTGCTGCCGGGCACGTTGTTTTTGTCCAGGGTCTGCTCCAGGTTGTGGACGGTCAGGCTGCCCAGCCCGGCGTAAGCCCCGTCGCCCACCACGGCCACGTAGGAGCCCACAGAGCCCAGCTCGTAGTCAAAGCTGACGGTGTAGACCTTGTCGGGCTCAAAGCGGAAGTTCTGGGGAATGGTCTGGTACACCAGGTTGTTCCGCCCGTGCAGGCCGTTGCTCTTGATCGACCACTTGCCGTCGATCACGTCGTCCATCTTCTTCACGTCCCAGCCCGCCTGAGTAAATTTCCCATTCAGCTCGGACAGGTGGGTGCGGTTGTCCGCCACGTTCTCCACGGGGCCCACCACGAAGGGCCAGATGCCCTGGGGCACGTTCTCGAAGTCCTGGTGCAGCTCGGTGGCCGCGCCGGTCTCCGGGTCATAGACCACGGGACTTTCGCTGCCCCTGTACTCCACAGTGCGGATGTCGTCAAAGTAGACACTGCCGCTGCCCGCCGTCCGGGAGAGAGTCAGGGTATAGGTCTCTCCCGCCTGGGGGGTGAAGTACAGGAACATATTCTGGAAGAAGCTGGTACCCGCCTCCATGCCGTGGCCGTTGTGGAGGTAGTAGGAGCTGATGTAGTTTCTGGCGATGGACCGCTCCGTGTAGTTGGTGGCCACCACCTTGCCGCTGCTGTCCGTAATGGTCATCACCGCCTTGGCGTTGGAGCGGTTGTCCACCGCCGCGTACATGGCGTAGACCTTGCCGGCGGGCTGGTCCTGCAGCCAGCGCGCGGCCCGCAAAGCTCCCTGAGCAAAGTTTTCCCGCGAGTGCGCATGGTGGGTCACCTCAATGCGCTCTCCGGGCCCCATGAAGTAGACGGTGTGCACTCCTACCACATCGCCGCCACGAATGGCCTGCACGCCGATTTCCTTCTTGGGACGTTCCCCGATGATGCCTTCCCGATGATAGCAGGCGACATCCTTGAGGTCCCAGTCCCGGGCGGAGGCCAGCGCCTCGGCCAGACGCAGGGCCGTGCCGCTGGGGGAATCCTTTTTGCGGTTATGGTGCAGTTCGACCATTTCGAGATCATAATCCGGCCCGAGCATCTCCACCAGTTCGGGCAAGAGTTCCAAAAGGACGTTGACGCCCACGCTCATGTTGGGCGACCAGAAAATCCGCCCCTTTTCGGCAAGCGCGTCCAGTTCCGCCTTCTGCTCGGGAGTGAAGCCCGTCGTTCCGATGACGATGGGGTTGCCGTGCCGGACGGCGGCACGGGCGTTGGCAAGGCTGGCTTCGGGAGCCGTGAAATCGATGATCACCCCGCCGGGAACCTGCGGATAGACGGTTTCGGGATCGGAACCGGCAAGGCAGCCCCAATGGGCCAGCGCCTCAACCTTCTCGGGACGTTCCAGCACGGCTGCCAAGGTCATGCCCTGCTCCTTCGCAAGGTTGGCAATCGTCGTCCCCATGCGCCCGGAAGCGCCCATCACGATAACGGAAACACTCATATCCTCACCCGTTTCCTTCTATGGAGGCTTGCGGCGCGTCGGCGGAATCCTCTCCGACCAGCGTCCCGTCCCCTTTGTTCAACAATGCAAGAAAGGCGGCTTCATCCACCACCCGAATTCCCAATGTCCGCGCCTTTTCGAGCTTCGAGCCCGGCTCGTCGCCCACAACCAGCAGGCTGAGTTTCTTGGAGACGCTCGCGGCGATCCCCGCCCGCCTCTTCCGCCATGCGCTGCGCCTGCGAGCGCGGCATGGACAGGGAGCCCGTGAAAAGCACCTTCATCCCCGTCAAGGGCCCGACCGGAGCACGCGGCGTTTCCGACTGAACCGGCCACAGCCCCAATTCCTTGAGGCGGGCCAGCAAAGCGACGTTGGGCTTGTCCTCGAAAAAGGCTCGGATGGCGCTGGCGACTTCCGGCCCGATGTCAGGAAGGGTTTGCAGCTCTTCCGGACTTGCCGCGCCCAAAGCGTCCATATCCGCATAGGCGGAGGCCAGCGTCCGGGCGGTCTGCTCGCCCACGTGACGGATGCCGAGCGCGCAAATAAGCCGCTGCAAGGTCGCTTCCTTTTTGGCGCGCTGCAAGGAATCCACAAACTTGGTGGCGAGTTTTACACCCATCCGCTCATAATGCAAGAGTTCCGAAACAGTGAGGGTAAAGAGGTCGGCGGGGGTGCGCACGCGGTTTGAGGAGACGAGCAACTCAATCCAGCGCTGCCCGAGCCCCTCAATGTCAAGCCCGGCCTTGGAAACGAAGTGCGCCAGAGACTGCCGGATGACGGCGGGACAGGAAAGGTTGACGCAACGCCATGCCGCCTCGCCTTCAATGCGTGAAGCCGCCTGCCCACAGGCGGGGCACACGTGAGGGAAGACAAAGGGTTGCGAATCCGGCGAACGCTCCGAGAGCACAGCCCGCACCACCTCCGGGATGACGTCGCCCGCGCGCTGCACGACCACGCGATCCCCGACCCGAACGTCGCGGTTACGGATTTCATCCTCGTTGTGCAAGGTGGCCCTGCTCACGATGACGCCGCTGACACTCACGGGCTCCAGTTCGGCCACCGGCGTCAGCACGCCCGTCCGCCCCACCTGAATGGTGATGTCAAGGAGGCGCGTCGTGGCCTGCTGCGCGGGGAATTTCCACGCCACGGCGAAACGCGGGGCGCGGGCCGTGTAGCCGAGCGCCTCCTGCGCTTCGAGATCATCGAGCTTCATGACGACGCCATCAATCTCATAGGCCAGCGTTTCGCGCTTTTCGGCCAATTCCGCGTGGTAGGTCTCCACCGCTGCGGACCCGCGGCACAAGCGCCCGCCCGGAGGCGTCTCAAAGCCGAAGTCCCGCAGCCGGGCCATGACTTCGGCGTAGGTCCTCCACGACGGCATGTCTCCGAAGCGTACTTCGCCAAAGCCGTAGGCGAGAAAACGCAGAGGCCGGGAGGCCGTCACGGAAGTATCAAGCTGGCGGATGGAGCCCGCAGCGGCATTGCGCGGGTTCGCAAAGGTTTTGGCGTTGTCCTTGCGCAGGCGCTCGTTCAGGGCCATGAAATCCGTACGTCGGAAAATCACTTCCCCGCGCACCTCCAAGCGTTCGGGGAACACGCCCCGCAAGACTTTAGGAAGATTGCGCACCGTGCGCATGGCCTCGGTCACCACTTCGCCCACTTCGCCGTCGCCGCGCGTCAAGGCTTCGGCAAAGCGGCCGTTTTCATAGACGAGTTCCAACGCGAGCCCGTCCATTTTGGGATCACACCAGAAATCGGGCTCCACCCCGGGCAGGGCGTTTTCCAGACGCTTCAAAAAGCCCTGCCAGTCTTCCGTGCTGAACACGTTGTCGAGGCTGTACATCCGCAGCGTGTGCCGCCGCGTCTCCAATGCCGAGAGGACTTGCCCGCCCACCCGATTGGTGGGGGAATCCGGCGTTTTCCATTGGGGATAGCGCTCCTCCAGCCTGAGCAATTCCTGAAACGCCGCATTGTATTCGTCGTCCGTGATCTCCGGCGCGTCCAGCGTATGATAACGGTAATTGTGATAGTCAATAAAGCGGCGGAGTTCCTCAATACGCCGTTTGTCGGCTTCTTCGGCCAGAAGGGAGTGCAGCGTCCCCTGATTCATCGTGCGTTTCCTTGCTTGTCTAAGGGCTATACGACCAGAAACTGTTCCCGCAAGTGGCGGATGCGGTCACGCAGGGCCGCGGCCTTCTCGAATTCCAGATCACGGGCAGCGTCGCGCATCTCCCGCTCAAGCTGCTTGAGATAGCGCCCCACGTTTTGCGCGGTAACTTCCTGCGGGGCAGCGGTTTCCGCCTGCCGTTTCGCCTGTTTGCCCCGCCCTCGCGATTTCCCCTCGCTCGAAGAGGTGTACAGGGAGTCAAAGGGCGTGACAAGCGGCTTACTGATGGTCGTGGGCGTCGTGCCGTGGGCCTCGTTCCATGCCTCCTGCTTGGTACGCCGCCGCGACGTCTCGCCCATGGCCGCGCGCATGGAAGGGGTGACGGCATCCGCATACAGCAATACCCGTCCCTCGGCGTTGCGCGCCGCCCGCCCGAAGGTCTGAATGAGCGATCCGGTCGAGCGCAGGAAACCTTCCTTGTCGGCGTCGAGGATGGCCACAAGAGAGACTTCGGGAATATCCAGCCCCTCGCGCAGGAGATTGATGCCCACAAGAACGTCGAATTCCCCGCTGCGCAGAGCCTTGATGATGGCCATGCGCTCCATCGTGTCGATGTCCGAATGCAGATAGCGCGAGGAAACGCCCATCGAATTCAGGTATTCGGTCAAATCCTCGGCCATGCGCTTGGTGAGGGTCGTCACCAGCACGCGTTCGCCCCGCTCCACCCGGGCGCGGCATTCTCCGAGAAGATCGTCGATCTGTCCCTTGACGGGCCGGACTTCCACCTCGGGGTCCAGCAGTCCCGTAGGCCGGATGATCTGCTCGGCTACAATACCCTGCGAGCGCTCCAGCTCCCAGTGGCCCGGCGTCGCGGAAACGTAGACCACCTGATTGAGGCGGTCCAGAAACTCGTGAAATTCCAGCGGACGGTTGTCCAATGCCGAAGGCAGGCGGAAGCCGAAATCCACCAGCGTGGTTTTCCGCGAGCGGTCCCCCTTGAACATGCCCCCCACCTGCGGGATGCTGATATGGCATTCGTCGGCAAAGAGCACGAAGTCGTCGGGGAAGTAGTCGAGCAGCGTAGCGGGCGGCTCCCCTTCCTTGCGGCCGTCGAGGTGGCGCGAGTAGTTTTCAATGCCCGTGCAATAGCCAAGTTCCTGCATCATTTCAAGATCAAGCTGGGTGCGCTGCTCAAGCCGCTGCGCCTCCACAAGCTTGTTTCCGGCCTGAAAAAAGCGCAGCCGCTCGCCCAGTTCGTCCCGGATGTCGGACATGGCCCTTTCCAGATTGTCCCGATCCGTGACGTAATGGCTGGCGGGATAAATGACCGTCTTGCCGATGTTGCCGACGACTTCCCCGGTGAGCGGATCGATCTCGCGCACGGCTTCAATTTCGTCCCCGAAGAATTCCAGCCGCAGGGCCCGTTCATGCTCGTAGGCGGGGATAACCTCAAGCACGTCCCCCCGCACGCGGAAGGTGCCGCGGTGAAAGTCGATGTCGTTGCGCTCGTACTGCACGTCGACGAGGCGGGTGATGATGGAATCCATGCTGGCGCGCTGCCCCGCCTCCACGGGGATGATCAGCCGCGCGTAGTACTCGGGCGAGCCGAGGCCGTAAATGCACGAGACGGAGGCCACAATGATCACGTCGCGCCGCGTCAGCAAGGCGTGGGTGGCCGCGTGACGGAGCTTGTCGATGTCGTCGTTGATGGCCGAGTCTTTTTCGATGTAGGTATCGGACGCGGGAACATAGGCTTCCGGCTGGTAATAGTCGTAATAGCTGACGAAATATTCGACCGCGTTTTCCGGGAACAGCGCGCGGAACTCATTGTAGAGCTGCGCGGCCAGCGTCTTGTTGGGGGCGAGGACCAGCGCCGGGCGGTTGACGCGGGCGATGACGTTGGCCATCGTAAACGTCTTGCCCGAGCCCGTGACGCCGAGCAGGACCTGCTCGCGCACCCCGGCCTCGATATTGGACGCAAGCTGTTCAATGGCGGCGGGCTGATCCCCGGTGGGCACGTGGTCAGTCCGCAGCCTGAAAAGCGTATTTTCGGATGTTTTCATGCGGAAAAGATAATCGTTCCGAGGCATTCAGGCAAGAGGCGCCATCCCTTGAACGGTGAGGCCGAAAACGCCTTGTGCACGCTCCAGTGGTACGGCTTTTCGTGGTGTACATGGTTGGATTCGTTCTATGCCTTGCGCGCGCTCGCGTGGTACGGGACCACTCAAGGCGGAAAAGTGCGGAAAAGTTCGGACACGCTACGCCTTGCGCACACGGGCGTGGTACGGCATGAGTCGCTTTTGCCGCCCCCGCCCGCCCGCAGCTTCTCGCGCCTCCACGTAACAGAAAGATTGAGAAGGAACGCCGACGCTGGCCTGCGCAAACCCCGTTCACGCCAGCGTGTTGGGAAATGCCCTACGATGCGCCACAGGCCGGTCAGGAACGGACGCTTCCGTTTGTCCGGGGAGTGCCCTACAGTGTACGAAGGGCCAGCAGTATCTTTAACCGACCGCAAGAAAAAGGATGGCCTTCTTTGGCATCGGATAAGGACAAAACCTCCCGTACCCGCACAGACGGAAAAACACGTCCTTTCTCCTTGCTTCTTGACCGCCCCGCCGCTATCGTGAAGAGCCCTTTGAACATGGAGATACGGATGCACAAAGATTTTCTCAATGTCCTTGCCGTCGATGACGTCATCAGCCGCCTTTTGGACTTTGCCCCCCTCCCTGCCGAACGCCGCTCCCTTGCCGACCTCGCCGCCGGTTCGGTTGTGGCCGAAACCCTGATCGCGCCGGAAGACCTGCCCCCCGCCAACCGCTCGGGCATGGACGGCTATGCGGTCCGGGCCGCCGATCTTTTCGGGGCCTCGGAGTTCAATCCCGTCTGGCTGGACTGCGTGGGCGAGATCGCCATCGACCGTCCGCCGTGCTTTACGCTCGAAGCAGGACAATGCGCCGCCATCGTGACCGGCGGGCCCCTGCCCGATGGGGCGGATGCCGTCATCATGGTGGAGCACACCAAACCTTTCGGCGCGGGAGTCATTGAAATGCGGCGCTCCGTGGCGCCCGGTGAATACGTCATGTTCAAAGGCGAGGATGCTACCGCAGGGCAGCCCCTGCTGACGGCGGGAACCCTCCTGCGGGCGCAGGAAATCGGCCTGCTGGCGGCGGTCGGCATGATGGAAGTCCCGGTGATCCGCCGCCCCCGCGTCTCCCTCCTCTCCACAGGCGACGAACTCGTGCCGCCCGGCACGCGCCCTGAGCCCGGCCAAATCCGCGCCGTGAACACTTCCGCCCTTGCCGCCATGATCGCGCCGCACGCCGAGGTCACGGCGTTCGGCATCGCCCCGGATCGGCTTGAACCGCTCAAGGCCGCGCTGGACGAAGCGTTACAAGGAAAAAACGGCACCCCGGCGGATGTCGTCTTCCTCTCCGGCGGAAGTTCCATCGGCGTGCGCGACCTCACACTGGAAGCCCTGCAATCCCTCGGGGATACGGAAATCCTCTGCCACGGCGTGGCCCTCAGCCCGGGCAAGCCGCTCATTCTGGCGCGCTGCAGGCAAACGCTCGTGTGGGGCCTTCCCGGTCAGGTGGCGTCCGCGCAAGTGGTCATGCTCATCCTCGGCCTTCCTTTCCTGCGCCATCTGGCGGGGCATTCGCTGGCCGCCCTCCGCGACGGGAAGACGCAGAACGGCACCGCCTTTGATCAACGCCGCTGGCCTTCCCGCCCGGCCATGCTTTCACGCAACATCGCCTCACGGCAAGGCCGCGAGGATTACGTCAGGGTGCGGCTGGACATCCCGGAGAACCCGGGCGAGCTTCCCCGCGCCGTGCCCGTGCCCGGCCTTTCCGGGCTCTTGCGCACGCTCCTCGACGCCGAGGGCGTCATCCGCATCCCCGCCCGGCTGGAAGGGCTGGAGGCGGGCACGACCGTGGAAACGTTGCTTTTCGACAAAGGCTAGCCGCACGCGCGCCTGCCCGCATCATCTGATCACGGCGCAGGAATGCCCCGCTTCCAAGGCGGCCTTGCCATAATCTCCAATGCATACAAAAAAGCCGGGGGGGAGGCCCTCCGGCTTGTTGTCTCCAAGGGAAGACGCTAGGCGTCGTTTCCGTCGGTTTTCTCCGGCAGTTTCCCGACACGGCGCAGGAACTCGTCCCGGCAATCGTAGCTGCAAAAACGATGGACGGTTTGCCCATCGCGCACGGTGATGGTGCTGTCGGCGTCAATATACGCGCCGCAGACCGGGTCCTTGACCATATCCCCGGTGGCGACGAGATGTTCCTTTTCCTTCTTGCTGTCCTCGCCCTTTTTCTTGCGGTCGTTCATAAACATGCGATACAGCGCGTACGCGGCAAGAACAAGGATCAACCATTTCCACATGACATATCTCCGGCATTGCCGTTACTGGCGGATGCGCTTCCCTTCCACGGCATGAGCGAGGAAACGCAACACCTCCCCGGGGGTCCGCCCGTCGGAGAGGATCAGATCAGGTTCGATATCCCGCAGCGGAACCAGCACGAAGGCCCGTTCCAGCATACGGGGATGCGGCAAGGCAAGATGCGGCGTGTCCCAGCGTTCCTCGTCGAACAGCAGCAAATCCAGATCGATGGGGCGCGGGCCGAAGCGCACGGCGGGATCGGACGCCGTGGCCTGGTCTCTGACGCGCCCGAGCCTCTTTTCCACATCAAGGAGCATATCCAAAAAAGCCGGGGCTGTCATGTGGCCGGGGCAGGTTATCTTGAGCACCTGATTGGCGAACCACGGCTGCTCGCGGACGTTTTGCGGTTCGGTCAGATAGACGGGAGACGCCGCCTCCACGCACCACCCGGGCAAAGACGCCAGTTTTTCCCGGGCCTGCGCCAGATGGCCTTCTGAATCGCCCATGTTGGACCCCATGCACACGTAGGCTGTATGCCTTTCGCTCATCACTCCGCTCCGAACAGGTAAGCCGTTTGCGATCCCGCATGGTCTGGTGTAGTCTGGGAGCATGAACACCACCAAGCGAATCGAGTCCGAACACGGGCGGGACGCCGCAGAGCGCCGCAGCCCGTCCGTCCTTTTCCCAGCGAAACTGGCGTCCCGCTGGCTTGACGGACTCATAGCCGAACGGGGCCTGTCGCGCAATACCGTGGCCGCCTACAGGCAGGACCTCGACGCGCTGCGGGACTTTCTGGAAGAGCTGGAGACGCCGCTTTCGCGCCTGCGCGACGAGGATGTGGCGCTTTTCGTGGCGTGGCTCCGTCAGCGCGGGGACGCCACCCGCACGCTGGCGCGCCGCATCTCCTCCCTGCGTAATTTTCTGGCGTGGTGCGTGGATCGCGGCGATCTGCCCGCCAACCCCGCCGAACTCGTGGACACGCCCAAACTCCCGGCCCTTCTGCCCGAAGTGCTGACGCAGGATGAAATCCTCCGCCTGCTCAACGCCCCTGATCCCACGGGCAAGCTGGGCCTGCGGGATCGCGCCATGCTCGAACTCCTCTACGCGGCGGGGATGCGCGTTTCCGAACTCATCGAATTGCAGCCCCTCGATCTCGATCTCCAGCGGGGCGTGGTAAAAATTTTCGGCAAGGGCAGCAAAGAGCGGCTGGTGCCGCTGCATGACGCCGCCGTCATGCGCATGGCCGACTACCTGCGCGATGTGCGCCCCCTGTTCACGCCCGTGGAGGACAAGGTCTTCCTCAACCGTTCCGGCACCGGGCTCTCGCGGCAGGGCGTGTGGAAACTCGTCAAACGCTACGCACTGGAGGCGGGCATCCGCAAGGCCATTTCCCCGCACACCTTCCGCCATTCCTTCGCCACCCATCTCCTGGAGGGGGGGGCGGACCTGCGATCCGTCCAGATACTCCTCGGCCATGCGGACATGAACGCCACCGAACTCTATACGCATGTCCAGTCGGAGCGCCTGCTCCAGATACACCGCAAATATCATCCCCGCTCGCAGCGTCCCGACGCCCCTGAGGACGGAGCGTCCGCAACGTCCGCCGCCGATCCGGCATAACCATTTCAAGGAACCTTCATGAAGCCAGCTCTGGTCCCCGCCCCCACCGTCATCACCTGCCACAGCAACGCCGACTGGGACGCCCTCTCCTCGATGATCGGCATGACCATGCTCTATCCGGACAGCGTCATGGTTTTCCCGGGCAGCATGGAAAAGCCCCTCAACGAGTTTTTCAACGAAACAGCTTCCTATCTCTATCCCTTCAAGAACCCCAAGGAAATCGATCCCGCGACGATCAGGCGCGTCGTGGTCGTGGACACGCAGATACGTTCCCGCGTGCCGCAGGTGCACGATTTTCTCGATCTGCCCGGCGTCGAAGTGCAGGTCTGGGATCATCACCCCACCCCGCAGCCGGACGAAAAGGGCAAGGTCATCCGGGCGGACGTGGCCCGCATCGGGACGACCGGCTCCACCTGCACCCTCATCTGTCAGGCGCTGCGCGAAAGGGGCGTCGTCCCTACCTGTCAGGAGGCGACCGTCCTCGGGCTCGGCATTTACGGCGACACCGGGGCCTTTACCTATACCTCCACCCGGCCCGAGGATTTCCTCGCGGCCGCGTGGCTGCGCGGCTACGGCATGGACCTGACCTTCATCGCCGATCTCGTCCATACGGGCATGACCAGCGTGCACATCAAGGTGCTCAACGAACTGCTTGATTCGGCGTCGGTCCATGAGGTCGGCCCCTATACCGTGGTGCTCGCCGAAGCGACCCTCGACAGCTTTATGGGGGATTTCGCCTACCTCGCCCAGAAATTCATGGAGATGGAATCCTGCAACGTGCTTTTCGCCCTCGCCAACATGGAGGAAAAGGTGCAGGTCGTGGCCCGCAGCCGGGTGGACGCCGTGGACGTGGGGCAAATCTGCAAGAGCCTCGGCGGAGGGGGGCACCGCTTCGCCGCTTCCGCCGCCGGTTTCCCCGTCCTTATCTTCGTCTGTTTCCGCATCTTTGTCCGTATCTGCGTCCTGCTCCGCATCCTTTTCGTCCGTCGCTTCCGTGCCGCCCGTATTCTTGTCTGCGTTTTCTCCCTTGCCGTTTCCACAGCCTGCCAGGGAAGCGATTCCCATTGCCGCAACCAGCAATAATGCCACTGTTTTCTTTCTCATAAGTATACCTTCCTTTCTTTTAATTAAAACTTTTAATTTAAAAGTTTGTTTCCTTTAATTCCCACAAAATATACAAAATACCAGTATTTTCCTCCTTTCTCCTGGGATTACTTTGTGCAATCTGCTAAATATCTTTTGTTATACGGATTATTATATAGCATTTTACCCAGATTGTAAATATGTTTTTC
>OFHP01001345.1_pt1 | contig 11728 bp, 8 predicted proteins | sample 1521651 | NCBI WGS metagenome assembly OFHP01 (sample SAMEA3504105, study PRJEB24116) | mouse gut metagenome | biome: mouse gut; feature: mouse-associated habitat; material: faeces | place: Denmark | collected 2011 | reverse complement strand
GTTGGCATAAGTACAGCCGCTCAGTGTCATAGCCACCACGCCAAATATAACAATATTTCTTTTTATTAGCCCCATTCATTTTTCCTCCCTAAATTCCGAACCGCGAAAGCAAGCCTAACGCAGTAATAAATAGTACCGTAACAACTGCCATGCCCGCTATGATGATAACGGTGGCGATTGCTTTTCTGTATTCATGGCACAATTCTTTCTTTGCTGGCATGATAACAGTTTTTTCCTGTTCAATGCCTAATAAAATATAATCTGCACTGACATGATAGACTTCTGTGAGTTTCACAATGTTGTCAACATCTGGCTTTCCCTGTCCGCTCTCCCATTTAGAGACGGCCTGTCTTGAAAGTCCCAGAAGTTCGGCAACCTGCTCCTGCGAATAGCCTGCTCTCTTCCTCAATTCCTGAAGCCTTTGTGCTATGTCCATATCATCACCTCCAATAAGAAAATACTACAAGGTACTGGTTGCATGCTACCAACAACGATAGAAATGGCGGCAACTTTCCGTTGCGGCGCTGTAAAAATAAGTTACACAGGGCTAATATCCTCTATTGTAACACGATTTTATCTCGGTATAAATAATACTTATGAGTTGAAAGTTCTCAATAAAAAAATAACCCTTTCGTATGGATTTATGGTATCTTTAAGTTGCAACACTTAAGAAAGATATAAACCACTGAAAGAGTTATTTCATGTATGAGTTTACCATACTTTCCAGTGGTTAACCATACGATTATGATGAATTTTATTGAAAATGTTTTATGCCACTTTGAATCCTGTTTTTCCCGCAAGGCTGCTTTCCGCTGGTTTGTAACCATTATCATAGGGCTTATGCTCCGTTCAGATAAACTTGGTGTCACTTCTGTCATCCGTGACCTTGCACTAAGTCCGGGCTGCTATGATTCCATGCTGCATTTTTTCAGGGCATCCTCATGGTCGTTGGAGGAAATCCGTAAACGTTGGTTCTCCGCTGTCAGGCTGTATGCTCCCCTCTATAGGGAGGGGAACTACCACGTCCTTGTGGGCGACGGGGTGAAGCAGTCCAAGGAAGGGCGCCGTATGCCAGGGGTGAAAAAGCTGTTCCAGGAATCCGAAAACTCCGCAAAACCGGAGTACATCCATGGGCATATGTTCGGTGGTCTTGGCATCTTAGCCGGAAGTGTACGGAATTGGGCCTGCATTCCTTTGAGTATCCGGCTCCATGACGGCCTGCAGGCTGCCATGGAGTGGAAAGGCGCATCTGTTTCTGAGGCTTCCCATGTGGTGCAGATGGTGGAAGATGCTTATCGCGCAGCCCTTACTTTTGGGAATTCCCTGCTCTTGCTGGACAGATATTTTCTTACTGTACCGGCACTTGAAAAGCTGAAATCCCTCAACGGCAGCGGGGATGTACACATGGAGATCGTCACCAAGGCCAAAAAGTCCTGTACCGCATTTGAAAGGCCAGGCCCCCGCAAACCCGGAAGGGGACGGCCTGCCAAAAAAGGAGCGGCTGTCCACCTGAAAGAACTGTTCGCTTCACGCGGGGGGCAATTCCAGAAAACGGAGATTGAACTTTATGGAAAAAGGGAATCCATCCGTTACTACTGCATTGACCTGTTATGGGGGCAGAAGCTGTATCAGGAACTGCGCTTCGTCCTGGTGGAAATGAATGGCGTCCAGGGCATCCTTGCAAGCACCAGCCTGGAGCTGGATCCGCTGTCCATCATCCGGCTCTACAGCTACCGGTTCCGGATTGAATGTACATTCCGCGAACTGAAGCAGCAGATTGGGGCGTTCTGTTACCACTTCTGGTCAAAGTACATGCCGAAGCTAAGCTACTACCAGAAGAAAGGGGAGCCTACGCCCATGGAGAGGGTGGAAGGTGAAAAACCCCGCCAAAAAGTGTTGGAAGCCGTTCGTGCCATTGAGATGCACATGGCACTGTCCTGTATTGCAATGGGAATTCTGCAGAGCCTTTCTATCTGCTTTATTGGGAAGGTTAGTTCTAGCCAGATCCGTTACCAGAGGACACCTTCCCAAGGAAGGGTTTCGGAAGCCACCCTTATGTACTACTTCCGAAAACATTTTTTCCGCCTTTTGGCGCAAAAACCCGAATTATACATAACGCGAATAATTCAGAGGCTACAGGAAAAGTCAGAAGAACAATGGGATTTTCTGGCTTCTTAGTGGTACAAACTTTCAACTGTCAAGTATAATAATAGTACATTGAAGCTAATGAAAGATACACAATGTTACTTGTGTATCTTTCGGTGACTTCCTAAGAATCCTGTAAAATCAATGTAAACAGCCTTTATGTTGATATTTTTGTAAATAACGCCTCTTTGAATAATACATATTGTTTATATAATATGATTTATATCGTTATTTTTAAACAATGTGCATTATATATCTGATTACGTAAAAATATCCGACTAAACAAAACATAAATAATACTTATAGATTATTTTTATTGATATGGATTGTATATGATGCTATAATGATGTAAGATACATATAAATCAACACAAACAATATGCATTATATAAAAATCAGGAGATGAAAAGTTGAATTACGTACAACCCATACGAGACAAGAAAAAAATACAGACAATGAAAACCGTGTTAAAAGCCAAAGATGAAAAATATTACATCATGTTCCTGATCGGGATTAATGTGGGGCTTCGTGTATCGGATATCCTTACCTTGAAGGTGTCCGATGTAAGGGACAGGACGCATATTAATATCATAGAGAAAAAAACAAGCAAGACAAAGCGGTTTCTTCTCAATTCACAAATGCAGGCTGAATTAAATACCTATATTGAAAAATTTAATCTGACCGATGAAGATTATTTGATCAGAAGCAGAAAAGGAAAGAACCAGCCCATCAAACGGGACAGGGCATATAAAGTACTAAATGAGGCTGCGCAGGAAATCGGACTAGACGAGATTGGCACACATTCCATGCGCAAGACTTTTGGCTACTGGCATTACCAGAAATATAAGGATATTGCGCTGCTCCAGCATTTGTTTAATCACGCAAATTCTGCGGTTACGTTGCGATATATCGGTGTGAATCAGGATATCATGGACCAGTCTGTATCGGATTTTTTTCTATAGTTTTAATTGGCAATACTTCACCAACTACCAATTGAACTGGTAGTTGGTGTCACAAACGTCCAAACTCAATTATATTAGCTGAATCACAGCATCGAATTTTTCGTTATTTTCACAAGCCTCTTTCAATTTCGATACAAATCTCATTAACAGCTCGCTGTTGTCAGCATATGCACAAAATAAATCTGATTCGGAATCAAAATATATTTCTCCTGCGAAATCCGCCCCTGCTTCCTGACGCAGTATACTGGCCACCTTCTCCCAGTCATATCCACTCCCCATAATTCCATCATCCGTTCTTTTCATAAACAGTTCTTTTTTGTACAACAAAGTGTCCAAAAATACGGACATCATACCACTCTCTAACTTCATCGTATGAAATGGAAAAATATGCTCCTGATTCTCTCCATTTACGTCCGCCCCTGTCAGTTCTGATGTTTCAAGCGTTTCGGTATTCTTATAAAAAGAATCTAAAATAACTAATTTTCCCTCTGAGGACATATAACCCTTATCATACATATTCTCTACTGCCCATTTCGTAATATCCTCATAAAACTCGTCGCCCTCTTGAGGATACACACTATTATTCTCATTGGTGAATAAATGCTTTTTATTGTATTTGGGATTAGTCATAAGCTCTTCTATCACTTCCTCATAACCTCTCGCCTCGTTTAAATCCATAAATGAATCAATCAGAAATAGTTTTTTATAATGCTTTCCATTCATCTGATGCTGTCTCAAACGATCCTCTAATGGCAATGCTGTCACTCCTACATACGATAAAAACATTTCATGAGAAGATGTATACTCCATCGCAACATAAACCTGATGGCTCTTTCTTATTTCCAGCCAGACACGTTCCATTGTACTCAAATCTTCTGTCACCCGTTTTAATTCCAACGCAAACTTTTCCAATACTTCTTTTTGTTCAGAATAAACGCAAAACGTATCTGATTCCGAATCTGACTCGATATCCTTTGTCATTTCGGGAAAACATTTTCTCATATAACTTTCCGCAAAAAGTTCCCAATCATATCCATTCCCACGATAAGTTTCAAAATCGTCATATTTTTGAAAAAATTCGGTTCTATACTTACCTGCATTCAAATCAACACATGTAATTTCGTCCATACATATCCATTTAAACGGCTCAATCTTATTTTTTATCATAATAGTCTCCCTTCCGCCGCCAGTCGGCGTCATATATAGTAATGAAAATCTTTCAATACGCTACATTATTGAGAAAATAAATCTTAAAGTAGCTCTGCAAAGCACAGGAAGGTGTCTTACCGTTGCAGCGACTATCATTTTTTGCTTTACAGGCAATTTTATATTAATTCTTAACCGTGGCAGTCCTGCCGACTGTCAAAACTTGATTACAATATTCATCAAAATCTCCCATATGGCTAATCGCAAGTATTGTCATACAAAATTTTTGTTTGTATATCATCAGTCTGTCAAGCAATATCCGCCTTGATTCTTCATCTAAGGCACTAGTAGCTTCATCTAAAACTAGGACTTCCGGTTTGCGTAGCAGCATTCGCGCAATGCCAATCCGCTGCCGTTCACCGCCGCTGATATTTTCACCGTTTTCTTTGATATAAAAATCAAATCCCCTCTCATCGCAAAATGTATCCAAAACGCAGGTCCACAAAACCTCATCTATTTCGGACTGCGCATAACACTCCCCAAATAACAGATTTTCATAAAGGCTTCCCTCAACCAAAACAGTATTCTGCTCTACATATAATATATAATTATAATACTGCTTGGTTTTATATTCTTCAACTGGATAGTGATTATATTGAATGCTTCCGTCTAGTCCCTGAAAATCCTCCAGACGGCACATCAGCTTTAGCAGCGTGCTTTTTCCGCAGCCGCTCGCCCCTTTGATCAGCACGGTGTCACCTTTTGCCACATCAAGTATCACATGGTGCAGGATACTTTCTTTTGCACACTGGTATTGATAAGCATTTATCCTTACCTGCATTCCCTCAAATGATGCCACGTCCCGTTCCCCATCGCATAACGCACTGCTCTCATAAATATCCGAAATTCTTTCATATACCCGACTGGCATTCTTTTTGTCCAAAATCAAGGCTGCGAGGAGAATGATTGGCTCGTTTAATTTCTGTGAAACCAGCATAATTGCAATCGTTTCTCCAGTTGTCATCTGCCCAGTTTTGGTAAATAAAAGCCCCAAGGCAAACGCCAAAAGCGGCAAGGTGTTTGTCATAAAATTCAGCATTGCATCATTTAGCGCTGAGAACCTGCTCAATTTATGCAAGATCTCCTTTTCTCCTAGTTCATGCAGCCTTTTGAGCCGTCTGCAAAAATAACATTCGTTATGCATCTGGCAAATCACTGGAAAGTTTTGAAGCCAATTATATAAATACGCGTTTATTTTTCCATAAAGTGCTTGCTGCTTTCCTGTAAAATATGCCTCCTTCTCCTCAAATTTTTGAGACAACCAAAAGACACCCAGTATCATCACAACCGTGATCCCTGTTATCACAAGGTTATAGCCTGCCATCATAACTAAATAAATCAACAGAATAACAGACTGCCCCACGATGCTGATTTTGCCCTTTGACAGCCAGAACGAGATGACAGAGATATCATTGTTTATCGCAGACACACGTTCGCCCAGCTCCTGTCCGCTTCCTGAATGAAAGTTTTTCAGAAACGAGACAAAAGTATGACGCTTTAACGCTGTTTCGCCGTAATAAATCAGAGAACGCAACAAATACTGATCTGCTATAACCGCAGCCAGATATCCTCCCAGTATCCATAAAAATTTTATCCCGAAGCCCCTAAACCGCCCGATGTCTGCCCTTATCGCGGTGTCAATCATTTCCTGAAGCAAATCAACCAATATAAGCCCTGCCAGCGTACTTCCCATAAATGCAATGAAAAATAAAGTTCGCCTCCTGCGGAATTGTAAATATATCGTTTTGAGTTTTTCCATCATCTGCCACCTTTTAACCAATCGTTAAAACTTTGCTGCCAAACGCTTCAAAATCTTTTTTATGGCTGATTGCAATGACGGTCATTTCATGCTTTCTGGCAAATGCAAGAATATTGCCCGCCACCTTCCTTGCGGTATCCGCATCTAATGCACTTGTCACTTCATCTAAAATCAGAAGCTCTGGCCTGCGGACTATCATCCGCGCAATGCCAATCCGCTGCCGTTCACCGCCGCTGACATTTTCGCCCGCCAGTGCAAGCGAATAATCCAAACCATAGCGTGTCACAAACTCCCGTAATCCACAGATCTCTATTGCCTCCTCCAGCTCCTCTTCCTTTACGTTCTGTTCCATCAGGATATTGTCACGCAAAGTCCCTTCAAAAAGAACTGTATCCTGACCTGCATACAATACATGCTTGTGATATTCCTTGATGGAAAGCCTGTCAATCCTGATGCCATTATATTGAATACAATTCGCGCCTTCTAGTCTGAGCAGGCCTGCTATTAATTTTGCAAGCGTTGATTTTCCGCCGCCGCTGGTACCCTTTATGACGCAGATGTCCCCTTTTGTCAATTCTATATCAGTACTTTTTAAGACAGTTTTTCCTGCCTGTGCAAAACGATATCCGTCAATATGGATATTCATACGCTCAAAACTTTCCACTGGCAGTTTCGTTGCAGTGTCTTGGCTGTCTCCCTCCTCCAGCATGGTTTCAATTCGTTTTTCAATCGCTAACGACAAGCTTCTCTGGGGAAATAAATCTGCGATTGACTGAACTGCTCCAGAGAGTTTTATGGTTAAATCCATCATAATGACCGCCGTTCCAATCGTCGATTTGCCAAGAATGGTTAAGACGACACCAGCAAACAGCATCATAAAAGGGAGAATTTCCTGTGAAAAAATAAGCTGTGTTATAAAAAGTGCATTGTTTTTAATCACTTTATTTATAACAGGGAGATAGGAATTTTTTATATAAGCATCATATTTTTGAATGAAATAGCCAGATTTGTCAAGCTGTTTGATTGTATTTCTGCAACGCCCTACGCTTAGCATATATTGATTCAGTTCACTGCTTTGCTCCTGCTGCGCATTTCTTGCCATTCCCAGCTTGCCGCTCAGTCTATTTGCCCATAAGAGGCTCAGCACAACAAGCACCAGTGCAGTCAGGGACAGAATGCGGTCTATGCAAAACATATAGACAGAAAAACAGGCTAAATTAACTGACTCTAGTACGAATTGAAGTACGCCATATGTATACCATGCCATGCTTTGATACAGATCTTCTGTCATACTATACAAAATGCCGCCAGCCTCATTTGCCTCAAAAAAGCTGTAGTCTTTAGACAGCACACGTTTTACCAGTTGTGCCTGCCCTTCAAAATTACCATTTTTCGCAAGCTTTGTAAGAAAATATTGTTTGATATACCGAAAAACCGCCAACACGATATACAATACAATTAACCCGCTAAAAACGGCTATTTCAAACGTCATAGAATCCACAAAACGCTGTGTGCACTCCTCCATAACCAAAGTAGCAAACGTTATGAATGCGGATATAATCACCAGCAGGCACCGGTCTTTGCGAATTTTTTTCGAGAATTTTATTTTCATTGTGTTCTAAACTGAAAAACCAGTACTCCTTTCATTGTTCTTTATAAAATCCTTCTTGATTTACGTTCTGGATTTTATCTCGTTACTATAAAAAAAACTGTACTTAAACTCACCAGATTCAAAGTTTTTTTCCTCAAAACTGTTATAGATCATACTATAAAATTTTCATTTTTTAGTATAATATTTACTGTTATTTATATCTAAAAAAAGAATTTTTTCATTTTCTAAATCCAGAAAATAACGCTCAAACTATTATTTTATTACAGCTTTTAAAAAGATTTTTCTTCTATTTTACTGGTTAAAATTACATGCGTTTTTGTTAAAATTTATCCCACTTTCAGCAACTTATATGAGAACTTTTACTGAAAAAAAAATCATGACAAAACAGAACTCACATGTCTTTTTCCAGTCTCTGTATTTCACAAAATAAAACAAATTTCCCATAATATCATGCACTAATAAGTTGAAATCGCATCACATTTTTACTGCTAAATTATTAAGCCTCTGCAACGCCAATATTACTTCTGCTATTCACATGATAACACATATTTACATAGAATTCTATCCCGACAACCGTCCTGTCTTTTTATGTAAGAGCATTTCATCGTATACATGGTAACTCTGTTAATCTCACTTTTTACATTATCGAGAACCTTGATCTTGAAGTTTTGAAAACTCTTGGTAGCAGGACGAAACAAAAGCGGAGGAGGTAACAAAACGTTACTCCCTTTGCGATACATAGGCGTATAGCATTTATATTCCCCCATACAGCCGTTTTTTTATTCAATATAGGAATCCTTATCTATTATCTTTAAAAACGGTTAGAATCGGCTTGTATGAGGTTAGAGAGGGTGTTTGTAAAAGCTACGTTTTGATAGTCAAAAGCTACGTTTTGATAGTTTTACGGCTACGTTTTGATAGTTTTGGATTTTTCACGAAAGGGCGCAAAAGCTACGTTTTGATAGTTTTGAAATTTAAAGCTACATATCTTGAAAATATGTAGCTTTAATGATAGAATAGCAATAATGACACGAAAGGAAGTGAAGCAATGGCAAGAGGAAAGAAGCAGATCGAGGGGCAGTTGTCCTTTAACTTCTCCCTTGATACTGGAAATTATGTTGTGCAAGCGAATGACCTTGTGGGGGGCAAACAGTCCTTAAAGCTGAATAGCGCAAAGCTGATAAGGGCGGCTATTATGCAGATTGTTCCAGATGATGATGAACTAAAGCCCTATGTGATAACCATTAAGGAATTGTCTGAACTTTTGAAAGTGTCTGAAAGTAACCTATACAGAGATATTGACGATATAACGGACGATATAATAAAGAATCCTGTTTTTATAAAGGAAATCAGCAGGAGGCAGATAAAGTGGGTTAAAATTCCGTGGGTAAGTCGTTGTGAATACAACTCTGATGTTGGCGTGGCTATAAAGCTGAATGATGATCTAAAACCGTTTCTTATAAAGCTAAAGGAACATTATACACAATATAGCCTTGATAGCATCCTCACAATGAAATCAACCTATTCTATCCGTATTTTTGAGCTGCTGCAGGAAAAGATGAAGTCAAAGCTGCTAGGGAGAAATGGGGAACTTGTGGAGTTAACGCTGCAGGAGTTAAGGGAATGTTGCGATTGTGAGGACAAATATACAAAATTCAATAACTTTAAGGCGAGGGTTTTAGATGTTGCATGCAATGAAATAAACGCTTTGACAACCTTTAGAGTGGATTATACATACTCAAAACAGGGGAAAAGCGTTGTTGCAATCGTCTTTCATGTAAATATGTGCTATCACACGCCAGAGCCGGGAGGCATGAGCCGGATGTGGAGATAGGACAAGATTAGCCTTTGTTACTTTGCCGAAAGTAAAAGTAACGCAAGAGCACTTTTGATAGCTTTGCTTCTCGCAGCTTCTAAGGCACCTTAGAGGCTTATTTCACCTCTAGGTATAGAATTGTGCAGGGAAGGTTTATTTGTCGCTCTACGGGCCTTGTAGAGCCTGTCAGGGGCATATGTATGCAACCGGGTAGAAGCGGTTAATTTTTTCTTACGCCGTGTACATAAAAAAGACGGAGTGTCTGCTGCTGCTTTTTCACTCCGTCTGTTTCTTCCGCAGTGCCTGTAAAGGACACCGCGAAGTATATAAAAAACATATCAGGTTAAATCTAAATATAAATTTTTATATTGTTTTGCAGAATTATCCCATGACAAATTCTTATCCATGTCTCTTTGAACCATTTCGTCCCAGCACCAGCGGTTCAGGAAATACAAGCTCTTCGCCCTGTTAATGGCATCCAGCAACAGGCCGGCATCATAACGGTCAAACGTAAATCCGTTCCCCATGTTAGAGTACATGTTATATGGCTCTACAGTGTCTTTTAAACCGCCAGTTTCACGGACAATCGGTATTGTGCCATAATGCATGGCAATTAACTGTGTTAAGCCGCAAGGCTCAAACTGGGAAGGCACAAGCAGGGCATCCGCTCCCGCATAAATCCGGTGAGCCCTTGTCTCGTCATACATGATGTTAGAACATACATTTCCTTTGTATGTATATTCATAATACCGGAAGGAATCCTCATACCGCTGATCACCGGAACCGAGCACGACAATCTGTGTATGTTCATCCATAATCTGAGTCATAATCGAGTTGACCAGATCTAACCCCTTCTGGTCTGTCAGGCGGGAAATCAATCCAATAACAAATTTGTGGTCATCCTGAACCAGTCCAAGTTCTTCCTGCAATTTGTGTTTGTTTTCCTTTTTCTTCTCCAGTACATTGGTGATGTCATAATTTACATACAGTCTGTCATCTGTATACGAATTCCAGATATCATAGTCGATTCCGTTTACGATTCCCCTAAGATCATTGCTCCTTGCACACATCAACCCCTCTAACTGTTCCCCATAGAATGAAGTTTTAATCTCCTCCGCATAAGTCTGGCTCACCGTAGTGATAGCATCCGCATATACAAGGCCGCCCTTTAGCAGGTTGGCGTCCTTATAAAGTTCCAGCTTATCCGGCGTAAAGAAGTAAGGCGGAAGCCCTGTGATATCCTGCACCTCTTTCACGCTCCATTTTCCCTGGAATTTCAGGTTATGGATGGTCATAATCGACTTGATTCCACGGTAAAACTCATTGCCCTGAAACCGCTCCTTTAAGTACACCGGAATAAGTCCCGTCTGCCAGTCATGGCAGTGGATGATATCCGGCCTGAAATCAATCACCGGAAGGATGGACAATGCAGCCTTGGAAAAGAATGCATACTTTTCTATTTCAAACAGTGCATTATCCGAATAAGGCTTAAAACCGTTAAAGAACATTTCATTATCAATGAAATAATACTTCACCCCGTCTACTTCTGCATGCAAAATCCCCACATACTCATTTTTCCAGTGGAAATCCATATAGAAATTAGTGACGAAACTCATCTTATCCTTCATTTCCTGGGAAATGCAGGTATACTTGGGCAATATCACCCTTACATCGAAGTACCTTTTATCTATACATTTCGGAAGTGAGCCAACCACATCCGCAAGTCCGCCTGTTTTAATAAATGGAACTCCCTCTGACGCAACAAAAAGAATATTTTTCATCGAATCCCTCCAACCGATTTTTTCGCACTCACAGCAAAGCTGCTCGATAGCTTATTGTAAGCTATATTATACATCATTCTTTCCTGCATTAAAAGAAGAATTTATACCAAACATTACCGCAAAACATTAGGACTTTATTACGAAACTATCGGTACTGCAGCCTGATCTTGTCTGCGATCAACGCTATAAATTCCGAATTGGTCGGTTTTCCTTTTCCCGTATTGATGGTGTATCCAAACATGGCATCTAAAGTTTCCATCCTGCCGCGGTTCCATGCCACCTCAATGGCATGCCTGATGGCACGTTCTACCCTGCTTGAAGTAGTCTGATACTTTCTGGCAATAGTCGGATATAATACTTTCGTGATTGAACCAAGCATCTCCGGATCTTCCACAGACATAATAATCGCTTCCCGAAGGTACTGGTATCCCTTGATATGTGCCGGAAC
>OFHP01001320.1_pt1 | contig 11905 bp, 7 predicted proteins | sample 1521651 | NCBI WGS metagenome assembly OFHP01 (sample SAMEA3504105, study PRJEB24116) | mouse gut metagenome | biome: mouse gut; feature: mouse-associated habitat; material: faeces | place: Denmark | collected 2011 | reverse complement strand
TTGTCATCATTTGACACCGTAACAACTCTGATATTAAGTCGTTTAGCGTCATTTCACCCGTTTTTCGAGGTTATTCCAGAGATTTTTTGTAAATTTGTCAGACTATAATACCATTCGAATGAAAGTCTATAAATTCGGCGGCGCCTCGGTCAAGGACGCCGACGGCGTAAGAAACCTGCTCGACATAGTACGCCCCGAGAGCGAGCTGTTCATCATCGTATCGGCCATGGGCAAGACTACGAACGCCTTGGAGCGCGTCTTCGAGGCCATGCAGCGGCACGAGCCCGATACGGCGCTCGAACGCGTGGCCGGGATAAGGGATTATCACAAGCGCATAATCGACGATCTGTACGGCGCGCCGACCAGGATCATGCGTGTCGAGCTGCTCTTCGAACAGCTGTGCAACACCGTGCGCAATACGATCTACCGCACGGCCGACGCCGAGTTGTGGTACGACACGATAGTGGCTTTCGGCGAGCTGATATCCACCACTATCGTCTCGGAGTATCTCGCCCGCGAGGGGGTCGAGAACTGCTGGATCGACATGCGGCAGACGTTCCTTACGGCGCAGCGCCACAAGGATGCCGACGTCAACCTCGAAGCCACGGCCTACCGCCTCACGCGCGCCATGAAGCAGAGCGAGAAGCGGCTGTTCGTCGGTCAGGGCTTCATCGGCGGCGCACCCGACGGCACCACCGCTACGCTCGGGCGCGAGGGCTCGGACTACTCGGCGGCCGTCGTGGCCTCGGTCATAGATGCCGAGTCGATGACCGTATGGAAGGATGTCGACGGCATCCTCAACGCCGACCCGAAGATATTCCCCGACTCGCGCAAGATCGACCGGCTGAACTATATCGACACGATAGAGCTGGCTTACAGCGGCGCCCAGATAATCCACCCCAAGACCATAAAGCCGTTGCAGAACAAAAACATACCGCTCTACGTGAGGCCATTCCTCGACAAGAGCCGCGCCGGCTCGGTAATCTGCGTCGACGCTCCGCGCGTGGAGGAGCCGATCCTGATCCTCAAACGCGATCAGGTGCTGCTCCGCCTACACTCGCGCGACCTGTCGTTCGTACTGGAAGAGAAGTTCGCCACCGTATTCTCGACATTCGAGAATTACCGCATAAAGACCAACCTGATACACAATTCGGCTATCAACCTCTATATGTGCGTCGATTCGTCGTGGCATATCGACGAGGCTGTCGGCGAGCTGCGCGGCGAGGGCTTCGACGTAGACAAGACCGAGGGCATCGAGCTGTTGACCATACGCTCCTACACCGACGAGCTATACCGCCGCTACGCCTTCTCGGACGACATACTCATCAAACAGACCACACCCCACTCGCTGCGTCTTGTAAGAAAGTCGCGCTGACCGCCCGCGGCGAACACGAACGTCGGACTTGCAAGACGCCCGGCCAATCGTATGTACGCTCCTGCGCCCTATCCGGTTAAACACCATTTGTCTGCGGGTTCCAATCGGAGCGCGCACAGCGCGCGACTGCAAGTCTCCCTCCCGAGGAGGGAGATTTAGAGGGAGGGTATAATCTGTATAACGGCGTAAGCCGTAACAACGACCAACGGATTTATACAACGGCGGAGTAACGTATACACGATCCGGAGTGTGAGGAGGTTCTCTTCCATAACGGAGCAAGCCGTAACTACGGCCGTCCGGTATGCAAAGCATTCGGGAAGCATATACATCGGCAGATTTGCAAAACACTCGGTCTGCGTAACCACGCTGCCAAGATCCGCAAAGTCTCCTACTCCCCCTCCCTGAGGGAGGGGTTAGGGGTGGGGTAATAATTGTACAACGGCGAAGCCGTAACTACAACCGACGGACTTGCAGAACATCCGGACGACGTATACACGTGCAGCGCATACACACCCTAATAATTACCGGCTTCGCTACTCGCTTCGTACTGTTTAATCCGATTATCGGGGCGATAGCCGTCCGCCGAGGCGGCAAGGCGTTCGAGCAGCAGATCGCGCACGAGAATACCGGTATTCCTCATATCGACGACGCCTTTCAACCCCTCGTAATTGTCGACATACTCCTCGGCGACATAGTTGCACATCGCCACGCGATACTTGCGGCCGTCGTCGAGCGTCGGGAATACCACCCGCTCGGCATCGCCGCCCGGGAGGGTATCGATCCTGTACGGCACGTCGGAGCGCAGATACACGTAGTGCGACTCCTTATCCTTGCCGCCGTCGGCGCCCTGCGAGTTGTATTTGGTCTTCACGAGGCACTCCAACTCAGAGCGCGTCATCTCGCCGATAAAGACCGTCGAGCGGAATATATCCGAGTCGTAGATCAGCCAGCGCGGAATATCCCCCGCGGGGATGCCGCCTATGCGCACACCGCCGAAGTGATAAATGGTTACCTCGGGGCGGAATCCGTCGTAGTCGTGGCCGGCAAGCGCCTCGACGAAAAGGTTGGCCACACCGTCCTTCGTCGCCTCGTATTCGGCGCGTCCCACCGTATCGAACATCTCGGGCATGGCGGCGCGAATACGCTCGACGGCCTCGACATACTCGGGATCGGGTTCGAAATCCGACACCGGAAGCTGCTCGTAATCGACCGACGCGATACGCCCGTCGCGTACCGTAAGATCGGCCACCGTAACATATCTGAGCGACTTGGCGTTCTGCGAGATATGTATGCCGCCGACATCCGTGGCGCGGCGGTCGTGGCTGTGTCCCGAGGCGATCCAGCGGCACGAGGGCGACGACAGCGCCAGCAGCGAGTCGGTCTTGTTGCCCATGTGCGAGAGCAGCACGACGAAATCGTTGTCGCGCGCAAGGCTGTCGACGACGCGTGCGGCCGTCTCGCGCGCCGGCGAGAACTTCGCGCCGCGGAACGCAGCGCTCTTGCCTGCGGGGGTGATACGGCCTTCGTTTATCATCTCGGTGTCGACGACGCCCGCGAATGCTATCTTCACGCCCCCGCGTTCGAAGACGCAGCCGGCGGAGAGTTTCCCGAAGCGCGCCGCATCGTCGGCCGCGAGGTTGGCGCAGACTATTTCGAAGTCGTAAAGATCGAACAAGTCGGCCAAATGCTCCATGCCGTAGTCGAACTCGTGGTTGCCCAGCGTCGCCGCGTCGTAACCCAGCCTATTCATCAGCGAGACGATCGACGCGCCCGGCATCGGAGCGTCGTCGACGAAGGTATGTCCCGAGCAGCGGTCGCCCGAATCGACCAGCAGCACGTCGCCTTTGGCACGATATTGCTTTACCAGCGAGGCCAGACGGGGAACATTATCCAGAGCGGAGTGGATATCGTTGGTGGTTACGATATATATGTGCTGCCCGTCGGCGGCCGGGCACGAGTCCGAACGGCGCCACTGAGCCGCAGCGAGCGAAAGCGCGCAGGCGACGACTACGAATAAAAGTTTTCTCATAATAATTCGATGTTGTTTCGCTCAAAAATACAAAAATTTATTATCTTTACACACTGTTTGAGTTAAATTTTATGGGAGACAAAATCAAGGTCGTCTGTGTCAACGACTCCTCCGTAAAGGAGGTCGCAATGGGTACGTCGCTCGCCGAGATATCGCTCACGCTCGGCCGACAGACCGCCCGTCCCTATCTGGCGGCATATGTCAACAACCGCTTCAAGGAGCTTCACTACAAGATATATACGCCCGTCACGATCGAGTTCATCGACATCTCCCACTTCGAGGGCTACCGCGTCTACCAGCGCACCATATCGTTCATCCTGCAAAAGGCCGTGGGCGACATCTGGCACGAGAGACGCAAACTCCATATAAGACATACGCTCGGCAGCGGCTTCTACTGCGAGTTCGACGACAGCGACGAGCTGTCGCAGACCCAGTTGGAGAGCATCGAGCGGCGCATGCGCAGCATCGTGGAGGAGGATATACCGATCATCCGCTCGCGCTGCCTTACCGCGGAGCTGCGGCAGGAGTACGAGCACTTCGGCTTCGACGACCGCATAGCGCTGCTCGACACGCGTCCGCGGCTGTACAGCACCGTCCACCGCATGGGCGACACGGTGGGTTACTTCTACGGCTCGCTCGCGCCCTCGACGGGCTACATACGCTCGTTCGCCCTGACACGCTACTACAACGGCTTTTACGTGGCTCTGCCGCGGCACGACGACCCCGACGACGTATCCTCGTCGGTGCAGCTCGACAAGATGTTCGACATATTCCACGAGTACCAGATGTGGATCGACATAATGGGCGTGCCGACCGTGGGCGAGCTCAACGGCAAGATCCTCGCGGGCGACGGCAGCGAGCTGATAAAGATCGCCGAGGCGTTCCACGAGAACAAGATAGCAGCCATAGCGGCCTCGATACAGCAGGCCAACTCGTCGCAGGGCACGCGCATGGTGCTGATCTCCGGCCCCTCGTCGAGCGGCAAGACGACCTTCTCGAAGCGGCTGGGCATACAGCTCAGAATACTCGGGCTCGATCCTGTGCTCATATCGCTCGACGACTACTTCGTCGAACGCGACAAGACGCCGCGCGACGAGAATGGAGAGTACGACTTCGAGGCGTTGGAGGCGATCGACCTCGAAACGCTCAACGACCACCTCGCACGTCTGTTCGACGGCCGGAGCGTCGAGATCCCGCGCTACGACTTCATATCGGGCAAGCGGCAGTGGCACGACAAGCCGCTGGCGCTCAACGACCGCTCGATACTCATAATGGAGGGCATACACGGCCTGAACCCGCGGCTTACGCCGTCGATACCCGATGCCGCCAAATTCAAGATATACATATCGTGCTTCACATCGGTGGCCATGGACAACTACTCGCGCATATCGACCACCGACAACCGCCTGCTGCGCCGTCTGATACGCGACAACTCGACGCGCGGCTACAAGGCGCTGCCCACCTTGCAGCGCTGGCCCAGCGTGCGGCGGGGCGAGGAGCGCCACATATTCCCCTATCAGGAGAATGCCGACGTGATGTTCAACTCGTCGCTCTTCTATGAAATATCGGTGCTGCGCGCCAAGGCCGAACCCATATTGCGCGAGGTGCCCGACACCGATCCCGAGTACGCCGAGGCACGCCGGCTGTTGAAGTTCCTCGACAACTTCATCCCGGTCGAACCCGACGAGATACCGCCCACGTCGCTTCTGAGGGAGTTCATCGGCGGCAGCTCGTTCAAATACTGAATCACAACAAAACCCGAATAAACCTATGGAAAACTTTGACAGGTTCGTCGACCGTCACACCGGTCTGAACAATCCCGACGATCTTCGTTCGATGCTCTCGACAATCGGAGTCGATTCCGTCGAGGAGCTCATCTCTCAGGTCATCCCCCAGTCGATCCGACTCAAACAGCCGCTGCGTCTGCCAGAGCCGATGACCGAATGGGAGTACGCCCAGCATATAGCCGCCATAGCCGCCAAGAACCGCCGCCTGCGCTCGTTCATCGGCATGGGCTACTATCCGACGGCAGTGCCGGCCGTCGTCTCGCGCAACGTCTTCGAGAACCCGGCATGGTATACATCCTACACGCCCTATCAGGCCGAGATATCGCAGGGACGCTTGGAGGCGCTTCTCAACTTCCAGACAGCCATACTCTCGCTCACGGGCATGGAGGTGGCCAACTGCTCGCTTCTGGACGAGGCTACGGCAGCAGCCGAGGCCATGCTGATGATGTTCGCCCTGCGCTCGCGTCAGGCCGTCAAGGAGGGTCGCAACCAGCTCTTCGTCGACCGTAACATATATCCCCAGACCTTCGACGTGCTGCTTACGCGCAGCGAGCCGTTCGGCATCGAGATCATCCGCGACGACTACTCGACATATGCCTTCACGGGCAAGGAGTTCGGCGCCATAGTGCAGTACCCGGCAGCCGACGGCGAGGTGCGCGACTACGGCGCATTCGCCGAGGCGGCGCACACCGCCGGAGCGACCGTCACGGCCGTGGCCGACCTGCTGTCGCTCGCACTGCTGAAATCGCCCGCCGAGTGGGGCGCCGACATAGCCGTCGGCACATCGCAGCGTCTGGGATGCCCTATGGGCTTCGGAGGCCCGAGCGCCGGCTACATGGCCACGCGCGATAGCTATAAGCGCCAGATGCCCGGCCGCATCATTGGCGTGTCGGTCGACCGTCTGGGCAACAGGGCTCTGCGCATGTCGTTGCAGATGCGCGAACAGCATATCAAGCGCGAGAAGGCCACATCGAACATCTGCACCGCGCAGGCTCTCATGGCATCGATGGCGGGCTTCTACTGCGTCTACAACGGCGCCGAGGGTCTGCGCCGCGCCGCCATGACGGCACACACGGCAGCCCTGACCGCAGCCGAGGCGTTGCGGGGCATGGGATACGAGGTAACGACCAAGGCCGTATTCGATACGATCGAGGTCGAGGCCGAGGCCGCTGTGATACAGAGCATAGCACTGTCGCGCGGCATCAACTTCCACTACCCCTCGGACGAGCGCGTACACATCTCGTTCGACGAGCTTACCACCGACGATGACCTGCAAACCGTAGCCGATATATTCGCCGAGGCGGCAGGCCGCAAACCCAAGAGCATCAAGCGCACGCAGCAGGCTGCGATCGCCGAGTCTCTGGTGCGCCGCTCGGAGATCCTCACCGAGAGCGTCTTCCGCTCGTACCGCACCGAGACGGAGATGATGCGTTATATCAAGCGTCTCGAAATGCGCGACATCTCGCTCATGAACTCCATGATATCGCTCGGCTCGTGCACCATGAAGCTCAACGCCGCAGCGCTGATGCAGCCGCTGTCGCTGGCGGGCTTCCAGGATATGCACCCGCTCGTGCCGGCCGACCAGGCCGAGGGCTACCGCGAGCTGATAGCCTCGTTGGAGGGTTATCTGGCCACCATTACCGGCTTCGCGGGCTGCACGCTGATGCCCAACTCGGGCGCCGCAGGCGAGTACACCGGCCTTATGATAATCCGCGCATGGCACCAGAGCCGCGGCCAGGGCTACCGCAACGTGATCCTGATCCCGGCATCGGCGCACGGCACCAACCCCGCCTCGGCGGCCATGGCCGGCATGAAGATCGTCACGGTCGCCTGCGACGTCAACGGCAACATCGACGTCGACGACCTGAAAGCCAAGGCCGAGGAGTACGGTTCGGAGCTGTGCGGCCTTATGGTAACCTATCCCTCGACGCACGGCGTGTTCGAGAGCCGCATACGCGACATCGTCGACGCCGTACACGACGCCGGAGGACAGGTATACATGGACGGCGCCAACATGAACGCACAGGTCGGTCTTACCAACCCCGGCTATATCGGAGCCGACGTATGCCACCTTAACCTGCACAAGACCTTCGCCATGCCCCACGGCGGCGGCGGTCCGGGCGTGGGTCCGGTCTGCGTCGCGGAGCACCTGGTCAAGTTCCTGCCGTCGCACCCGATCGTCGAGACCGGAGGCGAGGAGGGCATCACGGCCGTCTCGGCGTCGCCGTGGGGCTCGGCCATGCTGCTGCCCATAACCTACGGCTACATACGCATGCTCGGCGAGGAGGGTCTGCGCCGCTCGACCGAGATGGCCATAGTCAACGCCAACTACATGTCGACGGCCCTCAAAGACGAGTTCCGCACCTACTACTCGGGCGAGACCGGACGCGTGGGTCACGAGATGATCCTCGATCTGACGATGTTCAAGCACGACTATAACATCGACTGCGGCGACATCGCCCACCGCCTTATGGACTACGGCTTCCATGCGCCCACGCTCTCGTTCCCCGTACACGAGACGCTCATGGTCGAGCCCACCGAGAGCGAATCGAAGGCCGAAATGGACCGCTTCATCGAGTCGCTCGTAGCCATAAAGCGCGAGTGCGAGGCCGCAGCCGCCTCGGGCGAGGCCGACAACGTCGTGGTCAACGCGCCGCACACCTCGGTGGAGCTTGCCGGCGAGTGGCCGCACCCCTACTCGCGCCGTCAGGCCGCATTCCCCTTGGAGTGGATCGCCGCGGCGAAGTTCTTCCCCTACGTCTCGAAGATCGACAACGGCTACGGCGACCGCAATCTGATATGCCGCTGCACCGAGTAACGGTCGACGCGATAAAATACTCAGGACAGGTGCGGGGAGCGAGCCGCTTCCCGCACGGTCCGAACCGGGCGCCGGCAGCCGCAATGCTTCGCCGGGCGGCACGACGGCCGGAAACGAATTGTAATAACACTTAAATCGTATTCAATGAAAGTAGAAGCGAACAAGATGGTTGCGGTAGACTACCGCCTTACCGTCGACGGCAAGATAGCCGATCAGTCTCAACCGGGCAAACCCCTCGAATTTATCTGCGGCACGGGCATGCTGCTGCCCAAGTTCGAAGCCGCCATAATGGGCAAGGAGCCGGGCGAGAATGTGGCCTTCACGCTCGAACCCAAGGACGGCTACGGCGAGACCATAGCCGAGGCGGTGGTCGAGCTCCCCAAGACCGTATTCATGATGGACGGCAAGGTCGCCGAGGAGATACTCTTCGTCGGCAGCCAGATCCCGATGAGCGACTCTCAGGGCAACCACATGATGGGTCTTGTCAAGGAGGTCAAGGACGAGAGCGTGGTAATGGACTTCAACCACCCCATGGCGGGCAAGACGCTCGATTTCGAGGTGGAGGTAGTCTCGGTGCGCGACGTGACGCCCGAGGATCTCGCCGCCAAGGGCGGCTGCGGTTGCGGATGCCACGACTGCGACGGAGGTTGCGACGGCGAGCACGAGTGCAATGGAGAGCACGAGTGCCACGGCGAGCATGACCACGGCTGCGACTGCGGTTGCGGAAAGTAATCGGCAGACGATATGTTTCGAGCGGCAAAGGCGCAGGCTTTTGTCGCTTTTCCGTATAGATAGGCCATGTCGATCTGCATATCACAGATACTTGCTACGCTCGGCAGCCGGCAGATCGTCTGCCGCACGCTGCCCCGCCCCACCGTGTGCCACGACGCCGACGGCCGCATGGCTATCCGACCGGGCAATAACGCCGTCGTGGTCAGAGTGCGTCTTGCCGGCGACCGCCGCACCTACGCCATGAAGTGCTACACGCGCCCCAAGCAGCGGCTGGCCGCCATTTACGGCGAGAGCTATCTGCCCGCGGAGCTGTTCGTGTACGACATCTCGGGACACGGCAGCTGGATAGACATAGTCCTTGCGGAGTGGGTCGAGGGGCGCACGCTCGACGAGGCGATGAGGGATGCCGCCGCCGACCGTATGGCGCTCTCGCGCCTTAGCCGCGACTTCGATTCGCTGGCGCTCGGGCTGCTGGCCTCGGAGCGCGCCCACGGCGATCTGAAACCCGAGAACATCGTCTGCTCGTCCCGTGGCATGACGCCGGTAGACTGGGATGCGGCCTATCTGCCCGAGTATGCGGGCTGCCGTGCCGTCGAAACGGGGACGCCCGACTATCAGCACCCCTCGCGCACGGCCGACATGTACGACAAGCGGATCGACGACTACCCCGCCGCACTCATCTCGACTATGCTCGCCCTCGCGGCAGCCGATCCTGCCGCAGCTGCCCAGATGACCGACGGCGAGGGGCGCATGTTCTCGCCGGCTCTGGCCGTCGCGGGGCGCGACCCGAAGCTGCACCGGGCAGAGCATATCCTCGCCCGCAGCGGCGACGCCGCACATTACCGCATAGCGCGCCTGCTCTCGTCGCCCACGGCCTCGCTGCCCGAACTGGCTCAGCTGTTAAGCATCGCACTTGGCGAACCCGCCGACCCCGCCCGAGGCTTCGACGGCGCAACGCTCGAACACGGCCGCTTCGGCTGGGGCTACATGCGCCGCGGAGAGTGGGTCGTACCACCGCTATACGACAGCGGCTTCGAGCCTACGGAGGGCACGGCGCTCGTCGAGCTGGGCGGCTGCCGGCACTTCATCTCCTGCACCGGCAGATCGCTTATGGAGTGCTCGCGCTTCGACAGCATAAAACCGCTCCGCGGCGGTCGCGCCCGTGCCGAGTCGGGCGGCCGGCGCTGCACGGTGACGCTCGACGGAGATGTGGAGTACGAGTTTTGAATATTGGCGAAAAAGTACTATTTTTGCACGATAACAAGCCATATCGCAAACATCTCGACCGATGCAAAAACTAAGACATACGACACCCGCCGAAATAGCGGCGATGACGGCGACCGGAACCACGGCCGACGACTGGAACGAAATTCTCGTCGCCGAGGACTTCTCGCCGTCGCAGGTGGCATGCTGCCGCTTCGAGGGCAGGGTCGAGATCGGCTCCCGCGCACGAGTGGTTAACTCCACCCTGTCGCGCTACCGCATAGCCTCCGATGCCGTCGTCGAGTCGGTCGGACGCATGGAGTGCCGCCGGCGCAGCTCGTTCGGCAATGCGGTGCGCGTAGCCGCGATCAATGAAAACGGCGGGCGCGCCGTGGCCATGTTCGATACGATGAGCGCCCAGACGGCATACATAGCCGCCGTATACCGCCACCGCCCCGATGCCGTGCAGGCGATCGAACGTCTGGTCGACCGATATGCCGAGAGCCGTGCCGACGACATGGGCTCGGTGGGCGAGGGGGCACGCATCTCCAACGTAAAATTCATCCGCGAGGTGCGCATAGGCCGCGGCGCCGCGATCGAGGGGGCGTCGAGCCTCGAATGCGGAACCGTAGCGGCCGGGGCATACGTCGGCGTCGACGTCAAGGCTTCGGAGTTCATCTTCGACGAGCATTCGCACGTAGGCGGCGGCGCCGTCGTCGAGCGCTGCTTCGTGGGCGAAAGCTGCATCCTGAGCAACGGATTCACCGCGGCCGACTCGCTCTTCTTCGCCAACTCGCACTGCGAGAACGGCGAGGCGGTTTCGATCTTCGCCGGACCCTACACCGTGTCGCACCACAAGTCGTCGCTGCTCATCGCGGGTATGTTCTCGTTCTTCAATGCCGGCAGCGGCTCGAACCAGAGCAACCACCTCTTCAAGAGCGGCGCCGTGCACCAGTCGGTGCACCTGCGGGGCTGCAAGTTCGCCAGCAGCGCCTACATCATGTCCCCGGCGCTCGAAGGAGCCTTCACGATGATCCTCGGGCACCACTCGTTCCACCACGACACCTCGGATTTCCCCTACTCCTACCTGATCGAGAAGGACGGACGCTCGGTGCTCATGCCCGGCGCGAACCTCACGAGCTACGGCGCCGTGCGCGACATCGAGAAGTGGCCCGCACGCGACAAGCGGAGCGTCGGGCGAGACCTGATCAACTTCGAGGAGTACAACCCCTACGTGTGCGGCGGCTTCGTCCGGGCCGTCAATACGCTGCACGCACTGGCCGAGGCGGACCCCGACGCCGCGACCTACAACCACAAGAAAGTCATCATCAAATCCACGATGCTGCGGCGCGGCATCACGCTCTACAACAAGGCCATCGTGGCCTCGCTGGGCGCCATGCTGGCCAAGGGGGTCTCGTGTCCCGACGCCGACGGCCGCGGCCGCTGGATCGACGCCGCGGGGCAATACGTCACCAAGCGGGCGATGGAGGAGCTGCTCGACGACGTGGAGCGGGGCTCCGTGGCCGACTTCGCGGCGTTCGACGCCCGTCTGCGCGCGTTCGCCGCACGCTACGACGACTATGCCCACAGCTACGCCGAGGAGCTGCTGGCCGGCGTGCTGGGCCACCGGCCCGATGCGCAGGAGGTGGCCGACGCCGTGGCTTCGGGCCGCAACGCCCACGGCGCCATGCGCCGCGCCACCGACGCCGACCGCGACCGCGACTGCTCGATCGAGATGGACGTGAGCTACGGACTCGACGCCGACCCCGACGATCCCGGCCAAGTCCGCGAAGACTACCATGCCGTAAGAGGCCTCGAATAAAGATATGTACACGCAAAGCATCACACGCTCGCACCGCACGGCCTTCATCCTGGCCATCGACTGCTCCGGCTCGATGGCCGAACGGATCGTGTTCCACGGCCGCAGCATGCGGAAAGCCGACGCCGTGGCTCAGGTGGCC
>OFHP01001318.1_pt1 | contig 11927 bp, 12 predicted proteins | sample 1521651 | NCBI WGS metagenome assembly OFHP01 (sample SAMEA3504105, study PRJEB24116) | mouse gut metagenome | biome: mouse gut; feature: mouse-associated habitat; material: faeces | place: Denmark | collected 2011 | reverse complement strand
GGCAGGATGGTAGTTGTGTATTACAACTACCATCCTGCCACGAAGAACCCGCCTCGTGCAGTGGCCAAATTGTATATATGAAGAAATTTTCCATATACTGGCGGCACTTTTCCACAAGGAGGAAATACTATGGCCAAAAACGCAACTATCCGCCCTCAACAAATAGAACGGGCAAGGAAACTGCTTCAGGATTTGCCGGAGAAAGAAGACAGAAAAACACGCCCGGAGGCGGCGGAACTACTGGAGAGGGATTTCAGAAAGGCGAAGGAGAAAGGCTACAACCCCAGAGAACTGAGCCAAATGCTCAAGAACGAGGGCATCATCATTCCCGCGTATCTCATAAAACGATTTTTTTCGGAGGACGAGAATGTTTCCGCTCCTCAGAAAAATGAGACGACACCTGTAAAAAAACACCCCACGGAAAAAGCATCTTTCATTGTCTCCGATACATCAAACGAGAATCTGTAACATGAACATGCCCATTTTTTATATTGGAATAAACAAAGGCATCGTCGGCAAGAATAAGCTGGCCTTCACCCTGATTGGCTATCTGCTCGATAATGGGAAACAGGCGCTTCTGCTGGAAAGCGATACCTCGAATCTCGATGTGTACAACAAAGAAAGTCACTCTCTGGTGCAGAGCCGTCTGGCGGAAAGCCAACCCCGAAAACAGCATATCCATACATGCTGGCATGGGGAGCCACGGCATCTTTTTCACTGCTGCCTTATGGAAGTTTCCTGCTGTGGGTCGGCTTCCGGTTCAGCTCAGGGCAGGTGCAGCCGCCCGCCCTGTTATGGATGCCTGCGGGAATCATTCTGGCTGCAATCTGCCTCTGCTGCGGAATTCTTTTCGAGATATTCGCCGCAAAAAAGTTCTCCGAAGCAAATCGGGACCGACGTAAATTCCTGCTGGTGGCAATCGCCTGTATCGTGCTGGGATGATGCTTCACCGCATTGACGCTGGTGTGATATTCTCCTCTTGTCCTCTGCATAAAAAAATGCCGTGCAATAAAATTCTTTACACGGCATTTTTCCTTATCAAGAGTGGAAATCATCAAAAACTTTCACGGTAAGAGCATATATGGAACCAGATTCAAAAATATTTTTTCTTTTTTCCCAATCAGTTCTATATTACTGAAATAAAAATCTTTCAACAGTGTGCAGCTTCGACAAATATATACAGTTCAATACAATAGGAGAAAAGTATGATGGAGTTCGTCCTTCTTTTCCCATGCGGAACCGGCGCAAACGCCCCAATGCGGCTCATACGAGATTGCCGTAGCTTTATGGTCCACCGTCAATCTTTTACCTGGAGAACGCCGCATGGTTCGCTGCCGTCCGTCAGTTTCCTCCACAAGCTCGCCGTCCTTGCCGGTCAAAAGGAACAGCGGGCAACCGGAGCGCGACACATTCAATCTTGATGGTTTTGTTTCATCCGTCTATCTGCCGTATATCCGGTTGCGCAAGCGGAGCTGGCGCGTGGATGAGCGCATTGCCCGACAACATCTGTCCCCGACCTTCGGAGCGCGGGAACTTGCCGACATACAACGCCACGAAGTGGAAGACTGGCTGCACGGACTGTCGTCCGGCGGTTTGGCTCCGGCCACCTGCAACCGTATTCTGGCGGTCTTCAAGACAATTTGCTCTCTGGCCGTAATGCGTGGTCTTCTGCTCACGGGGCAATCACCATGCGCGGGAGTCTCGCCCTTCAAAATCCACGCGCAGCGGGAACGCTACCTCTCGCGGGATGAGGCACAACGGCTCATGCGGGCGCTGGAAAAAAGCGACCGGCCGGAAGCCTTTGCCATCCGCCTGCTTCTGCTGACCGGGGCGCGCAAGAGCGAAGTTCTCAAGGCTCGCTGGGAACATGTCCGCCTGGATTTACGGCTGCTTGTCGTGCCGCTGTCCAAGTCCGGCAAGCCGCGCCATATTCCACTGTCCGACGAGGCCATAGCGATCATGCGTGCCATTCCGCGCCAGCCTGGCAACCCGTGGCTGTTCCCGGGCGAGGCTCCGGGAAAGCCCCTCAGCGACCTCTATCTGTTCTGGAACAAACTCCGGCGGGAACTGGGACTTGCGGATGTGCGCATCCACGACTTGCGGCACACCTTCGCCTCGTTTCTGGTCAATGCCGGGCACTCCCTCTATGAAGTGCAAAAACTTCTGGGGCATAGCGATCCCAGAACCACCATGCGCTACGCCCATCTGGAGCAGGCATCCCTGGTGACTGTCGCTGAAACAGTGAGTGTTTTTCTGGCACGGCCCGGCAGGAGAAACGTCAAAGCACCCAAGAGCGGGAATTTCACTCCCGGTCCGTGTGGCGCTCATGAGGACAGAGGGGCCCACTCTGAACACGATAATACTTGGAGATAAAAGATAAAAAAAGAGAAAGCCCCAAAAAATTCTGGATAAATCTGGTCGTTTCCGGTCGGGAGCCTTCGTCTTCGATCACAAATCAAACGCTCAGTGACAGAAACACTGTCGATGAATCTTGAAGAAATACTACCTCTAAAACCTCTAATTTGCAATATCACCCTCTGGGGAGACATGTGCCCCATATATGTGCTCTGAAAAATCTTCATAAATTCACTCGACTATCTTTTTTCTTTCTTTTTTTAAGCTTCAAAAATCGACAGTGTTTCTGTCAATTTTGACAGGAATCTTGGCCCCTGCCTAAAGGCTAGGGAAAAAGATGCGGCCTGGAGTGCTTTTTATGCCCGTAAGGAAAAATGCTGATGAAAATTCTCATATCCACGCCATCCAAAAGGGAAAAATGGATGAAGTGGCGTTCGCTGTCTCTATATTGCAACAGGAAGCGCACGCCCTGATATTAATGGCGCGCGGCCTCAATACCACATTCTGCGACATTGTGGATCGCCTGTACGACATCAAAGGCCGCATCGCGGTCACGGGCATGGGCAAAAGCGGTCATGTGGCCCGCAAGGTGGCGGCCACTCTGGCATCCACGGGTTCTCCGGCCTATTTCATTCATCCCGGCGAAGCCAGCCACGGCGACCTGGGCATGCTTGCCTCCGGCGACGCGGTTCTGGCCTTTTCCAATTCCGGCAATACGGCGGAACTCTCGGACATCGTGCTGTATGCCGTGCGGAGAAATATTCCTCTGATAGGCGTGACGCGCAACGCGGACAGTCTGCTCGGCAAACACGCCACGCATACCCTCCTGCTGCCGCTCGTGCCGGAAGCCGATCCGCTGGACTGTGCTCCCACCACGTCCACCACTCTGCAAATAGCCCTGGGCGATGCGCTGGCTCTGACGCTGATGCGCCGTCGCGGCTGTTCCCCGGAAGAATTTCACCGCTGGCATCCGGGCGGTTCGCTTGGCCGCAAGCTATTGACGGTCAAGGAAATCATGCACACGGGCGAGGACATGCCCCTGCTTTCGGCCTCCGCTCCCATGCCGGATGTGCTGATGCTCATGACCGGCAAGGGCTTCGGCGTGGCGGGTATTCTGGAAAAGAACCGACTGGCGGGCATCATTACCGATGGCGACCTGCGCCGTCATATGGGGCCTTCGCTCACGGACAAAAAAGCAAAACAGGTCATGCACCCCGATCCTGTCGTGGTGAGCGAGGACACGCTCGCCGTGGCCGCCTTGCGCCTCATGCAGGAAAACAAAATCACGTCGCTGTTCGTCACCAACGACGGGAAACCGGTCGGCATTCTCAATGTCCATGACTGCCTGCGCGCGGGGGTGGAATGATGAAGCTGGAAAATTTCACTCTTCCTCCGATCATTTGTGCCGTCTTTTTCCTCTTGTCCGGCTGTGCGGCGCGTGAATCCGTCTCTCCGGCACCTTCCGTTCCGGAGACGGCTCCGGCCGCTTTGCTCTTCAACGACCAGGTGGCCGCACTGCCGGAAGGCTCCACACAATACTTTGCTGAAAGCCCCTTCGGCCCGGCCACCATCGAGGCGGGGGCGCTCTACCTTTCCGGCCTGGGCAACGAATGCCGGTCGGCCCGCGTCACGCAAGGAACCATGAGCCACAGATTCGCGCTCTGCAAGGATGAAAAGGGCGCATGGCGTTTCATCCCCAGCGTCTTTGAGAGTGTGTCGCGATGAACGCCTGCGCCTTTCCCACGCCTTCCGTTTCTTCCGCCCTGACCGTACAGGGTCGGGTCATTGCCGCCCTTATTTTACGCGAAGTACATACTTTGTATGGCAATACTAAACTCGGTTATCTTTGGGCAATCATCCAGACAGTGTTTGCTATCAGCGTATTCTGGTTTTTTCGTGAAGTTCTTGGAGCACATGCCCCACATGGTATGGGAACTGCTGTATTCCTGCTCTGCGGCTTCATTCCCTGGCATATTTTTAGCGATATGTTGACCCGCTGCATGAAGGCTGTAGACGCTAACCAAGCGTTACTGACCTTTCCGCAGGTGACGGAACTGGACCTGATGATTGCGCGGTGCATCGTGGTTTGGGGAACGCAGCTCGTCTGCGCCATCGTTATTCTGTCCATTGCCGCCTTTATGGGCCAATCGATGGAACTGCGCCATCCCGGGACGCTTGCCGCCACGTTGTTCTTCGCCCCCCTGTTGGGTCTGGGCACAGGACTTGTCTTCGCGTCTCTGGCCCGTCTCTGGCCCACGCTGGAACGCCTTGTTCCCATTTTGATGCGTTTCCTCTTCTTCGCGTCCGGGGTGTTTTTTCAGGTTTCCGAACTGCCCGCCCGTTTTTCCACGCCCCTGCTGCTGAATCCCGTAGCCCAACTCATTGAATGGCAGCGCTACGGCTTTTCCGCATCCTCCGCCGCACCCCTGTACAGCGCAGGCTATGTGGCCGCGTGGTGCCTGACGTCGCTCTGTCTTGGGCTGTTGCTGGAACGCTATGCGCGCGGGAGGGCCATCCGGTGATCGAGCTTTCCCGCATCAACAAGTCCTACCGTCTGCCGCACGGGAAACGCAAGGACGTCCTGCGTGATGTCAGCATCACCTTCCAGCCCGGCGTGAACATAGGGATTCTCGGGCTGAACGGTCAGGGCAAATCCACACTCATCCGCATTATCAGCGGCGCGGAACGCCCCGACAGCGGCACCGTGACCCGTAAAAGCCGTGTTTCCTGGCCCATCGGTTTTACCGGAGGTTTCAACGGCAGTCTGACCGGACGGGAAAACCTGCGTTTCACCAGCCGCATCTACGGCGCAAATATTCAGGAAGTAACCGAATTTGTGGAGGACTTTACGGAACTCGGTCCCTACATGGACATGCCGGTGAAAACCTATTCATCGGGCATGCGCTCCAAGCTGGCTTTTGGTCTGAGCATGTCCATCGGCTTCGATTTCTACCTCATTGATGAGGCATGGTCCGTGGGGGACGCCTCCTTCCGGGCCAAGGCGGAAAAACTCTTTGAAGCGCGCAAGGCGCACGCGACGCTGGTGGTGGTGTCGCACAGCGTGGCCACCATCCGCAAGAATTGCGACAGTGCGGCGGTGCTGCACAACGGTCTGCTGACCGTGTACGACAAACTCAATGACGCCCTGCGCGTCTATACGGAGATCTGCCATGCCGGATAACAGGACAGGTATTCCCGCAACGCAGCCCTCCGAGGCCAGACAGTCTACGGCAGAAAAGCCTTCTTCTCCCGCCGCGCCTCTCAAGGCAACGCCTGCCGCTCCTCAAAAAGAGGAATGCAAGGTTCAGGCCGTAACTTCGCCCAAAGGAGGCTCTGCCGCCGCGCCGGCCCATGCGGATGCCGGGAATAAAACTCTTCCCGCGTCTCCCAAAGAGCCCACTCCGGCTGCTGCAGGGTCCGACAAAGCCGCTCCCCAGTCGCCCACATCGCCTGCTGTTCCGGCCAAAGCGGCTTCCGCAACGCCCAAAACAGACGGGGGTTCAAAGCCCGCCGTGCCGCCGACTTTGCCCGCATCGGCCGAACGGTCGACGCCTCCGGTCATTCCCGATCTGGTTCTGACAGCGCGCCCTGTCGTCACGACGCTCGGCAACCTGCGCTCTCGCCTTTCTCCAGCCATGAAGGCGGTCTTGCTTGTCGTATTGCTGCCTACCTTCCTGTCCCTGCTGTACTTCGGCCTGTGGGCTTCGCCCATGTACATCGCCGAAGCCCGTTTTGCCGTGCGCGGCGCGGAAACCGGCGGAGGGGCCAGCGGTCTTGCCGCTCTGCTGCTGTCTTCCGGCGCGTCCGTAGGCGCGGACGCGCATATCGTGGCCGAATACATCCAGTCCCCGGACATCATGGAGGCCATTGACGGTGAAATGCACATCTTCAGCCATTTCTCCAGCCGCGAGTATGACCTGATCAGCCGTCTGACCGCCGAGGCCACGCGGGATGAACGCCTCTCCTACTGGCAATGGGCGGTGAAGCCCTCCTTTGACCCGGAAACCGGCATCATCGCCCTCTCCGTCAAAGCCTATGACCCGGCCACGGCCAAAAAACTGGCCGAGGCCGTGCTGGCCAAAAGCGAGGCTCTGGTCAATGCCATGAGCCGCAGGGCCCAGGACGACGCCATTACTCTCGCCATGAGCGAGGTGAAAAACGCCGAAGCCCGTGTGAGCAAGGCCCAGGAGGCCATGCGCGCCTTCCGGGATCGCAGCGGCATGCTGGACCCGGCCACTACGGCGGGCGGGCTGCAGGGCATCGTCAGTCAACTGGAAGGCGAAGCCGTGAAAGTCCGCGCGGAAATCGCGGAAGCCTCCACCTACATGAGCAAGGACGCTCCGGCACTGGTGGGCCTGCGTGCCCGGCTGACGGCTGTGGAAAAACAGCTCGCTTCGGAAAAGCTGCGCCTCGCCGGTGAAGCCCGGCCCGGCAGCCTGACTTCCTTTGCCGGGGAATATGAGGATTTGCAGACTGAAAGCGAGTTCGCCCGCCAGCAGCTTGTTTCGGCCATGACCTCGCTGGAAACCGCCCGCGTAAAGGCGGAAGCCAAGTCCCGCTATGTGGTGGCCTTCCAGATTCCGACCCTGCCGGATGAATCCCTGTATCCCCGTCCTTTCCTGTTTACGGCCTATGTCCTTGTCGGCGCTCTGGTGCTGGCGGGCCTGTGTTCCCTGATCATCGCCGCCGTGCGCGAACACGCGGGATTCTGAGACAGATATGAACAGCACATTTCTTCTTTCCGTCACACTGATTCTGGCCATGACGACTCCCGCTCTGGGAGCGGATACCACCCCGCAGAACGTTTCTTCCCACTACGGCGGGAGACTGGGCAAGTCCGGCAATCCCAGCCCCGGCGGCAGCGGAGGCATTCAGGGCACGCCCTCGACCCGGCCTCCGTCCTATCTGCCGGGAGGCTATCAGCGGGAAGCCATCCTGCAACAGGCCATGTACGGACAGGACTCCGGCTATCAGCGGGAAGAGCGCCAACGCCAGTCCATGCCGGGCCTGCCCGCCTGGGCCATGGAGAACTACCGCCCGGACATGACGCAGGGCCTGGAACCTTTCGGAGCCAACCTGTTCAGGGGCAACTTCGCGGGCACCTACGGCAACGGCATGAACGACGACTATGTGATTCTGCCCGGCGACAGAATCACCGTGCGCGTCTGGGGCGCGCGCAGCTACGACGATGTGCTCTTCGTGGACCAGCAGGGCAACATCTTTCTGCCCGAAGTGGGACCGGTACAGGTGGCCGGGCTGACGCAATCCACACTCTCCGGCTCGGTACGGGCAAAGCTGGCTTCGGTCTTTCCGGAAAACGTCAATATTTATGTGAACCTGCAAAGCGCCCAGCCCGTAGCCGTCTACGTGGCCGGGAACGTGCCCAATCCGGGCCGCTACGCGGGCGGGCCGCAGGATTCCGTCATGTCCTATCTGGACAGGGCCGGAGGCATTCTCCCCGAACAGGGCAGCTACCGGAACATCAAAATCCTGCGCGAAAAGCAGGTCATCGGGAGAGTCGATCTCTACACCTACATGATGCGCGGGGAATGGCCGCACATCCGTCTCAAGGACGGCGACACCATTTTGGTGGAACCGTTCGGCATGTCCGTAGCCGCCTATGGTCTGCTGCGTCAGCCAGCCCGTTACGAATTCCGGGGAGCGGCCAGCGGCAGGAAGCTGCTCGCCTATGCCCTGCCCATGAACGGCGTTTCCCACGTCAGCGTAGGCGGCATGCGCAACGGCGAACCCTTCAACGTCTACGTGACCCTGAATGATTTTCGCAGCCTTCAGCTTGAGGACGGGGACCGGGTGGAGTTTGTAGCCGATACGCGGGGCAAGACCATCATGGTGGCCGCGTCCGGAGCCATTCACGGCGCGTCGCGCTTCCCCGTGCTCAAACAGACAAAATTGAAGACGCTGCTGGAATACGTTGCCGTGGAACCGGAACTGGCGGACATCAGGTCCATCTACATCCGCCGCAAGAGCGTAGCCGCCGAACAGAAGGTTATTCTCGCGGATGCTCTGCGCCGTCTGGAGCAGAGCGCCCTGACCGCCACCTCCGCTTCCGTGGACGAGGCCGGCATCCGGGTGAAGGAAGCCGAGCTGATCCAGAACTTCGTGCAGCGGGCTTCACACCTGGAGCCGGACGGCGTGCTGGTCGTGTCCCGCGACGGCAAGCTTTCCGACATACTGCTCGAGGAAGGCGATGAAATCATCATTCCCCGGAAAACGGACGTGGTTCACGTCTCCGGCGAAGTGCTCATCCCCACCGCCGTGACCTGGGAAAAGGGCCTTTCCCTGAAAGGCTATCTCAGCGGCGCAGGCGGCCTGTCCGATCGCGCGGATACGGACAATATCCTGATTGTCGGCCTGAACGGGGAAGTCTCCCACGCGAAAGGACAAACGATCGAACCCGGCGACCGTATTCTGGTCATGCCCAAATTCGACTCCAAGAATCTGCAACTGGTCAAGGACGTGACCCAGGTACTCTACCAGATGGCCGTGGCCGTCAAGGTCGCCGTAGGGCTGTAGGAGAAAAAATATGGGATTTTTCTTTGAGTTTCAGGGCAAAGCCTTCGGGCCGGTGGATAATAGCGCACCCCTGTTCTGCATTGCCGGGCCGTGCGCTCTGGAGAGCCGCGCCCACGCGCTGGAAGTGTCCGTGGCGCTGAAAGAAGTCTTCGCGGCGGCGGGCGTGTCTTTCCTCTACAAGTCCAGTTTCGACAAGGCCAACCGTTCTTCCGGTTCGTCATTTCGCGGTGTGGGCATGAGCGAAGGGCTGTCCATTCTGGCCGAGGTGCGAGAAAGCGTAGGCGTGCCCGTGCTGACTGATGTGCATACGCCTGAACAGGCAGGGCCTGTGGCCGAAGTGGCGGACATGCTTCAGACTCCGGCCTTTCTCTGCCGTCAGACCGATTTGATTGCCGCCGTGGCCGCTACAGGCAAGCCCGTGAACATCAAAAAAGGCCAGTTTCTCGCCCCGTGGGAGATGGAGAATGTGCTGCAAAAGGCCAGAACAACGGGCAATGAGCGTATCTGTTTGTGCGAACGCGGCACCAGCTTCGGCTACGGCAGCCTGGTGGTGGACATGCGCGGGCTGGAAATCATGAAGCGTACCGACGCGCCCGTCATCTTTGACGCTACGCATTCGGTACAGCTTCCCGGCGCATTAGGCGACCGCAGCGGAGGACAGCGGGAGTTCGTGCCCGTGCTGGCCCGCGCCGCCGTGGCCGTGGGCGTGGCCGGTCTGTTCCTGGAAGTGCATCCCGATCCGGACAAGGCTCCTTGCGACGGTCCCAACATGCTGGCGTTGCGCGATCTACCGCCGCTGCTGGAACAGCTCAAGGCATTTGACCGGCTGGTAAAGGGGGCAAGGGTATGAAAGCCGTCGCCGTCATTCCGGCCCGTTATGCTTCCACTCGTCTGCCGGGCAAACCCTTGCTGGACATCTACGGCAAGCCGCTGATTCAGCGCGTCTGGGAGATCGTGTCCCGTGCGCGCGGGCTGGATGGAGTCGTGGTGGCCACGGACGACGCCCGAATCGCCGATGCCGTTCAATCCTTTGGCGGCAGGGTGTGTATGACCTCTCCGGAGTGTCAGTCCGGTTCCGACAGGGTACGAGAAGTGGCGGAATCCCTTACCGCTGACGTGTACGTCAATGTGCAGGGCGACGAGCCCTTGCTGGAGCCTTCAGCCATTGAAGCGCTGCTGTCCGTCTTCAGGCAGAGCGACAGCGTTCAAGTAGCGACGCTGTGCAGCCGTATCAGCGAGGAACAGGCCCGTTCCCCGCATCAGGTCAAGGTCGTCCGCGACCACGCGGGAAACGCGCTGTATTTCAGCCGCGCCCCCCTTCCCTTTGTTCGCGAGAGTGGCGAATCAGCCGTCTTTCTGGGGCATATCGGCATGTACGCCTATAGGGCCGATGCTCTGCGCTGTTTTGCCTCCCTGCCGCCCTCTCTTCTGGAACATGCGGAAAAGCTGGAACAGCTCCGCTTTCTTCAGGCCGGTATTTCCATCCGCGTTCTGGAAGTGCCGTCTATGGGCGCGGGCGTTGATACACCGGAAGATCTGGAGCGGGTACGCGCCATCATCAACGAGAGAGAACATGCCAACACTGCAAATACTGGAACCGTGGTTGTGGGGAATTTGCGGCGGTCTGTTTCTGTTCTGCCTGTGGTCGCCGCACGACTGAATCCCGAACTGGCATGCAAACTGCGCAACATCAAACTGGTTGTCACCGATGTGGACGGCGTGCTCACGGACGGAGGGCTGTATTACGGGCCTGACGGCGAATGTCTGAAACGCTTTCATGCACGTGATGGGCTGGGAATCAGGATATTGCAGCAGGCCGGGGTACAGGTGGCTGTACTCTCCGGGCGGGACTGCCCTGCCCTGCGCAAACGACTCGCGGATTTGGGCATTACCGAGGCTGTACTGGGGCAGCTTGATAAACGGACGGCGGTGTCGGGCATTATGGAGCGCTGCGGTGTTACTGCTGACGAAGTCGCCTTTATCGGGGACGACATCCCGGACATGGAAGTCTTTGACCTGTGCGGGGTGTCCGTGACTGTGGGAGATGCGCCGGATTATGTGAAAGCCAAGGCTGATCTCGTGCTGGAATGCAGGGGTGGTCAGGGGGCGTTCAGGGACGTAGTGGATTTGATCATGCAGCTCCAAAAGGCATAATAAGGAGATATCTTTATGGGACAGGCGGTTACGATTATTATTCCTTTTGGGACAAGCCAAGAGAGACCATATATTGATGAAAGAGTCAAAAATAAAGTTTATGAATTGAAAGGAATTAATGATATTGAAGTTATATTTGTTGAAGGTTTTTCATCAAAACAAAATCCTAATTTAAAAGAGATAATTGAACAAAATGGGCATATTTATTATAAAGATATAGAACAAACAAGATTTAGTCAGGGAATGTGCAGAAATCTTGGTGCATCATATGCAAGTTGTAATGTATGTACTTTTTTAGATGTTGATTATTATATATCAAAAAATTCAATAAAAAAACTATTACAATTAATAGAAGTAAAACAAATAGATAAAAATCCAAATAGATTTTTGATATTACCTTGTGTTTTCTTGACTGAAAACGGAAGCAACTGCCTTCTAAACCAGGATAGAGAGAAATGGGACACCTTGGTTCAATATGACGTTATTTCTGAAAAGAAAAACTTATCACGTTTTCTTGCTCTCAGCTCAAGCTCTGTAGTCATAAACAGGCATAAATTTCTAGAACTTGGGGGTAATGATAAGACATATATTGGGCACGGGTATGAAGATTTTGATTTTTCCATGAGATTGTTTAAATCTTGTGGTAATATTGAATATATGCCTAAATCTATTCAATTCGATGCTCGCTCATGGACTTTTACTGACTATAAAGGATTTAGAGCATTATTATCAGTCCCTGGTTTTGAGGCCCTATTTTATGGAATATATCTCTATCATTTTTATCATATTGAACCAAATAACAATGGGTATAATGATAATAAAGAAATAAATCATCAAAAATTCTATTCTCGAATTGAAAAATATAAAATTATGTCAGATGGACC
>OFHP01001306.1_pt1 | contig 11991 bp, 9 predicted proteins | sample 1521651 | NCBI WGS metagenome assembly OFHP01 (sample SAMEA3504105, study PRJEB24116) | mouse gut metagenome | biome: mouse gut; feature: mouse-associated habitat; material: faeces | place: Denmark | collected 2011 | reverse complement strand
GGGAGCGGCTGGCCGGCTTCGACGGCGAGAGCCCCAAGGACCTGGCCCGGGAGCTGGTCACCCAGGACCGGAAGGACGCCACCGACGACCGCACCGCCCTGGTAATCCGGGTGGACCGCCGGGGATAGAAAATACCGCCCGGGTACAGGCCGGACGGTTGACAAGCCCCGAAAAATCGGATACAATATAAATATAGAATACTAAAGGAGGGTTTAGACATGGGACAGACCGATAAGCAGTTTGGCGGTTTTCTTCGCGTCATTATCCGCGATTTAAGGGAAGCCCGCGCCGAAACCGATATAGAGAAGATGCGCGAACGGATCGACGCGCTTCTGGCGGACCTCCAAGCCACACTGGAGGATTAAATAGAAGGAGGTTAGCTATATGGGCACTGAAGCGGAACGGCAGGACACCAGAAAGGCGATGGCGTTTGACCTGTTCGATATTTTGGATGAAGCGCCTGCGCAGCAGACCTACACGGTGGAAGAGATCAAGAAAATGATCCGGGTGTACCTCAAGACAGCGGACCAAAAATAACGACAAACGGGACCGGGGGAGCCGGTCCCGTTTTTGCCCCTCCGCCCCCCCTGTAACACATTTCTCCCTGTGTTACGGCAATGTTACCGTTTTGTTACACTTCCCCCCAACCCATTGACTTTCAAAATTCGGTTTGCTAGAATGCGCATAGAGGTTGGGAGACCTTTCGCCTGGTCAAGGTCGTACCTGCCCCCTGAGGCATTCGACAGGATGCAAGGGGAGTGACACGGCGGTGGCCGGAGGGAAACGTCGAAAAACCTCGAAAATTTTGGGCAAAACGCAGAATATTCGGAACCTTTGCTCAGACTTACGGGGTCTACCAAATGTCCGAAGCAGGACGCGTCCAGCCCAAGATCCGGCCCCTCTCAGGCCGAACAAAATTAAAGGAGGAAATCCGAATGAGAAACCTGAAGCGGGCCCTCAGCCTGACTCTGGCTTCTGTCATGCTCCTGGGCATGATGGTGGTTGGTTCCAGCGCTGCGGGCTACCCCGATGTTGCCGAGGATGACAACGTCGAGGCCATCGAGGTTGTGCAGTCGGTCGGCGTAATGGTCGGCGACGAGAACGGCAACTTCCGTCCCGGCGACTCCGTGAGCCGCGCCGAGATGGCTGTCGTTATGGGCAAGCTGCTCAACCTGGATTACAACTACTATTCCGCCACCTGTCCCTTTACCGACGTAAGCGGCGTGTATGACTGGGCCAGAGGCTGGGTCGGCGCTGCTGCCGCCAACGGCATCGTGTCCGGCCGCGGCGACGGCATCTACGATCCCGCCGCCACCGTCACCGCCGTGGAAGCCGCGTCCATGATGATGCGCGCTCTGGGCTACTTCAAGTACCAGAACGACTACGCCGACGGCTTTGAAGTCGCCACGGTTCGTCAGGGCACCACCATCGGCATCTTCGAGGGCGTTGGCTCCAGCGCCACCGCTCCCATGACCCGTAATCAGGTGGCGCAGATGGTGCTGAACGCTCTGAAGAGCGGCATGGTTCAGCCCGACGGCAACACCATCAACCTGACCACTCCCGACGGCTCCGTGCTGACCGGTAAGGTCAACTACGTCTACGTCACCAGCAACAAGGCCTATGCCCAGGCTATCAGCTCTGTGGCCGCCACCTCCATGGGTTCTACCAACGACAACCCCATCGTGGAGCTGGGCGAGCAGCTGTACAACGGCAGCCTGAAGCTGAACGAGCGCTCGACTGACGACTTCTACCGTCCCACCCGGACCTGGGAGTTCGAAAGCAAGACCATCGGCTCCTATGTGAAGAAGGAGCTGCTGAAGGCTGAGTACACCGAGAAGGTCACCGGCCGTATGCTGTACGATCTGCTGACCCGAGACGTCATCGACAACTACGAGTTCGACATCGCCATCGACGGTGTGGAGACCTCCACGGCTGGCGCCCGCGATATCCTGAAGGACTCTGACAACCACAACTCCTACTTCACCACCGACAGCCTGGTCCGCGCCAACACCGACGGTGTGGGCCGCACTGGCAAAGGCGTGCTGACTCAGGTGTTTGTGGACGACAGCAAGGACGTTGAGCGGGTCTATGTGGCCGTGATCAACACCTACCTGGCTATCGCCGAGAAAGACTACGACTCCAAGCGGGACGAGGTTACCCTGAAGGGCTACAACATGGATAACAAGGGTGCCCCGGCCAGCCCCATCTACATCAAGGATGAGGATCTGGACGAGACCAAGATCGTTGTCGACGGCGAGGACTTCGCCATCGAGGACGTGAAGAAGGACGACAAGTTCCTGATCACCGTGGCTGACGGCCGTGTTCAGAGCATGGTCGCCCCCGAGGTCCTGTCTGAGGTCACCCTGCGTTCCTTCAAAAAGGACAACTGGGTCAACGCCGACGGCACCCAGTATGACCACGCCGACACCGCCCGCTATGACGTGGAGGTGCTGGACGCTTACGACGACGTCAACATGAAGGACGTCACCTACAACATCGTTCTGGACGCCTATGGCTACCTCATCGGCCTGGAGCTGAACGAGAAGGCCAACCAGTACGTGTTCGTCACCGGCACCGACGCCGGCGAGAGCAACCTGTACGCCAAGAACGCCAACGTCAACGTCATCTTCCTGGACGGCACCATGGACACTGTCGTGGTGAACACCAAGGACAGCAAGGTTGACTGGGCCGCCGGCGGCAGAAACCTGTCTCAGGTGAACACCTGGTGCACCTACACCAAGAACGCCAATGACGTTTACACCCTGAAAGAGGTGGGTATTAACTCCGAAAGCACCGATCCCACCTACCTTGCGAACCATCCCAAGAAGGTGGCCCAGAGCGCCATGGACGCTGATCCCAACACCTTCGACATCAACACCAAGAACGTCTCCCTGGACGGCTCCAAGGTGGCACACAAGAGCGTTGGCGACATGGGCGACTTCACCCGCGTCTACGGCAACGACGACACCGTTTACATCAACACTAAGATGGAGCGCGTCACCGTGAAGGACGGCAACAAGCCCATGTTCATCGTGGACGACGTTGACTCCGTCACCACCGGCGTGAAGAACGTGGACTTCACCGTGAACAACTACAGTGTGCCTGTCGACCCCGACAACACTGCTGTTGGCGATCCCGATCCCGACCCCGATAACAACTACGACGAGCACGCCAAAAATGAGGCCTACATCCTCTACGACAAGGACGGCTACATCATCAGCGTGGTCCTGCTGGCTGCCGACGACAAGGGCACTTCCGCTCAGTACGCCTACATCACCAGCGGCGTGCAGCGTGAGGATTACCTGGGCAACGACGAGTGGGAGTGGCACCGCGATGCCATCATCAATGGTGAGAAGGTCGACCTGGTTGAGGTTGACGACCAGAGCGCGTACCTGAACACCGGTGTTGAGAGCGGCAAATGGTATGAGGTCCGCTTCGATGCCAAGGGCCACGTCTCCGGCCTGAAGGCCAACGCCAAGGTTAATCCCGCCGACACCCACAACCGCGTTGTGAATAGCACCTACATCGACTTCGACTTCGGTTGGGACCGCTTCGTCAACGATGTGGACGAGGTCGTGAATGCTGTGAACGGCAACAGCTTTGACCCCGATGGCAACGGCCCCATCGCTGCTTACAACTACGAGACCTCCAAGACCGTTCTGCTGTATGCTGACTACTACTGCGGCGCCAGCGGCGTTCAGAACCATGGCGTCAGCGGAAGCCGCGCCGACCTGAGCTTCAAGAACGGCACTCTGTACACCAACACCGCCCAGACCGAGGGCTTCTCCGTGGCTCCCACTGTCAAGGTCGTTCTGGCCCTGGCCGCTAAGAACCATGGCGACAAGTTCGACAGCGTGGAAGAGGTCGGCACCGGCTATGACGCCCTGAAGGACGCCCTGAACCGGCTGGACAGCGACAAGAGCTCCTTCTGCGGCTACCTCGGCGCTGTGATCGAGGATGGCGCTGCCACCTCCATCATCCTGGACGACCGCTCCGGCGCTGCCCGGCCCGACTATGAGGCCGTCAAGCCCATGACCGTGACCGTCAATAAGGTGGACGCCAACGGCGCCAGCATTGCTCCTTCTGAGACCATCACCTGGTATGGCGCCAGCCCCCTCACCGCTACTGCGGTTTCCGGTTACACCCAGAGCACCGCTAATTGGGCTGTAAGCAACTTCCGCGAGAACACCACCGCGACCGTCACCTATGTCTACACCAAGGATGGCGGCGAGACCAAGAAGGTTATGGTCCAGTATAGGGCCGGCTCCAGTAGCGGTACCGTGGTTGGTTACGACGTCATTGACGCTGAGATCATGAGCGTTATCGACGAATCCTCCGCCACCAGCCCGATCAAGGTTGCTTATGATGCCAATACCACTCTCAATGCTGACTACGAGATCGCCGGTAACACCTCTCACCCCATCACTTCCAGCACCGAGACCATCGACGTGGTTGTGCAGTGGAAGATGGTTGACCTGAAGCTGGCGGCTGGGATCATTCACACCACTGGTGACTTGACTGTCGCCTGGGCTGCTGATACCAGCAAGGGCCTTGTTGCTGGGGCTGCTACGGATATCCCCGCCAACGATGATGACGCTTTGAAGGTTCCCCATGGTGTGGAGCTGACCATTGCTGGTAATAACGTTGGAAAGTACACCTCCACCGGTGCAGACGCAACCAAGATGACCCTTGTTGCCGATAAGGAAGTCAAAAGCACTGACTTTGGCTACTACAAGGTGTCTCTGGGTGCTGTTCCCACTCTGACCGACTGGACTGTCACTCAGGCCATTGCTGATGCGAACGATGATGGGGATGTGTTTGTCAAGGGTGGTGTGGCTACCAATGTTGTGATTAATCTGAGCTTGACTCCTGACACCGACCAGACCATTGCACAGAACCAGGCCGTTAACGCTGCTGTAGCTGGAACTGGTATGACAAAGGGAACTGAGACCGGTCTTCCCGCTGGCGGCACTGATGCGGCTGGTACAACCTTCGCAGCTGGCACTGCTGTAAACGGTTCTGTTACCGTAAGCGCGAATATAACTGCCGATGGAACTATCACAATCACTCTGAATATCGCCTGATTTTCTTGAGTCGAAATAACCCTTAATAACTGTTCAACAATAGAAAAAGTCGTAAACTCTAACTCAACCTCTTCTCGCTCTAAAAGAGTCAATTGTAACATATTTTTAGATAATGTTGATAAACGTTTAGAATGAAACAAAATAATATCAGCATATTTTTGACGCTGTTCTTTTGGCAAATCTTCTTCTTTTAATATATTAGCAAATCCTTGTATCGCAGTTAATGGCGTTTGAAATTCATGCGAAATATCAGAAATAAATTTCTGTCTAGTTTCCTCCTGTTTAGCTAACTGCTGTGCCATTTGATTAAACCCCTGATTTAATCTTGATATCTCATCATCACCAACATAATTCACTCGAACACTATAGTTTCCTTTAGATAACTCTTTAGTTGCATTTGTCAAACGGGTGATTGGTTTGACAATAATATCAGCAATCGCAATAAATACTAAATTTCCTGATAAAAATACACATCCTAGAATTAACACAGCTGAATTGGCAAAAATACTTTTTTCATAACTAGTATCTTTTTGAACATAAACATATACATCCATATCTCTTATATTTGTCTTACTACCATATGACTGGATACTTTTCTGTTCAGCATAATAGCCATTTTTACTATCATCATAATAATATCTTTTCATCATCTCTTTAGATGGTGCATATTTATTACCACCATATGTATAATATCCATAATTTGGTGAATATAGCGTAATATTAATTTCTGAGCTAATTGCATACTGATCCATGATATCATTAATATTAGTATCTTCTAAACTATTTAAAATTCCCACAACATATTCACTTGTCGCACTCAATTCATTTTGTGCCATATCTGCAATCTGATCATAATTGCTTCTTAAAGCTACATATCCTGCAACTGAAAAACTAAAAACTATGGTAATTAAAAAACCACAAATTAATTTACCATAAATAGATTTCATCATTCAACTTCTACCTTATATCCAAGCCCTCTTACCGTAACAACTTTAAATCCTGGTAAATGACCTAAATTTTCACGAATTCTTTTTATATGTACATCAACAGTACGATCAAAACCATCATAATCCATTCCCCATATTTTTTCAATTAACTGCTCACGACTAAAAATTTGTTCAGGATGTTTAGCTAACTCAAACACTAACTCAAATTGTTTTAATGGCAGATGAATCATTTCATCCTTATAGCGAATCTCATATTTTTCACCATCAAATTCAACTTCATTTAATTTGATGATGTTTGATGTATTTACACTATATCTTTTTAACACTGCTCTTATACGAGCCATTAACTCAGTAGGATCAAACGGCTTTACTACATAATCATCTGCCCCTACTGAAAAACCACGGAGTTTATCTTTACTTTCACCTTTAGCTGTCAGCATGATTACTGGAACATCTTTGAACTCCTTTAAATTTTCAACTAGCTCAAATCCATCCATTACTGGCATCATAACATCAATGATTCCTAAATCAACATATTCGTTTTCAAAGATTTCTAATGCTTCTTCACCATTACTAGCTTCTAACATTTCAAAACCCTCTTTATTTAAATAAAACCCAATCAATTCTCTAATATCCTTTTCATCATCAACTACCAATACCTTTGGTTTCATATAAACACCTCAATTCATTGTAAGATTATAACATAATTTATTTTGTAAATATAGTCAAACCCCAAGTAAAAAAGCAGAAAACTACAGTTTTCTGCTAGTTAAATTTAATTGAAGTAATTACCTCACTATCATCTTTACTATTAACAAACTCAATTGTTACATTATCACCCACTTTAGCCAATGGGAAACGATTACTTAAACTAATATCACCAATAAATACAGTTTCATTACCTTCGATTTTAAAATAATAAGTACTATTCCCATCAATTACAGCTTCATTAATCGCAGTTATTGCACCTGTCAATTTATTTGTCTTAAAATCACCAGCATCCATCTTTTTACCATTTGATTCAAGCAAAGCATAATATGCCTGTTCAGCTTGAGCTACACTATCACCTGTAGCAACAATTTGATAATTCTCGACACTAACAAAAGCATATTTTTTCACAAGATTAGCATCATCTTTTAAAGATAAGAAATAAGTAGGTTGTCCCCCTGCATTAATTAAAATCGGGAAAGTTGCCCTATATTTAAGATTTTGAACTTGTCCTTCAGCAGAAGACATTGCTGAATACTCTTCTGCCCCAGAAATATTATAATATTTCCCTTCCTTAGTTCGTAAATTGATCATTGCAAAACCGACATTAGAAGCATCTTTAGAAACTGATGTTAAACCAGTGTATAAATATACATCATCATTAATAGCAACATAGTTATAACCATCAGTTGGACGTAATACACCTTTTTGTGAAAGTAAAGTATTAATATATCCATTTGTAAATTTCCCATAATTTTCCAACTGACTTAAAACTAATTCTGCTGGATATGCCCGATCAACCCATTGTGGAACTTTTTTAATATCATAATACTGATGATCACCATTAATCGCATTAACCAGCACAGCACCAGTTATATCTTTACCACCAAAAATACCAATCTTATAATCATAAACAGGAGCAATCCAGTATGGTGTCCCTTTTTCATCAACTTCAAAGGCAAGAGTATCAAACATCAAAGTTGGATAATTAGCTCGTAAATGCCGTTCAATTTTTCTTCCAAAATGCTCCGATTTAGAATACTTCATTCCTTCTTTTAATTTAACAACTTCTGATTCCTGGGTTACCATATTCACCCGAATATAAGCAGGTAATCCATCTCCACGATTAGTAAACCATTTAATCAAATCACTATATTCAAGTGGTGTTACACGATATGGGTTATCATTATAATTGATTTGTTCATATGATTCATCAACTTCAAATTGAGAAACATAATCAACCATTTCACCCATTTTACGATCTCCTAGTTTAATTGCACTGTCACGATCAACAACTGGAATTGACTGATAAGAGATAGTCTTATTATCTTCAAAGAAATCTGCTTTTTTGTCTAATGTTAACTGTTTTTGATAACTTTTAGCATTAAATATCGTTGAGCTGGCAAATGTTCCTCCTGCCACATAAATAACTAACAATCCAATAATAATCAGACTATATTTCATGATCTTATTAAATCCACGATTAAAACTAAAATATAGAAAATCAAAAATAATTAATAAAAAACAAACATATATAATAAATTGTGGAGCCTTAATATTTAATGGTATCAATAATGCATATTCACTAATTAAAGCTATAACTAAAGTAAGTATAAAAGCTTTAACAAAAGCCCCTTTTTCTGATTTATTAACCATATTGTTTTGATATTTATGAAAGGTAAATCCTTCAACAAAATTTGCAAATATTTCATTAATTTTATTCATTTATTAGCTCCTTTAAATCTTCAATTAATTTTGGCAACATTTCAAAATCATCCAATTTTGCACCACTTGCTAGAGCATGTCCGCCACCATTATATTTTTGTGCAATCCTATTAATTGTTATATCACGTGATCGAATACTGATACGCCAATTATTATCTACTACATTTTCTGTTACCGCTACCCAAATTTTATATTCTTCAATACCTGAAAGAATATTAACAAAATCTGATCCTCGTTCTCTGCTTATTTTTAGATTTTTTAAATCTTCATCTCTTAAAACATAATAAGCTACACCACCATCAAATTTATAATTATTTAAAATAAACTTATTAACTTCTAAATCCTTAGCTTTTCTTAGATAGATACGATTATATATGTCAACTATATCAATTCCTGTCTTTAATAAAGCACTTGCAGCATCAAATGTTCTAACATCTGTACTTTTAAACAAAAACCTGGAAGTATCACCAATAATACCTAAATATAAAGCAGCAGCACCATCTTTAGTTATCCTTAAAATAGAATTATCTTTAAAAAGCTGAGTAACTAATTGACTCGCAGAACTAGCTGTACTATCTTCATAATTTAAATCTCCATAACTATCTATAACAATATGATGGTCAATTTTAATAATTTCTTTACATTTTGTATAACTGTCATCATCAATTCTTTCCCTATTAGCAGTATCTAATACAATTCCTAATACTTCATTGTTATAATCAACTGTATCATCATTAAAATCTACTGTATATTTCCCTACTAATTCTGAGCTAAAATCACCACAAAGATAAACTTTTTTATTAGGGTATGTTGTTTTTATGATATCATACATCCCAAATTGACTACCAAAAGCATCAAAATCTGGATTAATATGACGGTAAATTGCAATGTAGTCATATGCTTCAATTTTTGCAATAATATTTTGATCCATTTTCTCACTCCTTATAATACAATCAACTATAACATATTTTATTATAAATATAAACAAAAATGACATAAAGAAAAAGCTATTGAAATAAATATTCAATAACTTCTTAACTCTTTATAATCCCAATACTCTTATAGTATCACGAGCAATCATTACTTCTTCATTAGTTGGAATTACATAAACATCAACTTTTGAATATTGGTGCGAAATCAATCTGTTTTCTTTGCTTCTTGTCTCATTAGCTTCTTCATTTAAGAAAACCCCTAATGCTCGAGAAACATTATCAATAATTAAACGACGTAAATAAGATGCATTTTCACCAACTCCAGCAGTAAATGCAATTGCATCTATACCACCCATTTCAACAAAATAACTACCAATAAACTTAGATACGATTCGTGCATATAATAGCCCAGTCAATAAAGCTCGCTCATCTCCAGTTTTAAATAAGGCATTTTCAATATCACGTGAATCTGAAGAAATTCCAGAAATACCTAACATTCCAGACTTTTTATTGTAAATATCTAATATTTCATCTGGTGTCTTATCTAGTTTTTTACATAAATAAGGCATAATTGAAGGATCCACATCACCACAACGTGTTCCCATCATTACTCCTGCTAGTGGTGTAAAGCCCATTGAAGTATCAATACATACACCATCTTGAACCGCTGAAATACTTGCCCCATTTCCTAAATGACAAACAACAATTCTAGAATGTTTTGGATTCCCTAACATTTCTAATGCGACTTGTGATACATATTTATGACTTGTTCCATGTGCACCATATTTACGTACTTTTAAATCTGTATAATATTCTAATGGCAATGGATATAGATATCTTTCACGATCTAATGTTTGATGGAAAGCAGTATCAAAAACAAATACATGTTCAACACCTGGTAACGCTTCTTTAAAAGCATTATAACCAACAATATGAGCAGGGTTATGAAGTGGTGCTAATTCAGCTAACTCTTCAACTCTAGCAACAACTTCCTCATCTGCTTTAACTGAATCATTAAAATATTCTCCACCATGAACAATTCTATGTCCACAAGCTTCGATTTCACTTAAACTGCTTACTACTTTTTGATCAATTAAAGCATCTAATAATAGTTGTACTGCTACACTATGATCTACAATTGGACATTGTTTAGTAAACTTCTCACCATTATATTTCATTTCAAAGTTACCTTGCTCTAAACCAATTCTTTCTACTAGTCCAGAAGTTATAACTTCTTCACTTGGCATATTGATTAACTGGAATTTCAAAGAAGAACTTCCTGCATTTATAGCCATTACTTTTACCATTTATAATTCCTCCTTATTTCTGTCATATATTAATTGTACCTAAAATATCAACTAAACTCAACATTTTTTGAAAGCACTTCCAAATTTTATTGTTATTTTTATAATTTATCCTTAAAAAAATCTAATTTATTTGAAATTTAAAACCCTAGTTTAACTAGGGTTTTAAAATAATTATTTTGATTGATTATAATTAGATGAACTCATTTGAGATTGTCCCATAGCTACTAATCTTTTAGTGATTTCGCCACCTACAGAACCATTCGCACGAGATGTTGCATCAGGACCTAAATTAACGCCAAATTCGTTTGCAATTTCGTATTTCATTTGATCAATTGCATTTTGAGCTCCGGGAACAACTAATTTGTTTCTACTAGAGTTATTTTGTGACATATAGTTTCACCTCCTGACACATATATCTTGTGTCAAAGTTAAAAACTTATGCATCTTTTTTTAAAAAAATTCAATATTTTGCTTATAAGTATTATTTACTACAATTTCTTCATCATTTTCAATACATTCTTCAATCAATTTTTCAAAATCAAATTCTTTTTCAAAAGCTTCTGCTTTATAACTTTTGGGTTTTGTAGCAGGAGCTTTAGGTGTAAAAATTGTACAACAATCTTCATGAGGACGAATAGATATTTCATAAGTATCTATTTTATTTGCAATATCAATAATTTCTAATTTGTCTAGACATAAAACAGGTCTTAATACTGGAATTCTTACAACTTCATTAATTACTTGCATACTATTTAGTGTTTGTGAAGCTACTTGACCTATGCTTTCTCCATTAACCAAAGCCAAACAATTATTTTTATGAGCAATTCTTTCACTAATACGATACATCATTCGTCGCATTACTGTCATCGCATAGCTTTCATCACAATGATCATAAACAGCTAGCTGCAGTTTAGTAAAATTAATAACATGAACTTTAATTTGACCATGGGTATAATGACGTAATTTATCAACCAAATCAAAAACTTTTTCTTGTGCTAATTGATTAGTATATGGTGGAGCAGCAAAATGAATACATTCAAGATCAACTCCACGTTTTAATGTCAAATAACCAGCTACTGGTGAGTCAATTCCTCCTGACATCATTAGTAAAGCTTTTCCTCCAACACCAACTGGATAACCACCTGCTCCTTTAATAATATTATCCATAACATAGATTGCATCATAACGAATTTCAACTGTTGCTAGAATTGCAGGATTATGAACATCTACTTTTAATTTTTTTGTTGTATGATGAAAAATATATCCTGCAATTTCTCGATTTATCTCT
>OFHP01001305.1_pt1 | contig 11998 bp, 8 predicted proteins | sample 1521651 | NCBI WGS metagenome assembly OFHP01 (sample SAMEA3504105, study PRJEB24116) | mouse gut metagenome | biome: mouse gut; feature: mouse-associated habitat; material: faeces | place: Denmark | collected 2011 | reverse complement strand
TGTGGGATTTATCGAACAGAACTGCAGGTGTCAGAATATCATGCCGGATTTTACTTCCGTAGATACTGTGGCGATGGCAAGGATCTTGCTCCCTACTCTGTCGAAATTCAAATTAAATATCGTTGCGAATGCGCTCCATATATCCCTGGAGAATCATCATCGGGCAGTGGACGATGCAAAGGCAACGGCGGATATCTTCGTAAAGTTTATCGAGATGTTAAGAGACAGGGAGATCACAAACCTTACGCAGCTGAATCTATTCGGCGCCAGTAATGCGGATGCGGTTAAGAAGTTACCGACTTATCATGTGATCATCCTTGCCCAGAATGAGATCGGAAGGGTGAACCTCTATACACTGGTGTCCAAATCGCACCTTCAGTATTATGCGAGAAGGCCAAGGATTCCGAAAAGTGAGCTTCTCAGATACAGGGAGGGACTGATCGTGGGAAGCGCCTGCGAGGCAGGAGAACTTTACCAGGCGGTATTGAACGAGAGATCGGAAGAACGGATCGCGAAGATCGTGAATTTCTATGACTATCTGGAGATCCAGCCTCTCGGGAATAACCGGTTCATGATTGACAGCGAAAAGATAACAAAGGTTCAGGATGAAGAGGATCTAAAGGAGATTAATCGGAAGATCGTGGAATTAGGGGAACGGTTTAACAAGCCGGTAGTGGGAACCTGCGACGTACATTTTATGGATCCGGGGGACGAGGTATACCGAAGGATCATCATGGCGGGAAAGGGCTTTGATGATGCGGACAATCAGCCGCCCCTGTATCTTCACACGACGGAGGAGATGCTGGCAGAGTTTGAATATCTCGGCTCGGAAAAAGCCCGGGAGGTAGTGATTGAAACGCCGGGAAAGATTGCGGATATGGTGGAGCGCATCTCTCCTGTCAGGCCGGACAAGTGCCCGCCGGTCATTCCCCATTCCGACGAGCAGCTCAGGGAGATCTGCTACAGGAAGGCGCACAGCATGTATGGTGAAAATCTGCCTGGGATTGTGACAGAGCGGCTGGAGAGGGAGCTTAACTCCATTATATCCAATGGGTTTGCGGTGATGTACATTATTGCCCAAAAGCTGGTGTGGAAATCCAATGAAGACGGTTACCTGGTAGGTTCGAGAGGCTCGGTAGGCTCTTCTTTTGTAGCCACGATGGCGGGCATCACGGAGGTAAATCCCTTAAGCCCCCATTATTACTGTGAAAAATGCCATTACAGCGATTTTGAGTCGGAGGAAGTGAGGGCATATGCAGGCGGCTGCGGGGGGGACATGCCGGATAAAGCATGCCCAGTCTGCGGAGCGCCGCTTATTAAAGACGGATACGACATCCCATTTGAGACATTTTTGGGATTCAAGGGAAATAAAGAGCCTGATATCGACCTGAATTTTTCGGGGGATTATCAGAGCAACGCCCACAAATATACAGAAGTCATCTTTGGGGCAGGGCAGACTTACCGCGCCGGGACAATAGGTACTCTTGCGGATAAGACGGCGTTTGGCTATGTGAAAAATTATTATTCCGAGCGGGGCACGGGAAAGAGAAATTGCGAGATTGACCGTATCGTGCAGGGATGCACGGGCATCCGGAGAAGTACCGGGCAGCATCCGGGAGGAATCATCGTGCTGCCCCTGGGGGAGGATATCAATTCATTCACTCCGGTGCAGCATCCGGCAAATGATATGGGAACGGACATCGTGACAACTCATTTTGACTACCATTCTATCGACCACAATCTGTTAAAGCTTGATATCCTCGGCCATGATGATCCTACTATGATAAAGACGCTGGAAGAGTACATCAGCTCTCCGGGGATGGATAATGAGTATAACGAGACAGACCGAAAATTTATAGCGACGGATATTCCGCTGGACGATAAAGGGGTAATGTCTCTGTTTCACGATACCTCGGCGCTTGGGATCACGCCGGATGATATCGGAGGCTGTCCGGTTGGATGCCTTGGCATCCCGGAGTTTGGAACGGATTTTGTTATCCAGATGGTGGTGGACACAAAACCCCAGTCACTTTCCGACCTGATCCGGATATCAGGTCTTTCCCACGGTACGGACGTGTGGCTGAATAATGCCCAGGAGCTGATAAAGAGCGGGAAAGCTACGATTTCTACAGCAATCTGCACCCGCGACGATATTATGACATATCTTATCAACAAAGGGATGGACAGCGAGCTGTCATTTTCTATTATGGAGAAAGTCCGGAAAGGGAAAGGGCTGACTCCGGAATTTGAGGAGGCGATGAAAGCCGCAGACGTGCCTGACTGGTATATATGGTCCTGCAAACAGATTAAATATATGTTCCCGAAAGCCCACGCAGCGGCGTATGTCATGATGGCTTACCGGATTGCCTACTGTAAGATTAACTATCCGCTGGCATATTACGGGGCATACTTTGGAATCCGCGCGAAAGGTTTTTCCTACGAGCTTATGTGCCAGGGGAAGGAGAAACTGGAACGGCATATCGAGGATTATAACAGGCGTTCGGCGACCCTTACCCAGAATGAACAGGTTACCCTCAGAGATATGCGTATCGTGCAGGAGATGTATGCCAGAGGGCTGGAGTTTGAGCCGTTGGATATCTACCGGGCGCAGGCGACAAAATTCCTGATTGTGAACGGAAAGCTGATGCCCCCCTTTTCCAGCATTGAGGGGATGGGAGACAAGGCTGCCGAGGCTGTGGCGGAGGCTGCGAAGGATGGGCCGTACCTTTCGAAAGATGATTTCCGCCAGCGGACAAAGGCAAGTAAAACAGTTATCGATTACATGGCGAAGATGGGGCTTTTAGGAAATCTTCCTGAGTCAAACCAGCTGTCGCTTTTTGACTTTGCCTAGCGGATAAAAATCAGAGGTTGGAGTGTCATTAGTTATGAATAAGAAATATAAAGGCATTATTTACATTATTATATCTGCATTTTGCTTTGCGTTCATGAATATGTTCGTGCATATGTCGGGAGATTTGCCTTCCATACAGAAAAGCTTTTTCAGAAATTTTGTGGCAGCCATATTCGCATGTGCAGTCTTATTGAAAGAAAGAGCCCCATTCCAGTGCAGGGCAGAAAACCTCCCTTATATGCTGCTGCGCTCAGTGTTTGGAACGGCGGGGATCTTGTGCAATTTTTATGCGGTTGACCATCTGGTGCTCGCGGACGCATCCATGCTGAACAAGATGTCTCCGTTTTTTGCGGTTCTGTTCAGCTGCCTGATACTGAAAGAGAAAGTGACGGTTCCCCAGGGAGTGATCGTTGCGGGCGCATTTATCGGCAGCATGTTTGTTGTAAAGCCAACCTTTTCCAACATGGACCTGATACCGTCGATAATCGGTCTTTGCGGGGGCATCGGCGCGGGAGCGGCATACACGATGGTGAGAAAACTGGGGGAAAACGGTGAGAAAGGACCTTTTATCGTATTTTTCTTTTCTGCCTTTTCTTGTCTTGTGACGCTGCCGTGGCTGATTTTTGACTTCCACCCGATGACCGGCAGGCAGCTTGCCATTCTTCTTCTTGCAGGAACAGCGGCTGCGGGCGGGCAGTTTTCCATTACGGCGGCGTATACGTGCGCGCCTGCGAGAGAGATATCCGTGTATGACTACTCGCAGATTATCTTCTCGGCGGCTATGGGGTATGCGGTGTTCGGGCAGATCCCTGACGCGCTGAGCTGGCTGGGATACGGTATCATATGTGCGATGGCTGTATGCATGTTCTTGTATAACAATGAGCCGGCGAAAAAAGGAAATAATAAAAAATTTAAGGACAGGAGATAAAAGTATGAGGAGAAAAGAAAGGGAAGTAAAAGAAACAGAAACAATCCAGCAGATGCTTGGGGAGTTTAAGGTGTGCAGGCTGGGGCTTATGGATGAGGGAAAGGTCTATGTCGTGCCGATGAATATGGGCTTTGATTTTGACGGAAAAAGCCTGACGCTTTATTTCCACTGTGCAAAAGAAGGAAAGAAACTGGATTTGATCCGCGAAAATCCGTCGGTCGGCTTTGAGATGGACAAGGAGATCGCGCTGGTGGAAGGGGATACGCCGTGCCAGTACAGCTACAGCTTTATGAGCATCATCGGAAACGGAGAGGCTGAAATCGTGGAGGATGCAAAAGAGAAGTCTGCTGCGCTTGAAAAGATAATGAAACAACAGTCTGGAAAAGAGTTTGACACGTTTAGGAAGAACCCGAAACTGGCGGAGGCAGTCGCGATTATAAAAGTAACCGCCGGGGAATATACATGCAAGAGGAACATTTGAGAAATCCAGGGCAATTCTATTACTTACCACTTTAAACCGTGAAAGTATTGTGATATACTTAAGGATATTTACGAAAGGATGGAGCAGAAAATGGCAGAATCAAAAAAAGTAATCATGCTCGGAAACGAAGCCATTGCCAGAGGTGCCTATGAGGCGGGGGTAAAACTATCCGCCGCATACCCGGGCACGCCGAGCACGGAAATCAGTGAATATTTAGTGCAGTATAAGGACAGCCTGTACTGCGAGTGGTCGCCCAATGAGAAGGTTGCGGCAGAAGTTGCGGTAGGCGCGTCATTGGCGGGATGCAGGGCGATGGCATGTATGAAACATGTAGGCTTTAACGTGGCGGCAGACCCTGCGTACAGCGTGTCTTATATGGGAGTGAACGGCGGGCTGGTCATCGTGGTGGCAGACGATCCCGGACTTTACAGCTCTCAGAACGAGCAGGATACAAGAATGGTGGCCCGGGCGGCAAAGCTGCCGGTGCTGGAGCCGTCGGACAGTGCAGAGGCAAAGGAATTTATGAAACTTGCCTTTGAGCTCAGCGAGAGGTTTGACCGCCCCTTTGTATTCCGGACGACTACAAGGCTCGCCCACTCACAGGGCATCGTAGAATTAAATGACAGGCAGGACGTGCCGGACAGGGAATATGTAAAAAATGTCCGAAAATACGTCATGATGCCGGTCAACGCCAAAGAGCGTCATATAGAGATTGAGAAGAGACATGATGAGCTTGCCCAAGAGGCGGATACCCTCTCCATCAACAGGGTCGAGATGGCGGACACGAAGATCGGAGTCATCACAAGCGGAATTCCGTATCAATACGTAAAAGAAGCCCTGCCGGAGGCATCCGTCCTTAAGCTTGGCATGGTAAATCCTCTTCCGGAAAAACTGATCCGGGATTTTGCCTCAAAGGTAGAGAAACTCTATATAGTGGAAGAGCTGGATCCGGTGATTGAGGAACAGGTAAAGTCATGGGGGATTGAAGCGACGGGGAAAGAAATTTTTACCGTTCAGGGAGAGTACAGCGCCAACATGCTGAGAACGGCAGTCCTAAAGGAAGAGCTTTGTGCGGCGGAGCCGGCGAAGGCGCCGGGCAGGCCGCCGGTCTTATGCCCGGGATGCCCGCACCGCAGTGTATATTACGTGCTGAACAAGCTGAAGATGCATGGGGCAGGGGATATCGGATGCTATACGTTAGGCGCGGTCGCTCCTTTGAGCGTAATCGACACTACGATGTGCATGGGCTCCAGCATATCTACGCTCCACGGCATGGAGAAAGCAAGGGGCAGGGAATACATAAAAGACTGGGTTGCCGTGATTGGAGATTCTACTTTCCTGCATACGGGAGTCAACTCCCTGATGAACATGGTATATAACAATGCATCTGGAACAGTTCTGATCCTTGACAATTCCACAACCGGGATGACTGGCCATCAGGACCATGCCGCGACAGGAAAGACTCTTCAGGGTGATCCGGCTTACGCGGTGGATATACCGTCGCTGTGCAGGGCGCTGGGCGTAAAAAATGTGGCGGAGGTCAATGCCTTTGATCTTGAAGGGCTTGAGAAAGCTGTTAAGGAAGCGGCGTTAAAAGACGAGGTTTCCGTCATCATAACGAAGAGTCCTTGCGTGCTCCTTAGCAAGGCGAAAAAGCCTCTCTACACTGCACATGCAGACAAATGCAAGAAATGCGGCATGTGCATGAAACCAGGATGCCCGGCTATGACGAGGAATGAGGACGGAACCATCCGTATCGACGACACGATGTGCACCGGGTGCGGCCTGTGCGAAAGCCTCTGCAAATTCGATGCGATTGAACTGGTAAAGGAGGGTGACAGGTAATGGCAGCAAAGAATATTATGATTGTCGGCGTCGGAGGCCAGGGAACGCTTCTGACCAGCAGGATTTTAGGCGGCCTTGCCATCCTTGGCGGATATGACGTCAAGCTTTCCGAGGTGCATGGGATGGCGCAGAGAGGGGGCAGCGTGGTGACTTTTGTGCGTTACGGTGAAAAGGTTGCGGAGCCTATCGTGGAAGAAGGGCAGGCGGATGTAATCATCGCGTTCGAGCGTCTGGAAGCGCTCCGCTATGCTCATTTTCTTAAAAAAGACGGCGCGCTGATCGTCAATGACTGGAGGATAGATCCGATGCCGGTTGTCATCGGGGCGGCAAAGTATCCGGAGGGAATCCTTGAAACTCTTGGAAAAGGGCATAAGGTATATACGGTAAATGCGACGGAAGAGGCGAAGAAACTGGGGAATCCGAGAGTGTTCAACCTGATTGTCTTAGGTGTTGCGGCACAGCATATGGACTTTACAAGGGAACAGTGGTATGAAGTGATTGAAAAGACAGTTCCTGCAAAGACAGTGGATATCAATAAGAAGGCATTTGATGCCGGATATCAATTATGAAAACATACAGTGAAGGAAAATGAAGGAAGGTAGGAAGACATGGCAAAAGTAGCATTGGAGGAATGGAAGGAACAGATAAGGACTCCGGAGATTGAGTGCATGAGCCGGGACGAGATGAGCGCGCTCCAGAGCGAAAGGCTTGTAAAGCAGGTAAAAAATGTATATGACAACGTATCATTTTACAGAAAAAAGATGGATGATGCGGGAGTTCTGCCGGGGGATATTAAAGGCATTGAAGACATAGGGAAACTGCCGTTCACCACAAAAGAGGACTTAAGAGACAATTACCCCTTCGGGCTTTTGGCGGTGCCGAAGGAAAAAATCGCCAGGGTGCAGGGAACATCGGGAACGACCGGAAAGCTGACTCTTGCCTCCTACACCCAGAGGGATGTTGACGTGTGGGGAGAGTGCGTGGCGAGAGGGCTTACGATGGCAGGGCTTTCTGCGGCTGACCGCATCCATGTATGCTATGGGTACGGTCTTTTCACAGGAGGCATGGGCCTTGACCTCGGGGCGCAGGCGCTCGGCGCGATGGCTATTCCGATGTCGTCGGGCAACACGAAACGCCAGCTTATGTGTATGGAAGATTTTGGCGCTACGGCATTTGCATGTACGCCGTCTTATGCGCTGTACCTTGCGGAAGCCGCGGCAGAGGCGGGAGTGGCAGAGCGTCTCCAGATAAAGGCAAGCATCAACGGCGCGGAGCCATGGACGGAGGAGATGCGAAAAAAGATTGAGGGCATCTTAAATATCAACAGCTTTGACATCTATGGGCTCTGTGAGATTACGGGCCCCGGAGTTGCCATGGACTGTATCCACCATAAGGGCCTTCATGTGTATGAGGACTATTTCTATCCGGAAGTGCTGAACCCTGCCGACCAGAGCCCATGCGGCGACGGCGAGACAGGAGAGCTTGTGTTCACAACCCTTGCCAAAGAAGGAATGCCTCTGATCCGTTACAGGACAAAGGACCTTACCAGTATTGAGCACAGCATATGCGAATGTGGAAGATCTCTGCCGAGGATACAGAAATTTACCGGACGTACAGACGATATGAAGGTGATCCGCGGCGTCAATGTATTCCCGACTCAGGTTGAGACAGCGCTTCTGTCCATGGGCGGAGGAGTGGCGCCGCACTATATGCTGATCGTAGACCGGGAGAATAACCTGGATGTCCTTACTGTCATGGTAGAAGTTGACGAGAAATATTTCTCAGATGAGATCCGCAGGCTGGATGGACTGAAAGCGAAAGTAGGGGCAGTGCTCAAACAGGCGCTGGGCGTATCGGTAAGGGTGAAACTGGTAGAGCCAAAGACAATCCAGAGAAGCGAAGGAAAAGCAAAACGTGTTATTGACAACAGAGAATTATAAGAGAGGAGGGATATTATGAGCGGAAACGATACTATTCAGCAGTTGTCGGTCTTTTTAGAGAACAGGGAAGGACGTCTTGATGAAGTGTTAAAAGTGCTTTCTTCGGCAGAGGTCAATATCGTGGCGTTGAGCCTTGCGGACACATCCGATTACGGGATGCTCCGGATGATCGTGTCCGACCCCGGGAAAGGGAGGCTTGCCCTTAAAGAGGCAGGAATCACAGCAATGCTTACAGATGTGGTGGCGCTGCGCGTACCTCATGCGACGGGTTCTCTTTGCAGGGCGATGCACCAGATTGTAGAAGGAAAGGTAAATGTAGAGTATATGTACGCATTCGCGAACGGAAGCGATGCGGCGGCAGTTCTTAAGAGCGACGATGCGGCAAAGGTTGTCGACATTTTGAAAGGAAGCGGCTTTGATGTGTACTCGGCAGACGAGGCATACCGCGCGAACCAGTAAAGATGGAAAAATCAGTAAAGAAGATGGAACACTTAAAAGAAGTCATGGAAAAAATAAGGAAACATGAGGAGCTTTATGCAGTGATATCCGCGTGTACGAATATGCCATATGTGTATTGCGCCCCTGAGACTTATGATGATGAAGTGTTTGTCTATTTTGATAAGGCTGAGGCAAACGAAGGGGCAAAATGGCTTTTAGAGGGAGGCAATCCGATAAAGCTTGCCAAAGTAGGCGTAGAGAGCCGCCTAGCATTCTTTACGAGCCTTTATCCCATGGGAGTGAATGCTGTCTGTGTGGATAAGGAGTTTCAGAGCGAGGCGGTTTTTCAGCTGAATCATCTGGTCCACAGGCAGGAGGCGGAAAAGATGCCGAAGGGACACATCCGGGTGGAGAACCCGGAGCTGCATCTGACAGCGCTTTATTTTGCACAGGAACTCAGGAAAAATCCTGGCCACGGCAAGGTGGCGCCGGAAGAGCTGAAAGGGCTGGATGAAGAGCTTGCAGCGCATTTCATGAGAGGGACTTACATCGTTGCGGTGGAAGAAGGAAAAGGGATTCCTGTACTGCAGAAAAAGGGAGTCACTTACCAGCCGCTGTTTACTGACATCAGGGAATTTCACAAGTTTGACCAGGAGAAGAGATTTCGGGCTGCGGTATTGGATTATGATAAGATAAAAGACATCCTTACGCCAGAGACGGAGGGAGTCACAGTGAACCCCTTTGGGGTAAATGTGTTCCTCAAGATAGGTTAGAGGAAAATATGGCGGCCCAAATGAAAAAGGGGTGTCTGCACCAGGTGGTGCGGGCATCCCTTTTGCCTTAATCTCGTTTTTAGTATTGCTTTTTAATCGTAAAACAGTATCTCTTTATAATAAAAAAGGTACATCGAAATTGTGATAGGCATTTCTTGATTTTAGAGTTTCGTTACATTTACTGCCTGAGGTCCCTTTGAGCCTTCAGTCACGTCGTACTCTACTGCCTGACCTTCCTCCAAAGACTTAAAACCTTCCATGTTTAGTCCTGAATAATGTACAAATACATCATTGCCAGCTTCATCAGAAATAAAGCCGTAACCTTTTTGGTTGTTAAACCATTTAACTGTACCTTTCATCATGATACCTCCATCAAATAAATAGTTGCATATCATTGCGCTTTTGTGCGAGTGATACTCCGTCAGATTACCATAAAAGCAATGAAAAGTCAATGGATTTCTTGAATTGCTTGACTAAAGTGGATGAAAAGTGTAAAGTATAACTGGGAAAAAGTTTAAAAGGAAGTGCGTTATGATTACATTGACTGGAAAGAAAGTATCCGAGGGGATTGCCATTGGGAAACTTTCATTTTATAAACGGGATATTAAGGAAATACGCCATATCTATGTAAAAGATGTTGAGAAAGAGATCTCCCGCCTGCAGAAGGCGAAGGAGAGGGCGTTATTCGAGCTTCAGGAGCTATATGGGATTTCCATACGCGAGGTTGGTAAAGCTAATGCGGCAATCTTTGAGCAGCAGCAGGCAATATTGGACACAGATGCGCTCTGGAACAGGATTACAGGCATCATCCTGGAAGATAAGCTGAACGCGGAATATGCGGTAAAGACAGCAACGGAAGAATATCTGAAATCAGAGCGTGACAAGGGGAACGAGTCGGACATCCGGGATGTGGCGGTCCGTATGATTCGGATCCTGTCGCGCAACTGGAAGGATAAGCTGTTCATGGATGAGCCGTTCATCCTTGCGGCAGGCGACCTGTACCCAAGCGAGGCTGTGCAGCTTGACAAGGAGAGGGTGCTTGGGTTTGTGACGAAATACGGCACGATAAACTCCCATACGGCTATTATTGCCCGGACCAAGGGAATCCCTTCCGTCATTGGCCTTGGCGAGTCCTTAAAATCCGAGTATGAAGGAAAGACGATCATTATAGACGGTTTTGAAGGGAGAATCTATATCGAGCCGGATTACACGCTGCTCACGAAGATGAAACAGCGTCAGGATGAGAATCAGGTACATATCACGAATCTGGAGCGGCTGAAAGGAAAAGAGAATATCACCCAGAGCGGGCAGAAAATTGACATATGCGCTAATATCGGAACCAGGGAGGATATTGAACGGGTTATCCGAAGCGATGCAGGAGGCATCGGGCTGTTTCGGAGCGAGTTCCTCTTTATGGAGAACGGGAACCGGCAGCCCACAGAGGAGCAGCAGTTTCAGGCGTATAAGCTTGCAGCGGAGTCAATGGGCATGAACCGCGTCGTCATTCGTACGGCGGATCTGGGAGGAGATAAGAAAGCAAGTTTCCTGGAATTTGGAAATGAGCCGAATCCAGCCATGGGGCTTAGAGGCATCCGGATATCCCTCGAGAAGGAAGAGATGTTCAAGACGCAGCTAAGAGCCATACTCCGGGCGGCAATATACGGAAATGTCCAGGTTATGTTCCCGATGATAACTACTGTGGAGGAGGTTGTGCAGGCAAAAGAATATCTGGAAAAAGTAAAGCAGGAGCTGAAAGCTGAAAAGGTATTTTTTGATGAAAATATCAAAGTGGGCGTGATGATAGAGACGCCGGCAGCAGTTATGCTGAGCGGCGAGCTGGCAAGGGAAGTTGATTTTTTCAGCATAGGAACCAATGACCTGACGCAGTTTACGCTTGGAATGGATCGGAACAACGAGTTGATAATGAATCATTATGACACCCACCATCCGGCTCTTCTAAAGATGATCCGCATTGTTGCCAATAACGTCCATCTGGAAGGCAAGAGCATCAGCATCTGCGGGGATCTGGCTGCAGATCTGACCATGACGGAATATTTCATACAGATGGGCATTGATGAGCTTTCGGTTGCGCCGGATCAGGTGCTGGGTTTGAGGAAGAAGATAAGGGAAATTCAGTAATACCATAATCAGCGGCATAATATTGAAGACAAAGGAGATTAAGCTATGTGGACGAGACAACAATTGAAGACAAATGCAAAGATGAATTTTACTAAAAATTACTGGCCCTGCGTTGGGGTCTCATTTATAGTGGCGCTTGCAGAGGGTGCCGGAACCGTGTCAAGTACAGCGAATAACGTTAAAAGCTCAATAGAGACTAACTTCCATGTAAACAGTGCGGGAGTTGCTGCAGGATATTCGGCAGAAGGACTGCCGGACAGCTTTGCGACAGGATTGTTTTCGACGGTCATGCTGTCGGTTATCCTTGCGATGTTTGTAATCGGTTTAGTCGTAAACATCTTTGTGGTAAGTGTCATTCGTGTAGGAGCTAACGGGTTCTTCGTGAGGAACCAGACAGGGATGCCGGGAATAGGCGACATCTTCAGGGGATTCAAATCAGGACATTACGGCAATATTGTAGTCACGATGTTTCTTATGAATCTGTATATAACACTGTGGTCGCTCCTGTTCCTTATCCCGGGAATTATAAAGATGTATGAATACCTGATGGTTCCGTATATCCTTGCCGATAATCCGGGTATGGACCGGAAGGAGGCATTTGCC
>OFHP01001302.1_pt1 | contig 12007 bp, 13 predicted proteins | sample 1521651 | NCBI WGS metagenome assembly OFHP01 (sample SAMEA3504105, study PRJEB24116) | mouse gut metagenome | biome: mouse gut; feature: mouse-associated habitat; material: faeces | place: Denmark | collected 2011 | reverse complement strand
GGTGTATATAACTCTATGTCCATATCATCGTTGTTGATATTAACTTTGACTTTGCCAATAAAATCTCCTTTATGCATAAGACAATTAAGAATACTCTTAATACGTCTTTCGAGTGACACTTTTTTTTCTTCCTTTAATAGTTTCAAAAAAGAAGAAAGTTCATCGCATAACGAAGAAGCAAGGGCATCTTTTTTACTATCCAAATCGTCTAAGTCAATATTTTTTAGTAATTCATAAATCTGCTTTTGGATAGTCGCAAAAGATTGCTTCTTCTCTCCAATACGACTATATAAATTGCGCAATTCGTTTTCCTTTGTTATGATTTCTTTCTCTATTTTGTCCTTTTCGGAACGAATGGAAGAAATCAGCGCATCCTTTTCTTTCGAATCAATATTCGAAAGTTTACGGGTAGTACGGTCGAGAATTTGCCTGTTTTTTTTATAATCATCGGTAAGGCGTTCAAATTCTGAACGATACGTTGAAGTGATATAATTGTAAATCGAACAAAATTCTTTGTAATCTGCTTCTGAAATATCAAGCAAAACCTCATGACCGAGCGACTCTGACTTATATTTGTTCAATACAGTTTGTAGGCCTTCTTGGATATCAACCATAGTAGCATTGTCAATATTAAGGTGGCGAGTCATCAACAATAAATCAGAGGTAAAGTCGGAAAGAAGATTATTTCTTTCTTCCACGCGACTTATTAAAGATGTTGAACGATGGTCTGCATCAACTTGATGTTTAGTTCGAGCAAAAAGATTTCCCATTAACGCAAGAGGCGCATATTCTAAGAAAGATTTAAGGAGAGTTTTATACTCCAGGTCTTTCTTAGTACATGTCTCTTGAATCAATTTGAGTTTTGCAATTTCTTCAGTGGTGGCGGAGTTGCCTTCTCTTAATAATTGGAGTTGTAATTCCTCATTAGATACCTTTAAGCGTCGGATGTCGCTATCAATAGACTCAATACTTTCTTGTAAATCAAGAAGTTCTTTATCAATAAAATCACGTTTATTGATTGAATAATCAATCTTCTGTCTTGTGACGACATCATTAGAGCGTCTTCTGAATCTAACACGAATGTTATTAAGGGAATTACGTAAGTCTTCGTATTTCCTAACTCCCAAAACTTCATTGTATGCAGAGCTTAAACGCTTTCGATCAGATGAAGAATTTGTTTCTGCAAGTGAAACAATCTGCTCGGAGTCGAAGAAGAAGAAACGAGCAATATCTTTGTTGAGAATGAAATCGTTTATAAAAATTTCTGGACCTATCTCATTTGTCAATTCGTTGGACTTGCCATCAATAAATATATCCACCCATTCCTTATCTAAAATCACATCATAACTGCGCTTTACAGATAAAGAAGAACATGGTATTGAGGGTATTATCACTTCAGAAAAATCTATCTCAACATAATATTGGCTATAAGATTTGACGTAATCATTTTCTAAGGTATAGCCATATCTCTTGATTTTAGAAATGGTGTCGGCTGAAACATCAGAAAGTAGAGCCCTTTGCGAGTTATTAAGATTGTTTTGTAACAGAGTGGAATAACCACCGTTAGAGATTTCTTTCTTAAGTGATTCTTCTATGTCGGAAGCAAGGCGACCATATAAACACCACAAGAGAGAGTGCAAAAATGTAGTTTTACCAAAACCATTTTCACCAAAGATAAGGAAAACATTGCGTTTAGGTAAGAAACTGAACACAATTTGATTAGTTCCTCTGTAAAGGCGGTAATTATGCAGTTGAATCTTGTTAATTAACATCTTCAGCCTCCTTTATGAAATTTTCAAGACGAGCTTCAATGTCAGTTTGAAGTCCATATTTGCGCATTAAGAGAACCTTATTCTTCTGCAAAGCAAGAAGTTGATGAATTAGCCGAAAATGCTCATTTGAACAGATTTTTTCTAATAGAAGTCGTTCATGTAGCCCTATTTGGTCGTTAGGGATATTATAGCCATAAACCTCATTATATATATCGTTAACAGTGGTGTCGAAATTACCATCTCGATACCACAGAATCTGAATAGCGATAAGTTCTTGTGTAGATATTAAATCTATACTTGCCCGAAAACCTTGGGTATCCTTTTGAATTTGTAGCAATTCTTTGAGCAGAGAAATACGATATTCCATAGTATAGTTGCCCATATTATGTCCGGATTCATCAACTGCAAGTTGCCCATTCCTTCGGGTAGAAGAACGAAACTCAGATACATTGCGATTTTCGACGAGTCTATTTCTAAAATCCAATAAAGGCTGCATCCACGCAACACCAGTCTTAATTAAAGATGACATAGATTTGTCCTCTTTTACGACAGTGCAAATCCAGCAACCGAAACGACTTTGACCGCAAGTGCGGTGGCTATCATCAGTCACGACGGTTGGACATTCATAATCATCGGCGGATGCGTCCATGTATATTTTAAATAGGATTTGATTATCAAATCCCCATGGAGAAGGTATGGTATTAATAATCCACCATACTTCTTCAAGCATAAGTTCCTTAATCGGAGCATATGTATAGGTGTTTGGATTTAAAGGATGCTTGGAAAGGCGGTGACCGATAATCTCATGTTTGCTTACGGATTTAGCGCGTTGCTGACTTTCTGATCTGCGGGTGCCTATTAAAACTATGGCTTCACCGTCGGCAGCGACTTGATTGGTTATAAAAGTTGAAGTCGGTTTTATTTTCATCTTTTCCGTACAAAAGCGGAAAGAATTGTTTGGCACAGGATAGCCTTTACCTATAACACAGCACCAAAATGAATCTTCCAACTCTGGAGTAGTCGTATGTACAGAGATGGGTAGATGTTGCTTTAGGGCTGCTTCACTTATATATTGTAGTACGGTAGTTACATATTCTTCAATAACTGGATTTTCAACCAAGGTGTCATTACATACAATGTACACTTGACGTTTAAGAGAGATGCCTAATTCTTTTAAGCGAGAGAGAGCAAGCCAAACTAATGTAAGGAGTACAGTCGAGTCCTTACCTCCACTGAACCCAATAATCCAAGGCCGATTATATCTATCTGGCTCTTGATACTGATCCATTAGTTCTTCAATAATGTTTTCAACTCGTTTATTTTTCACAAGGAATTGAGGATTCGTTTGAGATTAAACTATGAATATCAACCTTTAATATTTCTGCAATTTCGCCCAACTGTGGTAGAGAAGGCTGCACTTTGTTTGAGCACCAACGAGAAACAGTATTCTCATTTTTGCCTAATTGAAAAGCAAGCCATCGTGCGGTTTGTCTTTTCTCAGCTAGTATTATTTTTAATCTATTAGTCGTCATATAAGAGCGAATATTAAACATTGAAAGATTAAAATTCTACTGCAAAGGTAGTAATAATATTGATATAGACCAAGTAGTCCTACATCTAAAATAAAAAATAAAGAAACGCCCCGACAAGAGGAGAGAGTCTTGTAGGGGCGTTTTGGCGGGTTAGGAAATGTTACAGGCGGATGCAGGCGATGCGGCAGCCGGGGACTTGGTCGGTGGCGAGTGGACCGTGGTTCTCGTCGGCGAAATGGATGAATCCGTTGATTTTCGCGGTCTGCTGAAGCCAGTGGACAAAGGCGGCCATTTCTGAGCGAGCCGTTTCCTTGATGCCTCGAACGCTGATGTTGATGACGATGAGGGTCATGTCGGGGATTCCGAGATGGCCTTCGGAGCGTTCCCACAGGCGGAACTGAATGGTACGGTCCTCGCCGAAGTAGTGGATGCAGGTTCCGACGGAGTTCCAGTCGAGAGTGGCATCATCGGGGCCGCTGCCGAATACTTCTGTGATATATGCGCGGAAGTCGAGGAAGAAGTCCACGATGGCGTCTCGGGTTGTGGATTTGATTTCTTGCATGGGTGGAGTGGGTGTTAAAGGGTTAAACAAGCGATTTTGCATCCGGGTACCTGATTCGGTGCGTCCGTGGGGCCGTGGCTCTCGTCGGCGATGTGGCGGAATCCGTTTGCTTTTGCCGCATCGCGTAGCCATAAAGATACGGCATCGGCTTCTGCCTGAGGTTTCGCCGCGAGTCCGGAGATGTGGAACACGTAGACGACGACGGTCATGTCAGGAATTCCGAGATGACCTTCTGAACGTTCCCAAAGGCGGAACTCGAAGGTGCGGTTATGACCGTGGTATCGGGCTGTTGCGCCGACACTGTTCCAGTCAAGCATGAGCTGGTAGGGAGTCGCTGAATAGTTTTCTACCATGTACTTACAGAAGTCATGGTAGAAGGCCTTGATGCTCATCTGAGCACCTGCCGAGATGGGATTGGAAAAAATTGCTTTCATCGGGTTTGTGAGGTTTGAAGTTTACCAAAGATGGTTGTTGGACTCTGGTGTCCAGGGGTCAGAAGGTCGGAAATAAACATGGGTGCGGTCGGCGCTCTTGCGGCGTTCAAGTCGGATAGTCATCTCTTTGATGCTGTCCTGCTCCTGTCGGTTACCGACCATCATCGCTTCTTCGCGGAGCATCATGTTGCGGATGCCCTCGGCGTCGTAGCTCACGCGCTCGTAGCGGTAAAGCCATTCGACTTTTTGGAGGTGCTCGTTCTCTTTATAGAGATTGTAGCACCAGATGCCAAGACCGACAGCGATAAGCAATAAGGCTCCCGCAACGGCATAAACCCATTTGGGAATTGCCGCCCAGATAGCGCCGTTGACGATGCTATACATCCGGTCTGTGAGTCGCTTTGCGGATTCATTGAGTCCGTTAATCTGGCTTGTGAACTCATTCCGGATACCGATATGAAGGGCCTTAGCGACGTTCTTGTCAAGTCCGTCCTTGAAGGCTTGGACGAAGGCTTCTGCTATCTCCTTCGGGAACTGAGAGAAGTCGAGACTTTTGAGTGCATCGACTCTTTGTTTGACGAGCGCTGCCTCAACGAGCTTTTTCACTGACTCGTTGGTGGCGATGCTCTCAGGCAGTTCTACCTGAATTTTGTCGGGTACCGCAGGTTCACCTGACGTCCGCTCCGGAGCTGATGCCAGTCTTGTATCAATACCCGTGAGCAAATCCTTGTTCTCTTTCGCAGTTTTGAGAAGGTCGTCAATCTTCTCGTCTTGTTTCTTGACTAGTGAGTATAAATCTGCCATTACAGTGATTTGCCTTTTTTCTTTTTGGGTTTCTTTTTCATTCTGTTGATAAAGGATTGTTCCTCGGGGTCATAGCCGGGCCCGACTTGGAACAGTCCCCCGATAGCCTGACATCCGGTTTCGATTACGTTCTCTACGACATTGGCCACGGGCGATTCCTTGACCTTTGCTGTCACTGAAACAGGGTGCTGTCGCTGTGGCTGAACCTCTCTTATTCCTGCGTTCTTGGCAAAGAATTTGTCGAGACGCCTGTAGGAAAAAGCGCGGTCAATCTTCGAGCCGTTGAAGGTAAATTCGCCGTCGGAGAACCGTATGCCCTGCGGTTTTCCGGTATCGCGGTCGTTGTAAAATTCGACTGTTATCCCGGCTGGACTGAGGCGTCGACGGAACTCGTCCCACGATTTGCAACGGTACATCGCCGTCTGAATCTTAGGCTTCATCTCGGCAATAGCATCCTCATACAGCTTCTTTTTCGGCGAAAAAGTCAATCCGTATTTCAGTTTGATAGCCTTGGTCGCATCACGGCTTTTGTCAAAATTTTTACTTTCGTCAATGGCTTTGCCGTGGAGATTTACCCGATTATAGACGATATGAAAGTGCGGAGAGCCGGTTTCGAGATGACGAACTATCAGATATTGCGTGTCCCGGATGCCCATACATTCCATATATTCTTTCGCCAACTGAACCATAAACTCATCGGTGAGACGGGGCAAATCTGCCCTGTCGAAACTCACGGCGATGTGTCCGATTGGTTTGCTGATTCTCTTGTTGAGACTCGCCCCGATGTCGAAACTGTCCACAATTCTGCGGTAGTCATTGCCGAGAATTCCGTCGGAATCTATCACTCGCCAAGTGTCGGGGGTAAACTGTTCCTTGTCGTGGAACTCACGCATAACATAGCCGACAATATCGGCTGCGGCTCCTTTTGCGAGTATTTTTGCTATCATAACAGAGAGGAATTTGATGTTTTCAACTTGCCGAGTGTGGCTAAAATTCCATCGAGACAGGCCTCTGCCTTTCGCTTTGTCGAGGGCCATGCGTTAGCCTGACACGCCTTGACTTGAGCGTTCAGATTCTTGCCTTGATACATCAGTTCGCGTATCGCCTCGCGTTCAAAATCGGTGAGACGACCGACAATCGAGAGCCGGAAGACGCAAATTCTAAGCAGCTCGGCAATGCTGACCCCGGCAGCCGCAGCTTTGGCTTTTACCTCGCGTTCTTCCGCATCGGTGAAATTCACAGAGACTTTTCGGTCTCTCTTATCGCTGGATTCTTTTTTTGGTCGTCCGCGGAGCTTGACCCCGGGAGCATCCTGATTGAACTTTCTCATTCGTTGGGTTGGGGAGGGTGACCGCAGGGAACAGAGAGCGTCCTTCGGGATGCGAGGGGTTTCGGGTGGGGAATTTTTACCTCCCGAAACATACCCTTGCATCCCCAACTAATCCACTATCGTTTCTTAGTTGCGCGCTGACGATAACAGCTCCCTACGGTCGGGTTAAACTTACGTCATTTTGTACTGAAGTAGGTACTGAGGTACCAACGTACCTTAGGTGGAAAGGTCGGACTATCGAACGGTCTATGGGTCGGAATGTCGTTAGACCTAAGAGAAGTCAGATAGAAATTATTCATAGCTTGCGCCAGATTTCTGTGTCGTCGGCGTACATTGAGAGATGCTCGACGAGGATGGCGTTGATGTAGCTGCCGACAGTCGTGTCACGGTCGCCGAGGATGCGGGCGATGCGTTCCAGCTTAGCCCATACGCTGTCCTCGATGTTGACCGGATGACGCTTCACCAGCTTTGACGGCGTGAGATATGTTGCCTTAAAATCGGCGAAGTCCGATTTGCGCTGGTGCTTGCCGATGCGCTGTGGCTTCGGCGGCTCGGTCGTAGCTGTCGCGGTTGTTGTCTCGGTTGCTGTCTGTTCGTTGCCAAACAGATTGTCAGCGTTGGCAGGAGTGGTGCTGTTAACAGCGTTGTCGCGGTTGATTGCGTTGGAGAAATTAGTTGAGTTCTCGGGTTGCATAATAATTTGTGGGTTAGAGGTTGATACTTTGGATTTGGGTGCATCGGTCAACTCGGTTGACTTGGGTGCGGTGGGTTTATTTGTTTTCATTGGAAAGTGTGTTTTTGGTGAAACTTTGGTTGACAAGAAAATCATTCAAGTCGTTGAACTCGGAGTATAGCGTGGAGCGGTCAATCACAGCAGAGCCATATATGGCTGTCAACTCGGCGAGTGCTGATTGTCCGGCATTGTCGTTGTCAAGGTAGCATTTGATGGTGGGGTAACCTTTGAGATAAGGCACAGCCTTGTTGACATTGACAACCGAGTTGAGTATGATTGCGTCGGCTCCGCTGATGATGTCGAGTGTGAGTGCAGAGAGATAATCAATGAATCCCTCAAACACGGCACACTCTGTTGACGGTCCGTCTCTCGACCACGGCAGATATGAGATGTCCTTGCGCCCCCGGCAACCTTTGAAATATTTGTTGCGCAGTTCCCAGCCATTGTTGACATTCTCAAAAGCCACGGCATAATATGGTTTGCCGTTGACGCTGTAATGAGCCTCCTTGCAGTTCGTCTTGGCGATGTGTGCCGGAATATTACGCTCTTGGAGATATGCGACAAGTGCGCGGTGTTCCAGTGGCACGACCTCAAACCTTTCCATGCTCGGCGTAGATTGTCGCGGAACAAAGGGGGATGCGACTGTCTGCACCGATGGCACAGGATAGCTGTTGGCGATGCAACACATGAGATAGCGCAGGTCGGTTGACTGATACAGCTCAGCTGCTAAGTCGATGATATTGCCGCCTCTGCCAAGACCGAAGTCATACCAGCAGTTGAGCGCGGTATCGACCTTGAACGATGGTGTCTGTTCCTGTCGCAACGGCGACTTATACCAGAGCCTCGTTCCTTTTCTCGCCGCCGGTTCATGTCCGAGTCGGGACAAGAAGGCGGCTAAAGGGATTGATTTAATCTCTTTTATCATGGGTCCTAAAATGTTTGGGTGAGCTGGTCTTTGGTTTAGTGCCTATTATATATGCCCTTTTCTAAACCAGACCAATTTGGTGTTTCTCAATAGTAGAAATCCCGGTTGTATATGTATTCCCGGTTCTCGTAACGGATTATGCCCTTGTTGTCAAGAAAGGTCTTCAGGCCCTTGACCTTGTTGTTGGAATAGGAATGACCGCAGGCGGCGTACCCGCTTTTGAGTGCCGCTTCGAAGTTCCGGCATCCTTTTATCGGACCGTTGGCGAATACCACTCCCAATGCCTCACGGTGCTGCTCCTCGGTCAACTCCTTGTATGGATAAGGGTCTTTGGCTTTCTTGCCCGGCTCTGAGAACACATATCCGCTGGCAATCTCCGGCAGTCCGTAGTCATTGACACGGAAGGCGAATGGGTCGAACTCGGCGGCGCGGATCATGGCGGCACAGACCTCCGACACGGTATCATCAGTTTTGCTGCGGCTCACCTGAAGGACTGTCTCAGCCTTGTTGTTCAGTTCTGTACCGACATGACCACGGGCATTGTCATCACTCTTATTGAGGTGAAGAACAGTGTGGATATGTATCTGGAACTTGTCAGTCCATTCCATCAGCTTGCCGATTAGGTCGGTGGATTCCTTTGCGCAGTTTATGTCATACATCAGGTCGCGTACACCGTCGATGATTACAAGACCGACACCGGGAGTGTTGATTATAGCCTGTTCGATAACTTCAAGGCGCAGTGTCGGTGTAAGTTGACGCAGGGCGGCGAATTTCAGATGTTCCGGATGAGTGTCGATCGGCAGTTTCGCCAGTCGCAAGGCTCGTTCCATAACTTTCTGACAATGATACGGACTCTGTTCGGTATCGAAGTAGAGGATTGTGCGCTTGTCATCGGGGAACTCGGCAGTATATCCCAATACCTTGCCGTTGACAAGCGATGCCCCGACGATGGCGGCGACATTGAAGGTCTTTTTGCTCTTTGCCTTGCCGGTCGATGCAGAGAAGTTACCGAGAGTGCCGATGACACTGCCGTTAGCATACAGCACCTCCGGCGCGGTCTGAATTTCATCAGTGATTCGCAACTGCTTTTCCTCCCAGAGTTTGAGGATGTCATGCTTCACTCCGTCCATTGCTCACCCCCTTTCTTATGTTCTTGTATGAGGTCGAGTGCTTTCTGGGCATCAATGACGATTTTTCTGCCCGATTGGGTTATGGCATCTTTGATTATACCACTGTTCTTGATACGGTGTGCGGTAGCCTTGCTGCACTGGAGAAGTTCGCAGAGACCTTTGATTCCGTAAACGAGCCAACGCTTTGCAGTCGTGGCAACATTTTCGTCAGAGGTAACGCATTTGGCAGCAGTCGTGGTCTTGACAAAATGAGAGTCAAGTAATTCTAAAAATTGTTCTCCGGTGTACTGCCAGAGAGGAAGTTTGAGTAACTGGTCTTTTGTCATTCGCAGTATGGGTTTAAGTTATACTTCCGCCCTCTGAGAGAGCGTATCCGAGTATCTCCCGGACACTGCAAAATTACAACCAGTTATGAGTGGTATGTATGTGGATTACTATTCTCCACTTACTAAAACTACCCGTCAGAGTATCAGACTCTAACGGGTAGTATCATAAGGTCTCTAAAGTGGAAATTTGAGTGGTGAAAGTGGTGCGCGGGTGGTATCTTTAAGTTGCTTGGACTATCACGCCCGTTTTTTATGGTTTTTGATGATTTCATCTACATCGTCAGCGAAAGCCATACTTGACCTGCTGGCATCGCTTCCACGGGGATGCGAATATTTACTTTCGTAATATGATGAATCTATGCCGAAGTGCAAAAGTATGTCCTCCCGCCATGCAACCTTGTGCTTTTCGGGCACTATATCATAGAGCTTGGATATGAGATAGCATACCTTGATTTTCTGCTTAGGTTTTATCTTCAGAGGTTCATGCTTGCCATGAAGGTTCAACGATGAATGGAACTGAGTTTCGGTCGATTCCTCAAATATCATTTCGCATACCTCATACAGCTCTGAAACTAAAATCATAGGGAATAAGGGTTCTTCCCATTGGCGGTATGATTCCGTATTGGTCAGTGCCTTTTTTACAGATTGTTCCGGTGCCAGATAACTACCATTGCGAATCTGTATCTTTTGTATAAAAGCGTCTCTGCATTTAGGATGTAGTGGAATTTCACATGGAGGGAAGTATCGCTCCACCATGATAAAAATTTTGCGACAGACATTTCGCAACTCATGGTACACATCAAAAGAGGGCTTCAGCAGAAATTCATCATATTCGACGCTTTCCTGTAATTTCTTAAGGAACTCCCGTTTCTTTTCAAGCCATCCTTCACGGGTCTCGGCCATATGGAATTGCTCGATTTCCTGTTTGTATTTATCTATTGTCCAGTCGTCAGGCACAGGGATTTTGTGGCAAGCCTTTAACGCATACTCATAATGAGCGGCAAACATATAAAACATCTCCACTTCTTTAAGGAAGTGGTTACTCTCGTACTGATCAATCATGTCTGCCTTGGATTTATTTTTACGATCTCTATCCAATTTAAAGAATACGCTCTGGAATGTCTCTATCCTTGTTAGAATCTCAACACAGAAAATTCGGGTTTGGTTAGCCTGCACCTTTCCGATTTCTCCGGAAGCATGGGATTCGATGATGGCGTTTTCTATGTCGATAGAGCAAAGTTTACTGGTGGCTTCGGCAATTCGTTTATACAGAATTGTATCCTGCTTGGCTACCAGCGGAATTTTCGTAAGCTGCCTCAGGTCTTCCAATATTGGCACAACATCTCGTAATGTCGTAGGGTTTGGCATTTGCGGGGTGGTGTTTAACGGGTTGATGAATTTGAATGCCGACAACTATGCCGGTTCACTGAAATGTACGACATAACGACATTCAGCATATCAAACAACCGTCAGTCGCCAAGTGTTCACCGCCCTAACAAACTGAGGTATCCATTAACGTCTTGTCTTTAGAGCGTATAGAAAATAAAACTTAGATAAATATGGGTAATCTCGTATTGTGAACTACGATAATTGGGCATATTTGATGTAGGTGTACTACGATAAACCAACCTTTTAGTTACAAAAGTTGATTAATCTCAGCTTCATCATATCAGAGGCAACAATGTTCACTTTCTGCCGCTCAGAACAAAGATATTTTTCATCAGTTTTTTACCACAATCCATCTGCCGGACTTACGACTTCCTTGACGAGAAATCACGCTATCCTTCTGTAGTAAATCCAACTCACGCCGAATTGTCGATTCCGACATAGATAGCTCATTGGCCAGTTGAGGCAGCGTAATTGAAGGATTATCTGAGATAAGGGCAAGAATTGTTCGTTGTCTCTCAGATAATTTTATCTGTTCATTTATCTGTTCATTTATCTGTTCATTTATCTGCCCCATCTGTGAGCGGATAGAAGTTTCCGCATTGACTATCTTCAGTTCGAGCTTAACCTGCATCAATTCAGGTTGTTCAATGAGCTGAGGTTTCAGCCAGTGCCTTTCATGCCAGGCATTGAGAATGAGAGGGAATCCTGAACCAAGATTCTCGCCATAGCCTATCATACGCAGCATGTGTTGCATCCGCTGGTTACGTGCTTTTGACTCTCCTCCTGCATATATCTGTTCAAGCGGAAGTTTCAGCAGCCCGGGATTTGTAAGAACAAACCTGTCATCATATTTTTCAACCCGGAGAAGTCCGCTGCCTATCATCATGTCGGCATGAATAATCATATTGGTAAAAGCCTCACGGACAGCTTTCTTCTGCGGAGTGTCATCTTCACGGACGATGCCGTTCATCTTGAAGGGACGTGGCAGGTCGCGGGTAAGTCGAGGCAATACCAATTGCATCTAACATTTGAAAAGGAACCCAGGTATAGCATTTGAAAAGGGACCCACC
>OFHP01001295.1_pt1 | contig 12040 bp, 10 predicted proteins | sample 1521651 | NCBI WGS metagenome assembly OFHP01 (sample SAMEA3504105, study PRJEB24116) | mouse gut metagenome | biome: mouse gut; feature: mouse-associated habitat; material: faeces | place: Denmark | collected 2011 | reverse complement strand
TATAGCACGTTATGTCGAATAATGCTATAAAAGTTTTGCGATAATCACTCCGCCGCTTCCAATGCCACCTCCGCAAATTCTTCATCGCTCATGGTTTCCAGCTTTTCCAAGACCTGTTTTGAAAGTTCCACCATATCGCTGTCCCAATGTTGAACAAAAGACCGGGGAACTTGTACTACATCTGCCGCAAAGTTTATCCGTCTTCGAAAGGGTGGCTTCTCTGCCAGGTCAATATCCACAGGCGCATCCCACATTCTCTGGATAACTGTTTTCTTCACAGTAAGTCCTTTGGAGCACAGGTAATCTGCCATATTCCGGGATGGAAGAATAATCAAGTCTGCCCTGTTATAAAGCGCGATATATCTGTCCAGCTCTTTAAGTACCCTGTTGTCCATCAATGGGGGTACATCATGCAGAAAGAAAATCTTTTTCAGTTCTCTATATCCATTAAAATGTGCCACAAATGCTTCATCAAACGCAATGCCATTCCATGTAGGAAATTGGAAGATTACCACATCCCCATACCCTACCGAGGCTATGACTCCATCCAGACGGGTGCGAAGCATGTCTGCCGTGTCCGTATGCATGGGATATTTATAAATACCCAATTCATTGAAATGTAAATCCCTTTTCGCTATATTCGCTACCATCTGTTGCGCTTTTCTTACTGTGCCAGCTAAACCATAGATATTTGTGATATGAACTGTCAAGACAATACCTCCCTCCATTTCCTCTCTATCGCTATCTCCAGGTAGCTTTCTGCTTTCTGATAAGAATATTTCCGAAAGGATTCCAGGTTCGCTTCTGTAAAAAGCCTGACAATCCCCTCCGCCAGCCCCTCACTTGAAATCCGGGAAATCCTGTATCCGTTTTTCCCATCTTCCACAAATACCTGCATTCCATATGGCAGGTCAAATCCCACTATGGGAAGTCCTGAACCAACTGCCTCCAGCAGTGTTATGCCGAAGGTCTCTCCGAAAGATGCTGACACATAAGCCTCATATTGTTGGTAAATCTCCTCCAATTTCCGAAAACCGCATAAGCGCACATAGGCACTACAATCGAGCCTCTTTATCAGTTCCTGTAACTCTGCCTGTCTGACACCTCCCCCATAAATATCCAAGGTCAAATCTGATACTTCTTTTCTGGCCATTACAACCGCTTCTATAATTTTATTTACATTTTTATCACCCATAAGCCTTCCTGCCGTGATAAGGGAATGCTTTTTCCTGCTTCCCTGAGGTGCACGTATCCTGTCCAGATATGCCACTGGAATCGTCTCAACCCTAACTTCCAAACCTTTATATTTTCGAAACTGTTCCTTTATAAGGCATCTTTGAGCTTCTGTATTTGTCACAAAGAAATCCACATTTTCCGGATGAGAAAAAGCATACTCAAACCAGTTACACCATAAAATATGCTCTTCATCCCTATGCAAGAAATGTTCTGTATGTATGATAAATCCTGTTTTAGCAGGATAAACATTTTGCAGGAAAGCCGCTCTGTCTATATTTCCACATTCTCCATCCAGCAAGACCACGTCATGGTCTGTGAAATGCAAACAAGACATCATATATTCCACTAACTCTTCTGTTGAATCCATGAGTCTGTCTTGGAATTTATACATTTCCATTTCTCCATCTATCAATTCTTCATATGCAGTACTTCCATCTTCGTTGTAATAACGCCGAAGGTACAGTTTGGCTTGGTTATCCACTGGGACATAGTACTCTGAATATATCCTACAATATGTATAATAGTCCTTCCTCAGTATGCATCCATTGGAAATCATCACTACACGATGAACAAAATCGCTAGCATCATCTACCATAAAAACAACATAATAGACGTTTAAATCTGGGAATTGGTATTTGACAATCGCTCCGTTTCTTGAAAAAATGTATTTTCCCCTTCTAACGTTTTTTCCAGTTGTTCCAATGTATAAGAGACCGGGGCTAATTTACAGTTGGCAAAAAAACCGTACATCCATATAACCTCAGAATCCCAAAAACCTAAAGATGATGTTTCATGCTGTATATTGAGGTCCGGAAAATGATTGGTAAATATAAATCTGGCATCCAATCCCAAATTACGAAAAATTCTTGCCCTATACACCATTCCTGTTTCTATTCCACCCTTTATCCAAGCGAAAGCATGGTGAAAACTATAAATCATACTTGCTGCCCTCTCTTTTACTATCCTCCAGATACAATTTCTTCCACTCTATTTCTATCAATCGCAGAAAAAAGCCTTGGGCAATCTCATAGGACCGCCTATGAAATGCCTCCAGATGCCGTAAATCTGCAAAGGTCTCAAGAATTCTCTCTGCCATACCTTCAATTAGCTTCTCTGTATCCTCGTTAACCGAAGAGGGTGCAAACTTAACCAGATAGCCATTCTCCCCAGAATGAACCAATAGACGACTTCCATATTTCGCATCCAGCCCAATTACCGCTGTTCCAGAGGAAATAGCCTCCAGTATGGAGAGACCCAAGGTTTCAAAAGTAGAGGCCGTCAGAAACACTTCATAGTTCCGGTAAATTTCCCTGACATCCTGGTGTCCCATGAACCGAATATAGGACTGGGCCTGATGTTCTTCTACCAGTCTCCTCATCGCAGCCACGTATTCCTGGTTCCCCCTGCCATAGATGTCCAATGAGATATCGGGATTCACCTGGTGTGCTTTTACGGCGCATTTTATGAGCCAATCGATTCTTTTGTGAGGCTGAATTCGGGAGACCGATAACATGGATCCCCCCTTCCTCCCCTTGTCCGGATACCGCAATCTGTCCACACCGCCTGCCGGAATGACCACGATGCGGGGAACAGTACAACCATACTCCCGGAGCTTGTCCTCCAAATCCTCCTTCTGCTGCCAGGTAGACACCACGACCGCATCCAACATACCGGAATACTTGAACAGATAATTGTAATCCTGGTTGAAGTTCACGGTATAGCTGCTCTCCCCCTTTTCAAAATAATGTCCGGCGTGCATGACGGCTATCATCCGAGCCGACCCCTTCTCCTGGAAAAGCGGCTGGATGTAATCCATCTGAGCGAAACGGTCTATTAGGACTGTATCCTTCCGGGACAAATGCAATCCCTTTACAAATTCCGCGATGAACTCCGCTTTCGTAAGCATCTTTCCATCCGGGAACAGATACCAGGACTTCTCCCCTTCAAAGATCTGTTCATAAGCAATGGATCCATTCCCATGACAATAGGTACGTTTTATCTTCTTCGCATAAAGCCCGTGCTCCGACTCTGCCGTCACAAAATAGTCGACATAGGCCATATGGTCTGTATAGTATTCTGTACGAATCAGCTTTCCCTGGTGGAAGAAATGAACCATAGCAAGTGCATCCGGCTCCTTCTGGTCAAGTATCAGCGAGGCTGCCACCATGCCGTCCTTCCACAACCGTACATCCGCATCCCGGTATTCCACATCTGTGATTTCCAGGCTCTGCCTTAACTCCATCAGCTTATCCTGTACCATCACCGCCAGTCCCAGAGCCGGCCGATCCAGAAGAGAGTGGTACATGCTGAGCATCTCCTCTTCCTTTATCCCAAGGCTCTCATAAAATACGACATCCCGTCTTTCGGGCAGCTCTGCGAAAATATACCGCACAGGGCAGGACATTTTTCTCAGAATCCCGGCACGGTATCCCTGTGCATAATCCACCCCATTTGGAGAATATCCCACCAAAAGACTGCATACATAAACCGCCACTGCCTGTCATTCCTCCGTTGCTTTCCCTGGTACAGATTCCCGGACCGGATCCCTCCATCCTCTCTGTCCAGTGTTCCCGCCCAATCCCTCTCTCCTGTCTGTAGCCTTTCCGGCCAGTTCCCCTTCCCCGCCCAGAGCCTCCCCTTCAGGGAAACACAATATGGAGCTGTCTCTTCTCATCCACATAGATATCGCTCAACAGGATATTCCGCATGGCATTCTCATAGACAGTGCCCTCCATGCTCCGGAACGATGCGAAAGAATCGTCCTGGTACTCGAACAGCAGGTTGCGCTGGGCGGTGGCCCTGCCTGATACCGCCGACTGGAGCTGCTGCATATAGTCCACCTGCTCCACCCAGGCCTCATCGATGGCGCTCAGCACCGCCACGCGCATGAACTGGTTCATGCGGCCGGTACTGCCCGTCTTCTTCTCCTGTTCCTCCAGCCCCTGTCGTACCCTCTCCATGAGATACCTCTCTATGGTCTTCCTGTCCCCCGGGGCGAAATCCGGCGCCGCATCCTCCAGCCGATAGGAAATGTTGTCCAGGATATAGCGGTTCAATGCATGCATATCGGCCAGCCCTCCGGAAGCCAGGAACCGTTTTATGTTCCGCTCAGCCATCTCCAATATCATTTCCATGGGGAGCTCCTCCCCTTCCAGCAGCTTATCCCTGGTGGCATATATCAGGTTCCTCTGCCTCTGGATTACCTTGTCATAGTCCACAGAACGCTTCCGACTCAGGACTGCGGATTCCTCCCCCATCACCTGGGCCTTGTCGATGTATTTCTGCAGCCTCCGTCTGCTGATGCGCTTCTTCCCCTCTATGTATTTGTCATAGGCGGGATTCTCCCCCATCACGTCATCCTGCAGGGACACGAAGAACTGGCTGCTGCCTGCATCCCCCTGTCTGCCGGCCCGTCCCCGGGCCTGCCGCTCCATTCTCACATTTTCCATCCGGCCGATGCCGATTACCGCCAGCCCCCCCAGTTCCTCCACGCCCTCTCCCAGCTTGATGTCCGTTCCCCTGCCTGCCATGGTGGTAGCCACGGTCACTGCCCCCTGCCGTCCCGCCTCCTTGACAATCTGCGCTTCCCAGTAGGCATTGCTGGCACTCAGGACATTGTGGGGTATCTTCTTACGCAGGAGTGCCTGATGGACCTTCTCTGTATTCTCGATATTGGCCGCCACGATCAGCACAGGGCGGCCTGTCCTATGGATTTCCAGGGCATTTATGATTGCCGCTGCGACCTGTTTCTTCGTATTCGGAAAATAGCGGTCCGGCAGATCCACCCTTTTTCCGGGGCGGTTAGGCGGAATGACCACCACCTTTACGCCGTAGATATCCCGCAGCTCCTCAGCGGCATCTGCCATGGTCCCGCTCATTCCCGCCAGCTTTGGGAACATTCGGAACAGGTTCTGGAAGGTGATGACGGCCACCGCACGGCTCTCCTGGGTAGGCTTCAGGCCTTCCTTCACTTCCAGCGCCTGATGCTGTCCTCCCCGGAGCTTCATTCCTTTCAGTGTCCTGCCTGTACTGCTGTCCAACAGCAGCAGTTCCCCCTCCCGGCTCACCATGTAGTTCTCCCCGCTCTCGAACAGCTTCCTGGCCCGCAGAGCCAGGATTACATGGCGGTTGATCTCGAAGTGTTCCCTGCCATAGAAATTATCGATTTGGAAGAATGTCTCCGCATACCGGATGCCTTCCTCCGTGAGCCATACCTTTCCCTCCTCCAGCATATAGTCCTCTTCTTCCACCAATGTAGTGACGAAAAAATCCGCCACCTCATACAGGTTGGACTGCACCCTGGGGGAGGCGGATATCACAAGGGGGGTCTGTGCGCCGTCCAGCAGCACGGAGTCTGCCTCGTCAACGATTACATAGTAATACTCCCGCAGGAAACGTTCTTTGGCGTTTTTCACCAGATTGTTCATCAGATAGTCAAAACCCAAAGCACTGTGGGTGGTATATACAATATCTGACGCATATACCGCCTTCTTCTCCTCTGTGCCGAATTCTTCCTGTTCCCTGGTCGGGACGCCTGTGGCCACGGTCAGTCCCATAAAGCGGTATACCGGCCCCAGCTCCTCCGCGTCCCTGCAGGCCAGGTATTCGTTGGCTGTCACCAGGATGGCGAGTTTTCCCGTCAGGGCATTCAGATAAAGGGGCAGGGTCGCCATCAGAGTCTTCCCCTCTCCTGTATGCATCTCTGCCAGGCATCCTTGGTGCAGCGCAATGCCTCCCAGCACCTGCACGTCAAAAGGAGACTTCCCCAGAATACGGCGGTCCGCCTCGCAGATTGCCGCAAACGCCTCCGGCAGAATGCCGTCCAGGGTCTCCCCCCCTGCCAGGCGCGTCCTGAATTCATCCGTCAGGCGGGCCAGCTCCTGGTCGGTAAGCCGCGCCATCTGTTCCTCATAGCTCCTGACCTTTCTCAGAATCTTATACAGTTTCTTCAAATGCCTCGTCCGTCTCATGTTCTATTTCCTGAATCTCTATAAAATGAAAGTGGAAGCGGGTCATACCGCCATTCATCAGCTGCATGCGATAGCTGTAAGTCCTCAGGGGACACTGGAAGTAAGCCACTGGTTCCCTTATGGCGATGCGCCCTGCCTCGGCATCATATTTGTCATAGAACACCAGCTGTATCAGCCATCTCTCCCCTTCGGGACAGTCTATGTGAACCCGCAGCCTGTATTCCCCCTCACCGTCTATCATGGGCAGGGCCGGTTCTATCCGCTGCATCTGGTAGTAGGTCCTGGAATACCACTGTTTGATCACCGTCCCTGGTGGCATCAGCTCATTATAGAATTCCACATCATCCCTGGCATGGTATATTACCTCCGATCCATACAGGTAGGTATCGGAAGAATACTCATTCCAGTAGATTATCCATTTTTCCCCTGTGGCTATTCTGTTCCCTGGCTGCTCCTGCGCGCTGCCGCCACGGAAGGCGAACCGTCTCAAGAATCCCTTCACCCTTCCCTCCTCCTGCCGAAGTCCTCCCGCAGTATCTTGTTGTACTGCCCCAGGAACCAGCTTATGATGCCCTGTGTATTGTCATTGTGCCGTCCATGCAGCCCTTTCCCATAGGCCTGTACGCCCCCTGACTGTAGATAAGAGAGCAGGGTCTCATAGGCATCTGCATCGTAGTCGTCCTCAATCATGTACGCAATGGCGAACTTTGATTTTCCCCAGTCCGTCTCCTGGAATTTCTTCCAGAACTTCTCATTGAGCCGCTCCACGTCCTCCTCACCCAGGCCGCCGCACTGGGCGCGAAGCACATCCAGTGAAGTAGGGAATCCCCCGGGACGTAGGTGCTTCTCGTTTGCTGCCACATTCCCGATACTGACCAGAGGCTTGCCCACAATCATGGCATGGGGGCGGATGTCGCATCCATAATAGATGGCACCGAAAGTCCCCATGGACAGGCCTGACAAAATCACCTGCTCCGCGGTAAATCCCAGTTCCTCCATGTGTTTTCTGATAGCATTTGCAAACATATGTTCATAGTCAGAAGAACCCATATAGAACCCTCCGCCCTCCAGCCTGGGCTCAGACAGCAGCAGAAAAGGGCATCCCAGGCCCCGCATCATATAGTAGCCCTCGAATCCCTGTAATGTCTTGTATCCGGAGAAATACACATTCAAGGGCGGCTTCATGTCTCCCGGCTCGAAATAGCAGAATGCCTCCTCCCGTCCCGCTGTCACGTACCGCTCTCCCCCCGGCAGGAAATATCCATGGCTCCCCCTGGAAATCCTCTTGTGCAGAGCTGTCAGCCATAGCCTTCCCCTGCCCTTTGCCCGGAGCGAGACGAAGAAAGTGCCGTCCCCCTTTCCGCATGCCACCTGGACCACCTTTTCCAGTTCCCCTTCTCCCAGCTCCCACTGTTCCAGCACGTCAGAGGCGCTTCCCGCGGCGAAGAGAGTCAGTACCATGGAAATCTCCACCTCAGGATCCCTGTGATATTCCAGCCAGAAATCAACAGCCTGTCCCTGGGGCACTGGGCTGTTGTAGCGCCAGTAGGCAACCTGGCGGAAGGCATCCCCGAAGTCTGCCTCCAACAGCACATTCTGGTTCCCGTTCCACCTTACCTTTCCCTGGAACCCCTGAGCGATGGCCACATCCGCCAGTCTGAATTTCTCCCCATAGGGCCGCGAATAGTAATACCTGGATTCCTCTGTGAGGAACCTCTGTATATCCGTCCTTGCGATGTGCCGGGCCTTCCTGCTGCGGCAGAGCCATTCTGCCCTGCCCTGAACCTCCACCCTGTCGGTCACGAAGAGGGTATAAGCCTTTGCCCCCTGGAAGAGCAGTTCTATCTCCTCGTCCAGAGGATTCCTGTCCAGAAAGAACATATCATAAGGCTTCTCCGGCAGTTCCCGGAAGGCCTCCGCATGATCCAGGGCCACGCCCTCCGGCAGTGCATAGATTTTCCTCCAGTCTTCTTGCCCCAGTTGCAAGATACGTATCTCATCCAACGCTGTCCATGACCTCCCCCCACATCTCCAACAGCCGGGCAGTGGTATACTCCCTGCTGATTTCATAGGAATACACCTTTGCTTCGTTCCAGTGCTTCAGCCCGTTCAGATAATAGTCCAGCGCCTTTGGCAGCCGCTCCAGCCCGTCCAGTACAATACCATTGCCGCCATGTTCTATAAAATCTGTCCTTCTCCTTACAATCTGGGGAATTCCGAAACTGATGGCATTGATCTGCAGGTACTGTTCCGGGACATTCCGCAGATCTACCAGCAGCCATTGCTCCCGCATACATTTGCTCACAGACAGTTCGTCCACACATTGCTCCGGAAAGAAGCGGGCGGAACTCCTTCCCTCACCTTCCAGATCATTCTCTGAGACCATCGCGCCCTCTGTATCGGCAGCCCATTCTTCCGGCATGCCGGCACTGTCCAGCTCCCTGCGGACCTGCTCCAGAAGCCTTCGTTTCCTGTCATATCTGGCTTCCCTGGTAAAAAGGTGGATGCGCATGTTTTCCTTCTGGGGAAGGTAGGCCCCCATGATGCGTATCATCTCCCTGAATGTCCCATCGTCCAGACCGTCCACCGGCACCAGAATCTTCTGGACTCCCATCTGCAGACCGATTCCCTCGTCTGTCCTGGTATCATAAGGCGGAATCGCAGCCAGCCGCCTTTTGTCTACAGCAACCTGTTTCTGTATCCTCCGGGCGGTCTCCCTGGAATCTGCCACCACATAATCAGCCTGCCGGATCATTTCCAATACCACCGAGTCGCTTCCCACCTGATACCTGTCCTGGAAGAAAGACAGAATCTTCTTTCTGCCCCTCAGGTTCCTGCCCAGCAGGTGCACATGCAGACCGTGCATGGCCACACAGAAGATATCCCCTGCATCCGTCAGCTCCAGATAAGATGCCAGCACTTCATATACGACCTGCCCGATGCTGTCGTAGGATCTCCTGAAGAACCGTCTCGTATGCCACTTTCCTCCATACTCCAGCAGATATTCCGGGCACTTCCTGTTAATCTCCACATGGCCGTCCTTCCGATAGCACCGCAGCTTCCAGGTTCCGTTCTCACACAGATAGTCCTGGCAGACCGGCTGGCCTCCCTCATACAGAATCGTACTGGCAATGAAGCCTCTGTCATCATAGAGATTCCGGCGGCATACCACACCGCCCTGGTACAGCTCCACCCAAATCGGATTCCCATCCTCTCCAAAGTCGACCTGGGCATATTTCTCATTCCCCAGCATGGCCACCACCACAAAGGGAGTATAGAGGAATTCGATTCCCTCTGGCCATTTCAGGTCATGGAAGGACCATACCCTGACCTTTCTGCGCCGAATCTCCTGTATGGCATCGAAACAGGACCAGTACGGGGCACGGTATACCCCCTGCCTGTGGAGGAAATGCCGGAAATTAGGAGCCGCCGAGAGGAGCATGATTCGGTATTCATATGCCCCGCTGCGGTGGAAGAGCTGAATCTGCTTCACCGTATCATCGAATTCCGAATGGGCGCGCTTCACGCGCCAGCTCTGTTCGTCTTCGCACCATTCCTTCTCCTTGTACCATGCCGGAATAAAATATAACATTTCCCCACCCCCATCCTGTACACATCACATCCTGTAATCCCTGGCGCATGGCCATGCAGCCAGAGCCCCTAGATGCCTGACTGCAAAGTCCTGTGCGCTCCCTCTTCTAAAAAAACGTCTCACCGTGCTTTCCCCTTACAGCAGGGGCCTGCATGCATCATAGCTGTGGAGCGTGCCGACTTCCCGGTACATATTGCAGGAAAATCCCATCAGCATCATCAGAGAGGTGGGAAGCATCACCAAGGCGCTGTCAATATCTCCCCGAAGCTGCAGGACCAGAGGCACTGCTATACACGCCCCCATCACCGTAGCGCTCAAGAAGCCCAGCCTACGCATGACTCTGCCCAAATACCGCCTGGTGTCATGTCCCGCATGGAGATTCACAATGCTGTCCCCGCTCTTCAAGAACTGCTCCGCGATATCCCCGGGGTTAAGCATCAGCAGTGAAAATCCGATGGTAAGCACATATTCACAGGCAATGTAGACAAAGATGCCAAAGGGCCTTGTCAGCGACAGATTCTCCTGGCACCAGGCTATCCCTGCCTGCTGGGGGAAGAAAACTCCCAACAGGGACACCAGAAGCTGCGGCAGCAGGAACACTGCTGAGGTAAACATCACCGGCATGATTCCCACCGGGTTGAACTTGACAGCCAGATAATTCTTGTCCGAATAGATATTGTGTATTGAAATCCGCTGTACCGGAATCCGCTTCTCCGTATTCTCCATCAGCAGAATCACCAGCATCATCAGGGCTCCCAAAGCCAGGGGGACTGCCAGCTTCTGCAGAGAATGCCCCAGCAGCGTCATCCAGATCCGCTCCAGGACGTTCACTGTCACAAACACCATCCTGCCGCTTATCCCATACTTCCCGTTCCTGTCGCACAGCCACATAATGAACATGGCCCCTGTCACCATCTCCATGCCTGCTATCATCTTCGCTACAGACAGCATTCCCCCGGACACTGCAAACCGCAGCTCCGGCACCCGGGCCACGGCCTGGAAGACGGCTATGGCAAGCGTCACTGCCACTGTCAGGCGCTGGGACTTCCCCGGAGAGACCTTGACCTTGGTGAACAGCCCCCGGACCGCCAGATACAACTGTATCAGCAATGCCGATATCATGGAGGGAAACACGCCCAGGGCCAATATGGAGGAACGGCTGAAATCTCCGCCGACAGTCTGAACCAGAAGATCCTCCGCACCGACAGATGCCTGTTCGTATGCAGACACATCTATTTTATACAGGGGAATGTTTTTCCCCACTATGTACACCAAAAGAATAATTCCCGAATACATCAATTTGTATTTCAGTACATTTTCTTTCCCATTCCCTTTTTGCACAATCATTCTCCCAGTAATATCGGAATTAGTGACCACCTCATACAAGGCGGCCACTAATCCTATTTACCATTCTTTACTTCACTGTTTCTCCCGGTCAGCTGCCATTAAATCCTGCCGCCTTCCAGTTCCCGCTGCTCCTTATTCAGCTGGCGCTTTCTTATGACGACGAAGGCAACCGATGCTGCCAGGGCGGTCAGGCCAAGGAAATCCCACCAACACACCGGGGTCAATTGTCCAAAAAAATCTGCCATATTCCTTATCCTCTCTTTCCTCTCTTCAGGTCATCAATTTCCTTCTTCTGCTTCCTGGTGCTTCCAAAGCCATAGGCTGTCACACCGCCTGCCAGAATCAGCTCCAGGAAGTGGGTGATGCAATGTTTCGCTCCCACTACCAGGTCAGGGCTGCTCAAAGGCACAGTATCGTCTTCGAGATCCTCCATCTCCGGCTCCTCATCCTCCTCAACCGGAAGAGGCACGTCCTCATCCTCCCCGTTATCCGGCTCCACAAGGTCATCCTCTCCGTCTCCGGCCAAATCGGCATCTTCTCCCTCTCCAGGCCCCGCCAGAGGTGTGGGCTCGTCATCGATATTCTCCATGTCACCCGCTATGTTTGCAGCCTCACTGGCGCTGGTGCTGGTGGACTCAGATGCACTGGTAGAGAGGCTCTCCGAAGTGCTGGTGCTCATGCTTGCCGATACACTGCCGCCGTCCGTTGCACCGCCTCCTCCGGGAATCACTGCGCTGCTTTCTGATGCGGAGGTGCTGGAGCTTTCGCTAGCCGAAGCACTGCTGCTCTCGCTCGTAGAGGTACTTGTGCTCTCGCTGGCCATGGTGCTTGCGCTCTCGCTGGCAGAACTGCTTGTGCTCTCGCTGGACGAGGTACTTGCGCTCTCGCTGACGGA
>OFHP01001288.1_pt1 | contig 12118 bp, 8 predicted proteins | sample 1521651 | NCBI WGS metagenome assembly OFHP01 (sample SAMEA3504105, study PRJEB24116) | mouse gut metagenome | biome: mouse gut; feature: mouse-associated habitat; material: faeces | place: Denmark | collected 2011 | reverse complement strand
CCGCCCCCCCCTCGCACCCGGAAAGACCGCACGACCCGGCACATCATCGCCCCCGGCAAGCCCCGGTTTACGGACCGGACCGCCCGCACACCGCCTGCCACTCCGGCACACGGACTGCCCCGAGGGATTGTCGGCCGTGGCGCCGCCACACCCCCTCCCCTGCCGCGACCGACACCCCGTATCCGCCCCCTGCACCCGATAAAACACTTCCGATGCCGAAAATTTTATCGAAAAACGATAAATTTCATTTGTTTTTCGAAAATATATTCCTATATTTGCAGTGGAAACCTTGCAAACACACAGGATATGCAGAACAAAAAACCGATGTTGCAGCGCATGCTCGCGATCTACGTCATCTTTTTCGCCGTATTGGCGACGGGGCTGGCGCACAGCGTATGGCCCAACTTCTCGAAGGGATACGACGAGGGAGCGGTCATCGGCCGCGACATCGCCCGCAACTGGGCTTCGGGCGCTCCGCGTTCGATCTTCACGCTCTTCGAGGTGCCCCTAAGCGCAAAGGCTCCCGTGCGGCTCGACGGCGCCGACTCGCTCGCCGGCATCCGCCTCGTGCCCACGACCCGACGGATCGACCTCGCGGCGGACCTGCCGGCCGACGCCGGCAGCAGCCCGCTCCACCTGGCCCTGAGCTCGATCGGCGGCAACCCGTGGTTCTACCTCATCACGGTATTCCGGGCCCTCGCGTTCGTGGCGATCGTCGTGCTGATGTTCCTCATCATCCACTCGATCCGCCGTTCGATCCGCGAGGAGCACACGCTCGACCGCCGCAACGTGTGGTACCTGCGCGCCATCGGCTCGCTGACCATACTGACCGAACTGCTCAACGACGTGATGACCTGGCGCATGAGCGTGCGTGCGGCCGAACTGCTCGCTCCGCACGGCGAGGCGATCGACACCGCATTCCACGTCTCCTATGCGAACATCATCCTGGGCATCCTCGTACTCTTCACGGCCGAGGTGTGCGCCATCGGTCAGAACTTGAGCGAGGAACAGAAATTCACCATCTGAAAAACGAAGGAAACAATGCGTTGCACAACCGTAGAGAGGGGGGGGGAAACATGGCTATAATCATCAACATAGACGTCATGATGGCCAAGCGCAAGATGTCGCTGGGCGAGCTCTCCGAGCGCGTGGAGATCACGCCCGCGAACCTCTCGATCCTCAAGAACGGCAAAGCCAAGGCGATCCGATTCTCGACGCTCGAAGCCATCTGCCGCGAACTCGACTGCCAGCCGGGCGACATCATCGAGTACCGTCCGGACGCCCCGGCCGAATGACCCGAAACGACCAAACGAAACAAACCAACAAAAACTTCATTCCAATGAAAAGATTACTGACAGCGGTCGCCGCCCTCTTCCTCATCGCAGGAGCCCGGGCGCAGATCAACCCCATGGAGCCGATGCCGGCCGACCCGGCCGTGCGCCACGGCAAGCTCGCCAACGGCATGAACTACTACATCCGCCACAACGAGAAACCCAAGGGACAGGCCGATTTCTACATCGAACACTACGTGGGCGCCATTCAGGAGAACGACGCCCAGCAGGGTCTGGCCCACTTCCTGGAGCACATGGCCTTCAACGGCACGAAGAACCTGCGCGGCAAGGAGATGATCGACTACTTCGAGCGCATCGGCGTGAAGTTCGGCAGCAACCTCAACGCCTACACCACGCAGGACAACACCCAGTACTCGATCACCGACGTGCCCACCACGCGCCAGGGCATCATCGACACGGCACTGCTCGTGCTGCACGACTGGTCGCACTTCATCGCACTCGAACCGGCCGAGATCGATTCGGAGCGCGGCGTAATCATGGAGGAGCTCCGCACCCGCGACGGCGCGCGCTTCCGCTCGCAGCAGGCCATGATCAAGGCGCTGGCCAAAGGCACGAAGTACGAACACCGCAACGTCATCGGCTACCTCGACGGTCTGAAGAGCTTCTCGCACGACAACCTCGCGGACTTCTACCACACGTGGTACCGTCCCGACTATCAGGTGATCGTCATCGTGGGCGACATCGACGTGGACAAGGTCGAGGCCGACCTGGTGCGCCTGATGGCCGACATCCCGGCCCCCGCGGCCGACGCTCCGCAGAAGGAGACGATCGTCGTGCCCGACAACGACACGCCCATCGTGTCGATCTACACCGACCCGGAGATGAACCAGACCAACGCGTCGATCTTCATCAAACGCCCGGCCATGCCGCGCGAAGCCAACGGACTGGTGCTGCGCGAGATGCAGAACATCCTGATCCTCTACGGCGTACAGATGCTCAACGCCCGTCTGGGCGACATCGCCATGCAGCCCGACGCTCCCTTCCTCAGCGCCAGCGTCTACGACGGCAACATCGGCATCATCCCCACGCTGACCACCACCGTATTCAGCCTGACCACGCAGGACGGCAAGCTGCCCGGAGGTTTCGACGCCCTGCTGACCGAGATGGAGAAGTCGCGCCGCTTCGGCTTCACCGAGGGTGAGTTCGAGCGCACGAAGAACGAGCTGATGCGCTACATCGAGAATCAGTACGCAGCACGCAACGACCGCCGCAACGGCTCCTACGTCACGCCCCTGATCGACAACTTCAAGTTCGGCACCGCCTACTGCGACGCCGAGTACGAATACCGTCTCGACAGCACGCTGCTCGAAGCCATCTCGCTCGCCGACATCAACATGGCATGGCCCCAGCTCCTGCAACCCCGCAACTGGGTCGTAGTGGTCAATGCGCCCGAGAAGGAGGGCCTGACGAACCCCACCGAAAGCGACCTGCTGGCCGCGATCGAGCGTTCGCGCAACGCCGAGCTCGAAGCCTATGAGGACACCGCGGTGAAGGAGCCGCTGATTCCCGCAGACACCCGTCTGAAAGGCTCGGCCGTGAAGAAAGAACAGCACAACGAGGCCTACGGCACGACGGAGTGGACGCTCAAGAACGGCGCACGCATCATCGTGAAACCCACGAAATTCAAGGCCGACGAGGTATACCTGGCAGTCAAGAGCCGCGGCGGTCTGTCGCTGCTGCCCGACGAGGAGTACTACGCAGCCAAGCTGCTTCCGGGCATCATGCAGATGTCGGGTCTGGGCAAATTCACGGCCACCGACCTGCGCAAGCAGCTCGCCGGCAAGCAGGCGCAGACCGCGCTCACGGTGAACGGCTACAACCACGGCATGTACGGCGAAGCGTCGCCCCGCGACCTGGAGACGCTGCTCCAGCTGGTTTACCTGAGCTTCACCTCGCCCCGTTTCGACGAGACGGACTACAACACCTACATGACGCAGATGCGCGCCCAGGTTGCGAACATGCTCGCCAACCCCGACTACATCGTGCAGGACGCGTTCAAGGAGACCGTATACGGCAACAACTACCGCGAGCAGATGCTCTCGCCCGAGATCCTGGACGACGTGCGCTTCGAGCAGCTGCGCACCGTGTACGACAAGCTCTATACGGGCGCCAACAACTTCACCTTCACGTTCGTGGGCGATGTCGATCCGGCCGTGCTGAAGCCCCTCGTAGAGCGTTACATCGGCTCGCTGCCCGCCACGAAGAAGACCCTCGACTGGGCCGATGACGGCGTGGCTCCCGTGAAGGGCGTGACGACCAACGACTTCCGCGCCGCCATGTTGCAGCCCAAAGTCTCGGTATGGTACAACTACTCGGGCGACCTCGACTTCACGATCGAGAACCGTCTGGCGATGAGCTTCCTCGAACAGGTGCTCACTTCGCGCTACCGCGTGTCGGTCCGCGAGGAGAAGGGCGGCACGTACGGCGTGGGCGTGGGCTCCCTCACCGAGTATGCTCCGAAGAACAGCTACCGCCTGATCATTCAGTTCGACACCAACGAGCAGATGGCCGACGAACTGATGGAGATCATCGTCGCCGACTTCCGCCGCCTCGCAGCGGAGGGCCCGAAGGCCGAGGAGATGGAGAACATCCGCGAGTACATGCTCAAGGAGTGGACCAACTCGCTCGAAGAGAACGGCAGCTGGCTGACCAACCTCGACCGCTACTACTCGCTCGGTCTGGACTACGTGAACGACTACGAGGAGGCCCTGCGCAATCTCACGGCCGAGGACGTGCGCCTCATGGCCGGCAAGGTGCTCAAGGACAACAACCTCGCAAACGTAATCATGCGTCCGGCAGCCGACGCGGAATAGACACCTGGCCGTCGTGACGGCCGCACAGGCAGCGGGCCCCTTCCGAACGTTCGGAAGGGGCTCCGCTCCCGCACGACGGAAGCCGGCGCAAGACCGCCCCTGCGCCCGCGGAAGCGCCGGCAGCTCCTCTGACCGCATTGCACACAACCACTCGAACAGTTACCTATTGTAAAGAAAAAAGTCCCCACGGAGTACGCGGGGACACAGGTGTCAAAACCTTCGGCCTATAGCCTTATTGTGGTAAGATGTAGTTTGTAATTCTTACGATACAAATATAGACTAAAATTCGGATTTTTACAACTTTTTATTTAATTTTACGAAAAATTGAAGCGTATATGACGAAAACATTGGGATTGGACCTCGGCACGAACTCGATCGGCTGGGCGATCGTGGAGCGCGACGACAACGACGGCCGCTGCCGGCTGCTCGATCGGGGCGTAGACATCTTCCAGGAGGGCGTGGCACGCGAAAAGAACAACGAGAAGCCGGCCGTGCAGGACCGGACGGAGGCGCGTGCATTGCGCCGCCACTACTTCCGCCGCAGAATCCGAAAGATCGAGCTGCTCGGGCTGCTCGTGAAATACGACCTCTGTCCGCCGCTGAGCCGCGACCAGCTGCACGCATGGCGCAGCCGCAAACGCTACCCGCTGGACGAGGAGTTCCTGCGCTGGCAGCGCACGGACGACGCCGCGGGCCGCAATCCCTACCACGACCGCAACCGGGCGCTGAGCGAAACGCTCGACCTCGACGACCGCGCCGACCGTCATGCGCTCGGCCGTGCGCTCTACCACCTGGCCCAGCGCCGCGGCTTCCTGAGCAACCGCAAGCAGGCCGGCGCCGAGAGCGAGGACGGCACGGTCAAGCAGGGGATCAGCGACCTGTCGGAGGCCATGCGCAAGGCCGGATGCGAGTACCTCGGGCAGTACTTCCACACGCTCTACCTGCGCAAGGAGAAGATCCGCACGCACTACACGGCACGCAACGAACATTTTCTGGCCGAATTCCGGGCCATTTGCGAAAAGCAGCAGCTGCCCGGGGAGTGGCGCGAAGCGCTGCACCGCGCCATCTTCTACCAGCGGCCGCTCAAATCGCAGAAGGGACAGGTGGGCAGGTGCACGTTCGAGAAGAAGAAGTCGCGATGTCCGGCATCGCATCCGCGTTTCGAGGAGTTCCGCATGCGCTCGTTCATCAACAACATCCGCATCGCGGGCCCCGGCAACGAGGAGCCGCGGCCGCTGCGGACCGACGAAATCGAACGCATCCGTCCGCTCTTTCTGCGCAAGAGCAAGCCCCACTTCGACTTCGCGGAGCTTGCGGCCAAACTCGCCGGCAAGGGCAACTTCGCCTGCAAGGGCGACCGCAGCGAGGCACCCTACCGATTCAACTTCCCGCGCACGACGACCGTGTCGGGCTGTCCGGTCACGGCGGCGCTCATCGCGCTTTTCGGCGACGACTGGCAGGCTGCGCTCCGCAGCCGCTACACGCTCGCTGCGGACAAGAGCGACGACCGCATCGTGAACGACATCTGGCATGCGCTCTTCTCGTTCGACGACGAGGAGCGCCTGCGCGACTGGGCGCGCACGAAACTCGGCCTGAGCGAAGACGAGGCGCAGCACTTCGCCGCCATCCGGATGCCTCAGGACTACGCCTCGCTCAGCCTCAACGCCATAGACAAGATCCTGCCCGGACTGCGGGCGGGACTCCGCTACGACGAGGCGGTCTTCATGGCCAACATGCAGGCCGTAGTGCCCGACGACGTGCGCGACGACGCGGCGAAGCTGGAGCGGATCGGCACCGACATCGCGGTGCTGCTCGAAGATTTCGGCCGCAACCCGCTCAATGTCCGCACGACCAAAGAACAGTGCGTCCGCGACTACCTGCGCAACTGCTGCGGCATCGACGACAAGCACCTGGACCGCATGTACCATCCCTCGATGATCGAGACCTACCGCGCGGCGCTGCCCGACGCCGCAGGCATCCTGCGCCTGGGGTCGCCGCGCACCGACTCGATCCGCAATCCAATGGCCATGCGGGCCCTCTTCCGCCTGCGCATCCTGCTCAACACCCTGCTGCGCCAGGGCAAGATCGACCGCACGACGAAGATCAACATCGAATTCTCGCGCAACCTGCACGACGCCAACCACCGCAAGGCATTCGAACAATACCGGCGCGACCGCGAAGCGGAAAACCGCAAGTATGCCGACGAGCTGCGCACGCAGTACGCGGACGCCACGGGCCGCACGATCGAACCGACCGAGACGGACATCCTGAAATTCCGCCTGTGGAAGGAGCAGCAGCACCGTTGCATCTACACGGGAAAGCAAATCGGAATCGCCGACTTCATCGGATCGAATCCCCGTTTCGACATCGAGCACACCGTGCCCCGGTCACGCGGCGGCGACGACTCGCAGAAGAACAAGACGCTGTGCGACTGCCGCTACAACCGCGAGGTCAAACGCGCCAAGTTGCCGTCGGAACTCGCCGACGCACAGGCCATCGGGGCGCGCATCGAGGAGCTCGGATGGCGGAAGCGCATCGACGAACTGGAAAAACAGATCGGCAACCAAATCCGCAAGAGCAAAAACGCCTCGACCAAACAGGAAAAGGACTTCGCCATCCAACGGCGCCACTACCTGAAAATGCAGCTCGACTACTGGAAAGGAAAGTACGAGCGCTTTACGATGACCGAGGTGCCCGACGGTTTCAGCAACCGCCAGGGCGTAGACATAGGCATCATCGGGCGCTATGCGCGGCTCTACCTCAAGAGCGTTTTCGAGCGGATCTACACCGTCAAGGGTGCCACGACCGACGCCTTCCGCAAAATGTGGGGATTGCAGGAGGAGTATGCAAAGAAAGAACGCGTGAACCACGTCCACCACTGCATCGACGCCATCACCATCGCCTGCATCGGTCGCACGGAGTACGACCGATGGGCGCAATACAAGGCAGAAGACGAGAACTACCGATTCGGTCGGGGCGACCGGCCGTTATTCGTGAAGCCGTGGCCGACCTTCACCGAGGATGTCCTGGCCGTTGCCGAGGGGCTGCTCGTAGCCCACCACACGCCCGACAACATGGGCAAGCAGAGCCGCCGCAAGCTGCGCGTGCGCGGCAGAATCCGCCGCGGCACCGACGGCAAGCCCCTCTACGCCCAGGGCGACACGGCGCGCGGCGTGCTGCACCAGCAGACCTTCTACGGAGCCATCCGCCGGGAGGACGAGGTGAAATACGTAGTGCGCAAGTCGCTCGACCAGTTGCAGGAGAGCGACGTGGCGAAAATCGTGGACGACGCGGTGCGCAAGCGCGTAGAGAAGGCCGTTGCCGACGTAGGGTTCAAGACGGCGACCAACACCGCGGAGCACACGATCTGGATGAACGAGGAGAAGGGGGTGCCGATCCGCAAGGTGCGCATCTACACGCCGAGTGTCACGCAGCCCATCCACCTCAAACGGCACCGCGACCTCTCGGACAAGGAGTACAAGCAGGAGTACCACGTGGCCAACGACGGCAACTACTGCATGGCGATCTACGAGGGCACCGACCGCCGCGGCAAGACCAAACGTTCGTTCGAACTGGTCAGCAACCTGGAAGCCGCCCGCTACTTCCGGCGCAGCGCCGACCGTGCGGCCCGCCCCGACCTGGTGCCGCAGTCCGATGCGGACGGCTATCCGCTCAAGTGCATCCTCCGGCCCGGAACGATGGTGCTCTTCTACGAGAATTCGCCCGCAGAGCTCTACGAATGCACACAGCAGGAACTGACGAGAAGGTTGTACAAAGTTACAGGATTGAGCATTTTGAGAGTTCAAAAGAAATGGGAGTATGGTGCAATTACCTTCAAACACCATCAGGAGGCCCGTCCCGCCGGCGAACTGAAGGCGAAAAACGGCGAATGGAAAACGGGAGAAGCATACCGGCCCGTAATCGGAATGTATCATACCCAACTCAGAGCCTATGTCGAAGGCTACGACTTCACGCTCTCCGTCACGGGTGAAATCGAATTCAAACACCGACCGTCATGCTGAAACGTGCGCTCTTTTTCTCCACACCCTTCTGCCTGAGCCTAAAGGACAATCAGATGATCGTCCACACGAAGGAGGCGCCCGGCCAGCAGAAGCGCATCCCGATCGAGGACATCGGCTTCGTGGTGCTCGAACACCAGCAGACCACCCTTACCCTGCCGCTGCTGAACGCACTGTCGGACCACAACGTCGCGGTGATCCTCTGCGGGGGCGACCGCATGCCCAACGCCATGCTCCTCAACCTCGATTCGAACCGGACGCAGGGTGAGAACTACCGGGCGCAGATCGAGGCGAGCGAACCGCTGAAAAAGGGGCTCTGGCGGCAGATCGTAGAAGCCAAAATCCGCAACCAGGCCGCCCTGCTGCACAAACTGGGCAAGGACGGCAACCTGCTCAAACCTTGCTACATGAACGTCAAAAGCGGCGATGCGGACAACCGCGAAGGCGTGGCGGCGAAGCTCTATTGGGCCGAGCTTTTCGGCAGCGGCTTCGTACGTGCACGCGAAGGCGCCGCACCGAACGGCCTGCTCAACTACGGCTACACGATTCTGCGCGCCGCCGTGGCACGCTCCCTCATGGGCTCGGGGCTCTTTCCTGCGTTCGGAGTGTTTCACCGCAACCGCTACAACGCCTTTCCGCTGGCCGACGACCTGATGGAGCCGTACAGGCCCTACGTGGACGAACAGGTATACGGACTCCACGCCGCAGGACATTCGGAGCTGACGCGCGAAGCGAAAGGCGAGCTGCTGCGGCTGCTCTTCGCCGACACCCGGTTCGACAAGGTGGTGCGGCCGCTCGACGTGGGTCTGACCCTCACTTCGGCATCGCTCGCGAGGTGCTTCGCGGGCACGGCGAAAAAACTCGCGTTCCCCCTGTTGGAATAGAACCATGTCGGAATTACGTCTGAATGCTTATCGGATCATGTGGCTGTTCGTTTTTTTCGATCTGCCGACCAACACCAAAACCGAGCGGCGCCACGCGGCGCAGTTTCGCAAGGCACTGGAGAAGGACGGCTTCACGATGATGCAGTACTCGGTTTACGTGCGCCACTGCCCCTCGAAAGAGAACCTGGAGGTGCACATGAAACGGGTGCGCAGGTCGATGCCTCCGTCGGGGTTCACCAGCCTGCTGGCCGTTACGGACAAGCAATACGGCGACATGAAGAATTTCTGGGGTCCGGTCGAGCGCGCACGGCCCGAAACGCCGCAACAATTGGAATTTTTTTGATATATTTGTAACGGTACGAACGAAAAAAACGCACGAATCGACTTCCGCGGAGTGCGCAACACATGGTTTTCGACTGGCAAAACAGCTGCAAACAATCGAAAATCAATAGAGTAAGCGCCCGTGGTTGTGGTTTGATGTAGTTTTTAAATAAGATACAACTTCGCGGGTGCGGGAGGCGGCGAGCTATGCGTTGTGGTTTGATGTAGTTTTTAAATAAGATACAACCGCGGGGCCGAGCACCTTGGCCGGTGCATCGTTGTGGTTTGATGTAGTTTTTAAATAAGATACAACGCCGCTGCGCGGAGACGGCTATATCTCGGAGTTGTGGTTTGATGTAGTTTTTAAATAAGATACAACATTTCATCACGCGCACGGGGGACACGACTGAGTTGTGGTTTGATGTAGTTTTTAAATAAGATACAACTCCCGACCTTGACGAGGCGCGCCGGGTGTTGTTGTGGTTTGATGTAGTTTTTAAATAAGATACAACTTCTTTTACCTGATCGGCCATATCAAATTCGTTGTGGTTTGATGTAGTTTTTAAATAAGATACAACAACTACACCGAGCAGGAGCGGGCGGCGTTGTTGTGGTTTGATGTAGTTTTTAAATAAGATACAACGAACAGGCTCGGCGACACGCGGCCGACGTTGTTGTGGTTTGATGTAGTTTTTAAATAAGATACAACCCAGCGCCCGGCGAAAGCGACGTACTGCGGGTTGTGGTTTGATGTAGTTTTTAAATAAGATACAACGCCGCCGCCTTCGGTGTACTGCTGGAGGACGTTGTGGTTTGATGTAGTTTTTAAATAAGATACAACCTATACAACTACACTGTGATCGAGCAGATGTTGTGGTTTGATGTAGTTTTTAAATAAGATACAACCGGATGCGCTCCACATCGGGCGAATCCTTCGGTTGTGGTTTGATGTAGTTTTTAAATAAGATACAACGCGTCCTCGTAACAAGAATCGAGGCCTTACGTTGTGGTTTGATGTAGTTTTTAAATAAGATACAACCGCATGATCTGACACTCGACATCGCCACGGGTTGTGGTTTGATGTAGTTTTTAAATAAGATACAACTGCGATGTCGAGGGCTATCGTGTGTTCTTGTTGTGGTTTGATGTAGTTTTTAAATAAGATACAACGCCGCGTTTTTCTATCTGCTTGAACCAGTTGTTGTGGTTTGATGTAGTTTTTAAATAAGATACAACCGGGTGGTGAAATAGGTGCGCAGGAAGTAGGTTGTGGTTTGATGTAGTTTTTAAATAAGATACAACGAACGCGCTCGCGTTCCTCGCCTGGGAAACGTTGTGGTTTGATGTAGTTTTTAAATAAGATACAACCCAGCCCAAGTGGTTCAACTGGTGGTATACGTTGTGGTTTGATGTAGTTTTTAAATAAGATACAACGGAGATTCAAAATTTTCTCGAAAGTGTCCCGTTGTGGTTTGATGTAGTTTTTAAATAAGATACAACTCTCATGTTCAAATAATCTGTTTCACCTCAGTTGTGGTTTGATGTAGTTTTTAAATAAGATACAACCGGTAGCCGATGCGACGAAGGCTTCATCCAGTTGTGGTTTGATGTAGTTTTTAAATAAGATACAACTCCAGATGACTATTAAACAGAGAGCAATATGTTGTGGTTTGATGTAGTTTTTAAATAAGATACAACGCCGTCGTACAAGCGAAACAATATCAGAACGTTGTGGTTTGATGTAGTTTTTAAATAAGATACAACGATTACGACTCGATGCCCGGAGGTCCAGACGTTGTGGTTTGATGTAGTTTTTAAATAAGATACAACCGCCGTGCGGGCGCTGCCGTGGGATCGCCCGTTGTGGTTTGATGTAGTTTTTAAATAAGATACAACTACAAGCGAAACAATATCAGAACCTTTTACGTTGTGGTTTGATGTAGTTTTTAAATAAGATACAACGAGTTCGAGAATACATTGCAGCAATATCTGTTGTGGTTTGATGTAGTTTTTAAATAAGATACAACGAAGCAGTCGCTGCTCTACTTCGCTCGCGGTTGTGGTTTGATGTAGTTTTTAAATAAGATACAACGTGATGCCGAAGCCCGACCAGTTCGGACAGTTGTGGTTTGATGTAGTTTTTAAATAAGATACAACAATGCGTTTGCGTTCGTCTTCGTCCATGAGTTGTGGTTTGATGTAGTTTTTAAATAAGATACAACTTTACAACTTTGAGATAGAGCGCACCGAATGTTGTGGTTTGATGTAGTTTTTAAATAAGATACAACAAAGAGTATCCGGCATTTTATCTTTCGCTGATAGTCACTCATATCGGATAGATACGACAAGCCGCCTGTAAGGATCAGGCGCTTGTTTTAATCTTATTATTGCTTGATATTCGTGTTTTTGTAGCAACATGCAAGCAATCAGACTTTTTTCGTATCACGGCTAAAAGATGTATTGTATGCCATTCAATAAGTTAAAAACTGTTCTAACGAAATTCCATAAATTGATATATTAGGAAATAATGTCAAAGGTTGTAAAGACGAGGTTGAGAGTTGTCTAAGCTTGCGACCGCTCCCATTCCCATCGGGAACAATCCGGGAGCAATTAAAAAAACAAAAAATCGCTAACAGTTAAATTATTAACTTGTTAGCGATTTTCCTTGTACCCGGAGCCGGTCTACGGATTGTGTTGTCCTTAAATGGCACCGGCGATAAAAATCAAGC
>OFHP01001273.1_pt1 | contig 12203 bp, 7 predicted proteins | sample 1521651 | NCBI WGS metagenome assembly OFHP01 (sample SAMEA3504105, study PRJEB24116) | mouse gut metagenome | biome: mouse gut; feature: mouse-associated habitat; material: faeces | place: Denmark | collected 2011 | reverse complement strand
CTCGCCGCCGTGCGGAGTCGGGATAGTATGATGCTATTCTATTGCTTTAGAGAGTGGCTTTGTGGATTCGCAAAGTAGCTTTGCGAAGGTCGGCTTTAACAGTCTGACTGACACCGGCCGCATTAAGAGCGGCAGCGAGACTCGGAATCCGGGCTGAAGGCACTTTGGCAGGAGCAGCTGCTGCACTCTGCGACGTCCATTGCACACCACCAGTGTCGTTCTTCAGCGTGTGATAGCTGCCTTCTTTGTCAGTAGCGAAAACTATTGCCGTGGCGTCTGCAGGCTGCGTAACCGAAACCAGTTTTTCACCCGAGAATGCAGGAATGCTGAAGCAGTTTTGGCCAAGCTGGGGATGACTGAGAATTTCCTCAAACGACCAGTCAGGATAGTATATGCCGGCCAGATTGCCTGCGGACAATACGCCCTGGTCTTCTAACAAATTCACACCTGTGGACTGAACGGGCACTGCAACGAGATTATCCTTCACTATAAAGTTCAGGTACATCACATTGGATGAATCGTACATGTCGGGGCCGAGTTTATCAGAGAAATTCTGCTCGAACACTTCCTTGAAGGCAGTGCCGTAGGGATGCACATAGCGGAAGAGAGTGGGATCTTCGGTGTTTTGCTGCACTTGCAGTTCCCAGGAGCAATCGCGCTTTCCAAAGAGAGGAAGTATGTACATGTCGGTGTACACGCCGGTTCCGATCGTTTTCCACTCTTTGGGCGCGCTGTTGTCGATGATGTCGATAGCAGCTGCCTGAGTGGCCACTTCCTCGCCGTCTTCATTGTAGGCGATTACGGCAATTGCATATTTGCCGCTGCCTTCGAAGGCAAAGAGAACCTCGGGATTCTTTTTCTCCTCAAGTTCCTTGCCGGGGACAGCGCCGCTGCGCACTGCCTGGATGGCAGTTTCGAGCTCGGTACCCTCCTCAAGGTCGGCCACGTAGAGCATGCCTGCAGTTGCTTTTGCAATGTCCTCGCCGATGTTTATCGAAGCATGCGCATATGTGACTTCAGTGGGAGCGGTGAGCACGCCGTCGTATTTGATGGATATGTCGTAATCTTTGATTTCAACGCCTTCGCGTACCCATTGGTTGCCATTGCCGCCAATGTATAGGTCATCACTGCCTTCAAAGTTGACAAGACACGTTTTAGGCACAGCAAACACATTCAATATTGTGTTTATTTCTGTTTCTTCTCCCGTTTCTTCATCTTTGACCTTTGCTATACCCCACCGGGCCGTGCCACATTTTTCAGGCTCGTGCGCAATTATGGTCTGATAGTCGTTAGTGGGGTAATCCAGGCCGGCGTCGTTGCATACGTTCGCAACACCATCGCTGAAGAACTGGAATCCGGTAGACTGCAGAGGAATAACCACATAGCCGGATTCGTCGCAGAGGAACTCTATGTTGTACTGCTCCTTGGAGTCATATTCAGAGGCTTCAAGTTCTCCGACGCCATTGGCGGCACAGAACTTAGCAAACTCTTTTCCGTAAGGCGATTTCCAACGGAAACGCAGGGGGTCTATCTCATGCTGCTGAAGTTCGCACTCCCATGTGGGGTTGAAATCTTCCTGCTGGCTCAATTTTGTCAAAGCAAGAATGAAAACGTCGCGATACATGCCTTTGCCGATGGTTTTCCAGGGAGCGGGATATGTCACGGCCATTTCGAGGCTTTCGTAGCCGTAGGTGCTGATGAGCGTGCCGGGGGCGAAAGCGAGTTTCACGGGATAGGCCTTGTCCATGGCCATGTTGGCGCCGGTATAGCCGACTTTGACCTTGGTGGATTTTTCACCTTCGGCAAAGGTTACGCTTGTGGGGAGCGTGAACACTTCCGGGTCGGCGTCGCCTGTGAGCTGATAGGTGGCGGCAGCCGTCTGGCCAAGGCGCGACACGATGACTTCGAAATAGTCGAGGTTGCGGTCGAGATTCACCTCAAGGGCATCGTCGGTGGGGAAGTAGACGCCGTCCGAGGCCTCGCCGGGCGCATAAGCGTCGTCGTCGTTGCAGGAGGTGAAACCTGCAAGGAGGGCGAGCACAAGCGCGGTGTATTTAAAAAGTTTCATTGTTGTCGGTTAATAAGGTGAGATTTCGTTGATTAATCCGCTACGGGCGAGGGCGTCGGAACAGTCTTGTTGTTGTCGGCCTCGGATATGCCACGGTTGGCAGAAATTTCATCGTAAGGTATCACAAAGAGCATCACGTCGTTGGGATAGGTGATGTTGAACACCCATGCGGTGGGGAATTTGCAGCCGCGGCGGTCGATGTTCTTGCGCAGACGCATGATGTCGAAATAGCTCAGGCCTTCGCCCCAGAGTTCGACGCGGCGCTGCATCCAAATCTCGTCCTGAATACCTTTGGCATCGGTTGCGAGAGAAGCGTAGGCGGGGTCGCGGTAGGTGCGCACGAAGTTGTTGAGGGTCTGCTTGGCAGCGGCGGTGGCTCCGCTCATGGCTTCGCCTTCGGCCTTGATGAGGTACATTTCCTCGACACGCATCAGGGGTATGTCGCTGGCATTGATGCTCTGGCCGAGAACGCCCTGATAGGAGTTGAACTTAACGTTGGTATAGGGCATGAGGTTGGTGGACTGGTCGTCGCCGTAGGTGGCGGGGCCGCTCGCGAAACCGTCAAGATACTTCTGCTGCTCCTCGCTGAGGTTGACGCTCTTGCGGTTGGCATCGAGGAACCAGCCTTTGCGGACGTCGGTGGAAGGAATCCAGTCGTAGAGCACTTTCGAGCACCAGCGCCATGCGCCGCCCTGGTCGGTGTAGCCGTGGGCGAAAGAGCACGACATGGCGGGGAAGTTGACGATAGAACCGCCGGAAACGTTTTCATCCTGTTCGCTGACAGCCATACCCCACATCCATGCATCGTCGTTGATGCTGGTGAATCCGGGCTTGCTGACATCCTTTATGGAATAGGGAGCGCCCTTGTGGGCTGCTATTGCCTTTGTTGCGTCCTCGGCGGCGGCGGCCCAGTTCTCCATCGTGAGGTGGTAGCGAGCGCGGAGGCCGTAGGCCACGGCGAGGCTAACCATACGCTTGGGCTTGTCGCCAATCACCGAAGCGGGGTCAATCCCGCTGTTTTCGAGCAGGGTGACGGCTTCGTTGATGTCCTTCATTATCTGTGCGTACACTTCTTCGACTGTGGCACGCGGCGCGCCGTTTTCGGCTGCCTCGAGTTCGTTTTCGTCGGTGAGGATGGGCACGCAAGGCTTGTTCTTGTTGTCGGTGTAGTTGAACTGGTAGGTCTGGGCCAGTGTCCAGTAGTCGAACGAACGGGTGGCGAGACCCTGGGCGCGGAAGAACTGCAGTTCCTTGCTGTCGGTGTCGGCGGGGATAGAACCTATGAGTGTGTTGCAGGTCTTGATCTGGGCGAACTGGTACATCCACAGCATGGCTGCGCGCCAACCGTCGGGGCCGTTGCCCTGAAATCCGTTGTAGCTTGCGAACCAGTTGTAGCCGGAGTTCTTCGATATGTAGTCCATGCCCTGCGAGTCCATGCCCATCATGGTGGCAGGATAGCCGAAGTCGAGGTGCTGCGACGAGATGGCGAAGATGCCGGTGAACTGCGAGTAGATGCCCATGACGGAGGCCGAGGCCATGTCGGGGTTGAGTTCGAGCACCTCCTGCTTCTGGTCGGTCGTCACGTAGCTGTCGAGAATCTCCGTGTCGAGGTCGGCGCATGACGCCAGAGCCGTGGTGGCCATGGCGCCGAGAAGTATGTTGGTGAATTTCATCATTATGTCGTGTTAAGTCGTAATGAAACGAAGTGGAGAGATTAGAAGCTTACGCGCAGACCGCCTGTGAGGGTGCGGATGGGCGAGTATGTGGCGTTGTCGGAGCTTACGCTGCCCTGGCGCGGGTCGAGACCCTGGCGTGCGGAAAGCAGAGCTATGTTTTCGGCCGAGAAGTAGAAACGGAGAGCGGAGAGACCGAGCTTCCGGTACATCTTTTCGGGCACGTTGTAGCCGAGGGTGATGTTGTTGAGCGAGAGGTAGTCGCTGCTGATGAGGAAGCGTGTGCTGGTCTGCGAGGCGTATTCCACGAGTTCTCCGGCCGTGCCCATGCGGGGGACGTCGGTGTTGGTGTTGTCAGGACGCCATGCGTTGAGCATGTCTTTGTGCCATGTCTTGCCGAGGCTTGCTGTGAGACCCGGATCCATATAGTTCTGATAGCCGTAGTCGATGATGCGGCCGCCGAGCTGGTAGCTCAGACCCACGGAGAGATCGAAGCCGTAGGCTTCCATGTTGATGCCGAAACCGCCGTATACGTCGGGCGAAACGTCGCCTGTGAGCTTGCGGTTGGTGCTGCGTGCCACAGTGTAGTCGGTGGTGAGGTATTCCTCGGTCTGGTAGACGGGATTGTCGGTAGTACCTCCGATGACGATGGGCTCGCCGGCGTTGTCGAGGACGTTGCGTTTTGCCCAGTACTGTGCAGTGCCGCGTTCGTCAAGACCTGCGTATTCCACGAGCCACAGCTGGTAGAAGCTTTCGCCGGGGATTACGAGGCGTGTGCTTGCTGCTTCCCATGCTCCGTCCGCGTTGAGGATGGAGGGGTCGAGGCTTACGATGCGGTTTTTGCCGAAGGTGGCGTTGGCAAACACTTCGAGTTTGATGTCCTTGGTGTTCACGGCGCGGTAGTTGAGCGAGAGCTCGAAGCCGCTGTTGCGCATGGAGCCTACGTTCTTGGGGATGCTGGTGTAGCCGAGCGAAGGAGCCACGGGCAGATTGAAGAGCATGTCGGATGTCTGACGCAGGTAGTACTCGGCGGCACCGCTGAGTTTGCCCTGCCAGAAGCTGAAGTCGACACCTACGTTGAAGTTGTTGCTCTTTTCCCAGGTGATGTCGGGATTGCCTTTGTAGAGGAGTTCGGAGTCGGACCACACGCCGTTGGCGCCACCGATGGTGTAGAGGTCGGTATAGTTGATGTAGTAGGTGCTGGAGATGTTGTCGTTACCGTTCTGGCCGAAAGAAGCCTTGAACTTGATGATGTCGATCCAGGTCTTGTCCTTCAGGAAGGCTTCCTTGTTGACGTCCCATCCGAAGGATGCGCTCCAGAATGTGCCCCAGCGGTGGTCGGGATGGAAGCGCGACGATGCGTCGGCGCGGACGGAAGCCGTGGCGTAGTAGCGGTCGGAGAAGTTGTACTTCACGCGGCCGAAGACGCTTCGGTGCGAGAGCTGCTCGCGGCCGCCGCCCACTGTCCAGTTGTCGATGGTGTTGCTGAGTGTCCAGTTGCCGGGCATGTAGAGGTTGGAGCCGCGGCCATAGAGCGATTCAGCCTGGTAGGCCTGGCTTTCGACGCCGACCATCACGTCGAAGTTGTGCACTTCGTTGAAGGTGCGGTTGTAGCTTGCGAGACCCTGGAGGTTGAGAGTGCTGTAGCGCACGTACTGCTGGGTGGCCAAACCGCCGGTGGCGGCGCTCTGTCCGTAGAGGTTGTTGTCGAGGTTGTGGTAACGCTGGTTGTTGAGGTAGAGACCTGCCGTACCGCTGACGGTGAGACCCTCGACGGGCGTCAGTATGGCGTACCACTTGCTGTCGAGCACGTCGCCGATGAACTCGCGGGTATTGTATATAAGGTCGCCGGTGGGGTTGGCTGTGCCCCATGCGCCGGAAGGACGCGAGGCCATCTTGCCGAAGCCGAAGTCCTGGCCCATGCCGTAGTCGTAGATGCGGTTGCCGGAAGCCTTGTCGTAGAGGAACTCGCCGTTGGCGCCGCGCACATACATGGGATAGATGGGAGCCATCTGATAGGCCACGGCGAAGGCATTGGTTGTGCTGTTGTTGGAAGAAGCAGTCTGGCCGGCGGGGTAACCGCTGTTGGAGTACACATAGTTGCTGGTGGTACCTATCTTCAGCCAGGGCTTTGCCTGGTAGTCGACATTGACACGCGAGCTGAAACGCTGGAAGTGCGAGCCTTCGAGGATACCTTCATCGTCGAGGTAGCTGCCGCTCACGTAGTAGTTGAGTTTCTCTGTGCCGCCGGTGATGGTGAGGTTGTATTCCTGACGCAGGCCGCCGCGGAATGTGCCGTCGATCCAGTTGTCGGGAGTGTAGTAGTAGTTGCCGTCGGAGTAGCCTCGGGTGGCGTTGGGGTTGAGCTTGCCGTTCATGCCAATGAAGCTCTGGCCGGCAGGCACGCTGAATGTCTGCATTGCGCCGAGCCACAGGTTGTTGTTGGCATAGGCGTTGGCTGCTGCGGGGCTCTGTCCGAGTCCGAGCTGCTGCATATAGAGCGCCTGGTACATCGTTTCGAGGTAAAGCTCGGGGCTCTTGATGATGTCGTAGGTGGGCAGAGCGCGTCCGTTGGCACCCCACGAAGCGTCGAGCGTCACTTTGGCATTGCCTTCGGAGCCGCGCTTGGTTGTGATGAGGATTACGCCGTTGGCGCCGCGCGCACCGTAAAGCGCCGTAGAAGCGGCGTCTTTCATGACAGTGAGCTGCTCGATGTCGCTGGCTGCTATATTGCTGATTTCGCCGTCGTAGGGCATGCCGTCGACAACGTAGAGGGGCGCCGTGGAAGCGTTGATGGAGCCTGTGCCGCGCACGTGGATGGTGGCGCTGGTGCCGGGCTGGCCGTTGGAGCTGAACGTCTGCACGCCGGCCATTTTGCCGCTGAGCGCCTTGGTCACGTTGCTGACCTGTGCGTTCTCAAGCTGGTCGGCGGCCACAACGCCTGCCGAACCCGTGTACTCCGAACGCTTCACCGTGCCGTACGACACGACGATGAGCTCGTCGAGCGAGGTGGTGGAGGGGTGGAGCTTGACGTGAAGCGCGCCGGAACCGACTTCGACGGTCTGCGCGGTGTACCCCACGTAGGAAATTGTAAGTTTTGTAGTGTTAGCTGCCACCTGAATGGTAAAATTGCCATCCACATCGGTAACAACTCCTACACCGTGGCCAGCCGAAACGGAAGCGCCGATGATGGGCTCGTCGTTCACAGCGTCCACGACAGTACCCGTGACCGTGCGCGTCTGCGCCGACGCACCGACGGCCATCGCTAATACTGCGAGAAGTAATAGAAACAGCTTTTTCATACTTAATTAGAAATTAGACATATATGTTATTGATACTTAAATACTTAACGAACCTGCGGCAGTTGCCGCGCCTTATAAGGGCACTCTTTGAACTATACATTAGTTCGCAAAGGTAACAATTATTTTTAATAAAGTTTACATTTTCATAGGAAATTTTCTTTCAGATTAGCACTTTGCCACGTCGTATTAGTGGCGATTTATCATCTTAAAATCAATTTTAAATTGAAAATCAAAACTTTAAACCGCGCACTGCCTCAGGCACCCCGAGATACAAAAGGATAGTTTTTCGAAAGATGCGGATTTTTGTGTAAATTTGCAGTGCCGCAGCCCACGGGTTGCGGCACATTACACATTAAATAATATACGCTACAAGATATGGCAAACTGGTTTGAATGCAAGGTGCGCTACGACAAAATGATGGAAAACGGCGCAGTGAAGAAAGTGAACGAACCCTACCTCGTGGATGCCCTCAGCTTCACTGAAGCCGAAGCGCGCATAATCGAGGAGCGCACGCCCTACATAAGCGGCGACTTCAGCGTGAGCGCCGTGAAACGCACAAAAATAGCCGAGATATTCTGGAACGACGACGAGGCCGCCGACCGCTTCTACACCGTGAAAGTGGCTTTCATCACCATCGACGAGAAAACCGGCGTGGAAAAGAAAGCATCCACCCTGATGCTCGTGCAGGCCGGCAACTTCAAGGAAGCCCTCGACCACTTCCTCGACGGAATGAAAGGCACCATGGCCGACTTCGAGATACAGAGCATAGCCGAGACCCCGCTGCTCGACGTGTACAAAGTGAGCGCCATGGGCGGAGAAAAGGCCGCCGACAAGCAGTGAGCGTGGCCGGACGCCTCGCGGCAGTGCGCTCCACGCTGCCCGAAGGCGTGACGCTGGTGGCGGTGTCGAAATTCCACCCCGTGGAAGCTCTGCGCGAGGCGTACGACGCCGGCCAGCGCATATTCGCCGAAAGCCGCGTGCAGGAACTGCTGCCTAAGACACAGGCCATGCCGGCCGACGTGTGCTGGCACTTCATCGGCCACCTGCAGCGCAACAAGGCTAAGATGGTGGTGGGATGCGCCGACCTTATAGAAAGCGTGGACTCCCTCGCCCTGCTGGCGCTTATCGACCGCCTCGCCGCCGAACGCGGCATAGTGCAGCGGGTGCTGCTTGAAGCACACGTGGCCGCCGAGGAGGCCAAAAGCGGCTTCGACCCTGCGGAACTGCTCGGATGGTTTGCCGGCGGAGGCTACCGCGAGCTGCGCGCCACACACATCTGCGGCATAATGGGCATGGCCACCAACACCGACGACGCGGCACGCATCGACGCCGATTTCGCGGCGCTCGCCACCCTTCTGCGCGACATACACGCGGCCGCGCCCGACCTGCGCGGCTGCGACATCCTCTCGATGGGCATGAGCCACGACTACCCCGCGGCCATCGCACACGGCGCCACCCACGTGCGCGTGGGCACGGCGATATTCGGCGAACGCCAATAGCGAACAGAAACAGCACGGAATACACGCAGACGGAAACGGAGCGGCGGCAGCGCCTTCATTTTCCGTCTGCGCTGTTCTTCCGTTCTTTTTTTAGGCACTTTCGCCAAAAATAGTTAACTTTGCGGCATAGAGGGCGAAATGCGCCCTGACGACAACAGCAATTCTTTAACCCAAACCCTATACCATACACCTTACAAATGGAACGCAATCAAAAACAGAAGGGTAAAGTCATCGCTATCGTGGCGATGTTTTTCCTTTTCGCGATGATTTCTTTCGTCACCAACCTCGCCGCGCCCATCGGCACCATATGGAAAAACAACTACGAGTGGAGCGGCATGCTCGGCAACCTCATGAACTTCCTCGCCTATCTGTTCATGGGTATCCCCGCCGGCAACCTGCTCGTGAAAATCGGATATAAGAAAACAGCACTGTGGGCAATGGTAATCGGTATTGCCGGCCTCGCCCTCCAATACCTGTCGAGCGTGGCAGGCACCGAGACCGTCGTGTTCTCCGCAGGCGCCGACGCCGTGACCCTCAACTTCATCATCTACCTGCTCGGCGCATTCGTGTGCGGCTTCTGCGTGTGCATGCTCAACACCGTCGTGAACCCGATGCTCAACCTGCTCGGCGGCGGCGGCAACAAAGGCAACCAGCTCATACAGACCGGCGGCGCGCTCAACTCGCTCAGCGGCACGATGACCCCGCTGTTTGTGGGCTCGCTCATCGGCATGGTGACCGCGCAGACATCCATGAGCGACGTGGCACCCCTGCTGTGGATAGCCATGGGCGTATTCGCCTTCGCATTCATCGTGCTCAGTTTCGTGGCCATCCCCGAGCCCCACATGAACAAGGGCGGCAAAAAAGTGAAATTCGCCCACAGCCCGTGGCATTTCCGCCACACGGTGTTCGGCGTGGTAGGCATATTCTTCTACGTCGGCATCGAAATCGGCATCCCCGGCGTGCTCAACTTCTACCTCTCCGACAGCTCGGCCAGCGGCATACTCGTGAACGCATCGGCCATAGCCGGCGCAGTGGTGGCCATCTACTGGCTGCTCATGCTCGTAGGACGCCTGCTGTCAAGCGCCATATCGGGCGCCGTGAGCAGCCGCGCGCAGCTCATCTTCGTGAGCACACTCGCCATCGTGCTCATCATCGCCGCCATCTTCCTGCCCGACAGCATACGCGTGTCGATGCCCGGCTACAGCGTGGCCGACGGCTTCACCATGGCCGAAGTGCCCATGAAAGCCCTGCTGTTCGTGCTCTGCGGCCTGTGCACATCGGTGATGTGGGGCGGCATCTTCAACCTCGCCGTGGAAGGCCTCGGCAAATACACCGCCCAGGCCAGCGGCATCTTCATGATGATGGTGGTGGGCGGCGGCGTCATGCCCGTGATTCAGAACGCCATCGCCAACAGCCTCGGCTACATGACAAGCTACTGGCTGGTGGTGGCCATGCTCGCCTACCTGCTGTTCTACGGCCTCATCGGCTGCAAGAATGTCAACAAAGACATCCCCGTGGACGACGAAGCCCCCGACGCGCGCAACCTCTAAGAATCTCAACAACACACCTATCATTTTTATACTATAATGGATCAGAAACTTCTTACCCGCGCGGCCGACAACGTCCGCATCCTCGCAGCCTCCATGGTGGAGAAAGCAAAGTCGGGACACCCCGGCGGCGCCATGGGCGGCGCAGATTTTGCAGCCGTGCTATATGCCAAGCATCTCGTCACTGACCCCGACAACCCGAAATGGCCGTTCCGCGACCGTTTCTTCCTCGACCCCGGCCACATGTCGCCGATGCTCTATGCGGTGCTCGCCCTGACGGGCAAATTCTCGCTCGACGAACTGAAGCAGTTCCGCCAGTGGGGCAGCCCCACTCCCGGCCACCCCGAAGTGGACGTGGAGCGCGGCATCGAGAACACCTCCGGCCCTCTGGGCCAGGGCCACACCATGGCCGTGGGCGCAGCCATAGCCGAACGCTTCCTTGAAGCACGCTTCGGCGACGTGGTGGCACACAAGACCTACGCGTTCATCAGCGACGGCGGCATCCAGGAAGAAATCTCGCAGGGCGCCGGACGCATAGCCGGCTACCTCGGCCTCGCCAACCTCATCATGTTCTACGACAGCAACGGCGTGCAGCTCAGCACCATGGTAGACGCCGTAAACCGCGAGGACGTGGCAGCGAAATACCGCGCATGGGGATGGAACGTGCTCGAAGTGGACGGCAACAACCCCGCAGCCATAAGCGAAGCCCTCGACAGCGCCTACGGCGAAACACAGCGCCCCACCCTCATCATCGGCCACACGGCTATGGGCAAAGGCGCCGTGAAAGCCGACGGCACATGCTTCGAAGGACAGTGCAGCACACACGGCCAGCCCCTCAGCAGCAGCGGAGCCGACTACGCAGCCACTATCGCCAACCTCGGCGGCAACCCCGAAGAACCCTTTGAAATCTTCGCCGACGTGGCAGCCCTCTACGCCGAACGCGCCGACGAACTGCGCCGCCTTGTGGCCATCCGCCGCCAGGACTACCAGGCATGGAGCGAAGCCAACCCCATCCTCGCCGCCGAACTCGAAGGCTACCTCGCAGGACTCCTGCCCGAAATAGACTACAAAGCCATAGCCCACAAGCCCGGCACATCGACGCGCCAGGCATCGGCCGACGTGCTCGGCGTGCTCGCACAGCAGGTGCGCAACATGATCGTAGGCTCGGCCGACCTCGCCAACAGCGACAAGACCGACGGCTTCCTGAAAAAGACACGCGCCCTGACACGCGGCGACTTCGGCGGAGCATTCCTGCAGGCAGGCGTGGCCGAACTCACCCTCGCATGCATCATGAACGGCATAGCACTGCACGGCGGCCTCGAAGAAGCCTGCGGCACGTTCTTCGTGTTCAGCGACTACATGAAGCCCGCAGTGCGCCTCGCAGCCCTCATGGAACTGCCCGTGAAGTACATATGGACACACGACGCATTCCGCGTGGGCGAAGACGGCCCCACCCACGAGCCCGTGGAACAGGAAGCCCAGATACGCCTCATGGAGCAGATACGCAACTTCAGCGGCCGCCCGTCGCTGCTTGCGCTGCGTCCCGCCGACGCCGCAGAAACCAGCGTGGCATGGAAGATGGCCATGGACAACCACGACACACCCACCGCCCTCATCCTCTCCCGCCAGGACATCCCCGACCTGCCCGCGCCCGAAGGCACCGACCGCTACACGGCAGCTCTCGGCGCGCTCAAAGGCGGCTACACCGTGGTTGAGGCCGCCAAGCCAGACGTGGTGCTCGTGGCCAACGGTTCGGAAGTGAGCCTGCTCTGCGAAGTGGCTGTGCTGCTCGAAGCCGAAGGCATACACGCCTCCGTGGTGTCGATGCCAAGCATAGGCCTGTTCAACGTGCAGCCCGCCGACTACCGCGCATCCGTGCTCCCCGCCGGAGTGCCCCAGTTCGGCCTCACCGCCGGCCTGCCCGCCTCGCTGCGCATGATTGAGGGATTCACCGGCAAAGTGTTCGGCCTCGAACGTTTCGGAGCCTCCGCCCCCTACAAGGTGCTCGACGAGAAGTTCGGCTTCACCGCCTCGAACATCCTCGCCTGCGTGGCCCAGTACCTCGGCCGCACGTTGCCTGACATGCCCCGATAACAATCCATACATCCGCCGCC
>OFHP01001271.1_pt1 | contig 12207 bp, 13 predicted proteins | sample 1521651 | NCBI WGS metagenome assembly OFHP01 (sample SAMEA3504105, study PRJEB24116) | mouse gut metagenome | biome: mouse gut; feature: mouse-associated habitat; material: faeces | place: Denmark | collected 2011 | reverse complement strand
CAGGAGAAAAAGGGGCCCGGAGCGCGAGGGCCGCAGAGCGCCGGGGCTGAGAGGAAGGGTTCTTCACGAGGGATCAATCCCCCCAAGGGGAATGATAATAGGAGGAGAAAAGAAAAAGAAATGAAGACAAAAGTGGAAAATGCGGTAATGGACACCGCGAAAAGAACAGCCATGGTCCTGGTGGCGGCAGTCATCACGGCCGTGAACCTGAAGACCTTTGTGCGTACGGGGGGGCTGATTCCCGGGGGGTTCACGGGACTGACCAGGCTCCTGCAGGAGATCTGCGACATGGTGTGGGGGTTCGAGCCTCCCTTCTCCGTCATCAACCTGACCCTGAACGTGGTTCCCGCCGTGGTCAGCTACAAGTTCATCGGAAAGAAGTTCACCATGTTTTCCTGCCTGATGATCGTGGTATCCGGCCTGATCACTGACCTGATTCCCAGCTACGCGGTGACCACGGACACGCTGCTGGTGGCGGTGTTCGGCGGACTGTTCAACGCGGTGGCCATAGGCATCTGCCTGGCGGCGGGGGCCACGGCGGGGGGCACGGACTTCATCGCCATTTTCCTGTCCGAGAAGATGGACATCGATTCCTGGAACTATATCTTTGCCGGGAACGTGGTGATACTGTGCATCGCAGGAGCGCTGTTCGGCTGGGAGAAGGCGCTTTACTCCATCATTTTCCAGTTCACATCCACCCAGGTGCTGCACACCCTCCACAGGCGCTACCAGAAGCAGACGCTGCTGATCGTGACGAAGAAGCCGGAGGAGGTCTATGAGGTGATCAAAGAGATGACCAATCACGACGCCACGCTGATCAAGGGGGAGGGCTGCTACATGAAGCAGGAGTGCAACATCCTCTACTCCGTGGTAGGCCGGGACGAGGTGCGCAAGGTCCTGAACCGTGTGCGGGAGACGGATCCCACGGCCTTCGTGAACATGATCCGCACGGAGAACCTGTCGGGGCGGTTCTACCAGAGGCCTAACGACTGAGGGACGACAGAGCGGATTGATGCCGCGGCAGCAGGGAATTTGGAATGGGATTCCCTGCCGCTGCGGCATTTTTTTTGCTTTTTCGCTATCCTTGTCAGAGGCTGTTGACATTGTAGACAGTCTATGGTACTATATGTTTACAATGTAGACACCAAAGCGGATTCAGAAAAGGACAGAGGCGGGCTCCTGCAGCGGGAAGGCAGGACATCTGCCAAAAGAAAGGCGAATTGCATGAAGGCACTGAGCGAAGCGGAATGGAATATCATGGAGAGCCTGTGGGAGGAGTGCCCGAAGGTGGGCAGCAGAATCGTGGCGGACATGGCGGGCCGGGTAGGGTGGAGCCGGAGCACCACGCTGACCATGCTGAAGCGGATGGCGGAAAAGGGGCTGATCGCCTGCGAGGACAATGGGCGCATGCGGGTCTATGCGCCGTTAGTGGAGCGGGAGGCTGCCGTGAAGAAGGAGACGGACAATTTCCTGAAAAGGGTCTACAACGGCAGCGCCAGCATGCTGGTGAGCAGCTTCATCAAGAGACAGAGGCTGTCTGCCGAGGAGCTTTCGGAGCTTCGGCAGATTTTGGATAAGGCAGAGGAAGAGCGGAATGGTTGAGTGGATGATTTCTTCGAGCGTATTGATCGTGCTTGTGATGGCCATGCGGTATTTCTTCCGGCGCAGGCTCCCCATGCGGGCCTGGTACGCCCTGTGGCTGGTGGTGGCCCTGCGGCTGCTGGTGCCGGTATCCTTTATGGAGAGCGGCCTCAGCGTCCTGAACCTTTTTGCGCTACAGGAGAGCGGAGAGGGGCAGGGAACTGGGGATTGGCCTGAGGAGAGGCAGGACAGGACAGATATGGCAGCAAAGCAGCCGGAGGGCCAGAATGGTTCGGAGCCGGAGGCAGAGCGGCAGCAGAACCGGACAGAGCAGGAGGTAATTGCCGGGCTGCCTGGCCAGAAAGGGCCTGAGATGGCCACAGGATTGCAGAATCCGTCCGGCATGTCAGAAGGTCAGACCGGGCCGGACATGGAAGCATTGAATGGAAGCGCAGATTCAGATCCGATTGGAGCGTCCGCGGCGACAGCAGACGGTACAGGATCATTGGCGGGAGAAAGCAAAGGATATAAATCGGATGTCGGAAAACCGTCAGCTTCTGTATCTGGAAGGCTACAGGAGCCGGAGTCCCCCATTCCGCCCTCCGCAGCCGATGCCGGGATTCAGGCCAAAGAGCGGGAACATTCCCTTTTCTGGTACATCTGGCTTCTGGGGGCAGCCTTTTTCGCCTGCTGCATCCTGATGATGAACGGCAGATACCGCAGAAGGGTGCGCATATCCAGAAAGCGCTGCCAGACAGGCATATCCAGTAGGCTTCCCGTCTATATATCCCCAGTGGTGGAAAGCCCATGCATGTTCGGCCTGGCCCGCCCGGCGGTATACCTGAGCAGAGAGGCGGCGCGTAAGCCGGAGGCCCTCAGGTACGTGCTGTGTCATGAGAACGTCCACTACAGCCATCGGGACAATCTCTGGGTAGTAGTGCGCATGGCATGTCTGTGCCTGCACTGGTACAACCCCCTGGTGTGGGCTGCCGCGGCCCTGTCCGAGCAGGACGGCGAGCTGGCCTGTGACGAGGGTGCGTTGAAGCGCCTTGGCGGCGGGGAGCGCACGGCCTACGGCGAGACCCTGCTGGCCCTGGTCACCGCCAAGTCGAAACCCGCCGATCTTCTGAGCTTCGCCACCACCATGACCGGCGGCAAGCGGAGCCTGAAGGAGCGCATCCGGCGCATCGCCGTCCAGCCCAGGCGGCTGGCCAGTGCAGTGGTGGCCGTGGTAGTGATCCTCTCTCTGGCGGCTGTCTGCGCTTTTGGACGCGCGGAGGCAAAAGAGGCTGACCCGCTGTTCCAGCCTCCGGGCCTCTGCTGGAACGACAGCATGGCGACCGTGATCGAAAAGCTTGGCATCACGGAGGAGCAGATACTTTATAACGAACAGGACGAGTTATCAGATCCCAATACCGCGAAGGAACAGAGCCTGGCCGTCAAGGACGTGTCCTTCCTTGGGTACAATACCACAGTCGGCTTCAACTTTATCCACTATGCGGGTGCGGCTGACGGCTATGGTCTGAATAATGTGACCGTTGCTTTTCCGGAAGAAGCGGACATGGCGGCGGTCAAAGCGGAGCTGATCGAGCGGTACGGTGAGGGCGAGGCCGGAAAGTCGGACCCCAATTATGCGTACCTCGCGTTATGGCCAGACCTGCCGGATCCCCAGCCCGACAAGGAGAACCATCACATGTATTGGACGGCGGACCGGGCGGCGCTGCCGGAGGGTTACGAGGACCGCGTGCGGGATTGGCTGCTGAACGTCAGATATAAGTCCGCTGCCCCGGAGAAGATCGAGGAATATCTGGCGGAAGCGCCGATGGCAACGCTGCACTGGACAGACGACTGGCTGCTTCTTACCGATATCCTCACCACCAACCGTGTCTCCTTCGATGCCAAACAGCTGGTGGAATTTCTGCAAAACGTTCCGTTGGATGAAACGGAGCCTTTCAGTACCTACGTCAGGCCCTATGACGTCAACCGTGACGGGGTACAGGAGGGAACGGCGTTTTACAACTCGGGGCGCAGCAGCGAGCGGGTGGAACTTACCCAGGGCAGTACGGAGGACCGGACGGTGATATGGTCTAAAACTCTGGATGAATCCGCCGGGAGTTGGGATATGTATTTCTGCTGCCGGATAGACGGACTTGACTATCTGCTGGAATACAGTCCGAAAATCGAAGATGGCTTCTGCGACTATTCATACCGGCTCTTCCACCTGGAAGATGGGGAGGAGGTTACGGACCGGAGGGATCGGATCACTTTCGATATCCGTTTCGGCAGTCCGGACCACCGTTTTGACCCATCTGAGATCGCCGCCTTTATGTGTGAGATCAACGAATATATCGCGGCAGGGAAGGTAATCCTGGGGGGCGGCCTTGATTCGCTGAATCTGGAGAGGGAGGAGTATACGGAACGCTTACTGCGGGACAACATCCTGGTCACGCTGGGAGCCTCCAACACGGAGTACACTACGGAGGAGGAGCTGCGTAATGCTCTGACGGACTTTGCCGCCTACGCCCAGGACCACCCGGACGATACCTGGTCCCCGCTGGCGGACCTGCTGATGGAGCTGACAATGGAGGACATCGCGGGACTGCATATGAATACAGACGAGTTGGAACAGCTTGTGCGGTACTTGAAGGAGGCGGAGCGGGGGAGCCGGTTCTATACCTGGAGCAGCTTTGAGGACGCCTGCGGCGGCCACAACGTATGGGAACATCCCGGCGCGCTTTTGGAGGTTCCTCTGGCAGATGAGTCCACACTTTATCTGTTTGCCAGCGCGGAGAATGACAATGTCCTCATTATGCTGGAAAATTCTGATGATACCGTTACAGCTTTTTACGATGCTCCGGATCTGAAACAGTTTGTCTATAAGACGCCAACTGCTGAGATGCCAGTAGAGATAGAATCGCTATGAATTGAACAAAATAACCAAGGTTTTGTTGCGAAACATCTTTGATACATCAGGCCGGAAGCTGTTCCTCTGAAGAAGGGGGGATTCAGCTTCCGGCCTGAATGGTTTTGCAACAACAACCGCTGTTTTGTTCAATTGTATTACATGCCCGGCTGCTGCAGCTGCCCAGGTCAAGGCGTTTTGTAATACATCCGCCTCCGGCGGGGCCACTCTGCTGCGGGAGATTCTCTATTCTAATTCATCTAAAATTCCATCATCGGATCTGAATCGGTCATCTGTATCCATCGTGGAAATTAGTATATCTGCATATTCACAAAACATAGATAAGGCATCATGTGCTGACCATTTATAATAGTTAACGGCATTCATAAAGGCGATATAGTCTTTTTCTTCTATCACAAATTTAATTTCTACAGGATGTTCGATTGGAGGGCTATGACATATTTGATCTTGTAATACGCCGTTTTTTGTTACAGTTAATACTTCCATCATAGTTTTCCGCTTCCTCCTGTCATTTTTTTTACATCTTCGATTTTTTCGAGATATGTGATAATAGCATGTCTGATAAAATCACTGACTTCTCTATGCTCTGCATTCGCTTGTAATACAATTTTCTCCCTTGTTTCTTCATCCACTCGGATGGTGATAGATTTTACTTTTTTGTCCATATCAGTTACTCCTATAATTTTCTTTATTTATATCAGTAGTTTGTCTGGTTTGTCAATTCCTCTTGACATACAATGTCTTACGTGTTATCTTTAGATGTGTCAGCGAATGTATTACACAATTTCGTTGACAAGGGCTGGACAAGCCCTGCTGATATAGCTGGTTTAGGACACACCAAAAAGCCCAAACAGAGAAGGGGGCCCGAAATGCGGTTAGGAGATTTTCGGCTATAGGCGTAACACCTTCGCGGCAGTCCGAGCGTGTGGAGGCTTTCCAGCAGCGAAAAAACGAGGAAAGGAGGAACAAGGCAATGAGTGAAGTAGCAAGATTGGTAGGCATGGAGCAGCGGAGTTATGAGAAGGACGGGAGGCAGCGCGAATACTGCGGCTTGCATTGGCTTACAACGTCTGGCTGATTGGTTTTGATGCTTATAAAAGAGGACGGCTTTCGGCTGAGGAGGACGCAGCCGCTCAGCCCGATGAGGCGGGAGAGTCCGGCGGGGAGGAGGAGCAGCCAAAAGAGGAAGAGGAGGCCGGGGAGATGCAGGAGCCGGAGGCCGCTCCGGAGTTTGTCCCCTTTGTGGAGGAGGATCTGGAGACAGAAGACCGCTATCCTGTCGGCAGCTATGTGGACGAGGCGGGCAACGTCTGGTCTCAGGAGGGTGAGCTGTTGTCTCCCGGAACAACTCCGGCCATGGAGCCGGTGGAGGTCGTAGGGGAGCCGGTGACCGGCGATCCTACCATAGATACCGCTCTTCTGCTGCTTGATCTGCTGGACGCATTGACCGGTGAAGAAGGTATGTCCGGTGATGTGGACGGCATTCAGCAGGCTGTGGATGTTGTCCGGCAGACAGTGGATCATCCTCTTATGACTACGTCTTTTCAGGATTATACCGTTACTGAGGGACTGCTGCTGCTTTTGCTGCTCAGCGTCTTTGTAGCGGCCTGTGCCAGAATGCTGAAGGAGGGATTTTCGTGGCTGAGGTAGTTTCTGAGTTCTTTACCGTCGTTTGGGTGGATATGGTCCCTCCGGATACTCTGGCGGAGCTGGTTCCATATCTTTTGTCGGTGTTCGTCAGCGTGGCCCTGGTGTCCGGCGTGTTCCGGGTAGTGGGGCGGCTGGCGGAGGCCATTATGGATTACAGGAGGTTCTGATGGCGCTTATCCTTCTGATCGCCCTGGGCTTTGCCCTGGCTATGTTTCCAACGCTGCGCTGCGCCGTCTTCCATCCGGTTTCCTTGGTCCGCTTCGGTGTGATGGACCTGCTGGATCATTTCAAGCATCATGAGTACGACCGCTGCGGCTCCGGGGAGCTGGTGGCCTATACCGGCCTCTTTGGTAAGGGTAAGACGCTGTCGGCAGTTCATAAGGTGGTAGGCAGCTACAAGCAGTACAACAACAAAAAGGTCTGGTGTCCCCGCAGAAAGAGGATGGTCACACAGCGGATCAAGGTGATCTCCAATGTGGCCTTGTCCATTCCCTATGAGGATTTCGTCAGCCTGGAGCAGATTGTCCTCGCTGCGGAACGGAACAAGGAGTATGACGATGAGCATGATACCCTTACTGTTACGCTGGTATTGGGAGATGAGTTTTCCGTCCAGATGAACAGCCGGAACTTCAAGACCAATATTGATCCGTTGTTTCTTAATACGATCCTGACCTGCCGCCATTATTACATATCCCTCTATTATACCGCCCAGCGGTTCGGCCACGTGGACGCGCTGCTCCGCCAGGTGACAAGCTGCGTGGTGGAGTGTGATAAGCTGTGGAGGTTTCAGCGGCTTTATCTCTATGATGCCTGGGACCTGGAGAACGCCGCCAACAGCCAGCTGGTAGCTCCCCGCGGGAGAAGCTGCTGGTTTGTCCGGAACAGCGACTATGCAGCCTATGACACGCTGGCTTGTGTCGGCAATCTGAAAAAATCCATGAAAGCGGGGGATATGATGAGTGAGGAGGATATCCTGAAGCTCCAGCAGAACTCCCAGCAGAGCGGCATGGATGGCGTAGCCAGGCCGTCCCGGCGCTGGCTGAAGCTCAGACGGCAGCAAAGGAAATAGCAGGGACTTTCAGCATAGCGATGCGAAGCATGGATACAGGCGAGAAGAGACTGCCGAAAACCACCAGATCACGAGTGCCGCAAACAGGATGGATGGCACTCAGAGCGTGGACCGCATGGCGCGTCTGATGATGTTTTCGACCGGCGCAAACAGGTTTCGCCGTTTTGTTGACCAATGCGCCCCGCGCCAGGCTTTCGATCTCCTGCGCGCTATCGTCTGTATTACAAACCAGTCATCCTGGATGACGCCTGGCAGTGTTAAGTGTAATACAACGGCGATCGCAGCAGGGGAGGCCCCGCCGCCAAGGCTTCAGCCGCGGCGGGGTCCCGCTGCTGCCGGATACAGATTGTTGATTTGTGGAAAGGAGAGGGCTGATATGTATGACATTCTTTGGGATGATGTCTTTCAGAGATTTTTTGTGCCCGGCAGGGAGGAGGTCCCGGAGTTGAGCGAGGATGATCTGGTGCGGATTGCGGAAGGTGCGGACCGCTGGCTCATGGATGCGGTGGGCATCTTGTAATACAACTTCTGCCCGCTGCGGCGGTGATCTGCGCCGGCGCCGGGAGGTACTGTATTACACGGGGAAAGTTGCGGCTTTCCTCAACCCCCCGGGGCTAACAGGGGGGTACTACCTACAATAAGGGGGGTAAGAAGTGATGGAATCAAGATATTTGATAGATTGGTTTTCATTAACTTCCAAGATACTTTCTCCGGATGATTGGGTTAATTTGCTCGGTTTTCATGGGCTGGGATTAAAAGAGATTCGGGGCGTGCATGGATTCCCAAACCGGCTGTACTATGATGGTGTGAATATTAACTTTGGTGACAGGGGAGATGGCTGGGTTTCCTGGTTGGAACTCTGCGGCCAGGGATGCCGGGTCTTTGAATCTTATGGCAGCGGGGATTGGGATGGTCTGATTGCCTACTTCCTTAATCATCAGGATACAACTCATCTTACACGGATGGATGTTGCTTTTGATGACGTTGATACTAATTTTCTGGATATGGATATTTTGTGGCGTGATGCGTTTGAGGGTGAGTTTGTTTCTAAATGGCGGAAAGGAGAGGTGCGCCATGGATTGCCAAAGGAGACCGGCGGACGTACAGTCTACCATGGTTCGCCCTCGTCTGATTTCTTATTGCGTATTTATGATAAGGCCAGGGAGAGGGGCTTTTTTGACCGGCATTGGACACGGGTTGAACTGCAAATGCGTGATGAACGGGCAGCTGCTTTCTTGAATACGCCTGGGTCACTCCGGGATAATTTCTTGGGTGTGCTGCGTAATTATCTTCGTTATGTAGATGATCCTGGTACCGACAGTAACCGCTGGCGGTGGCCTATGAAATCGTATTGGGAGACATTTATGGATGGTGCAGAACGGATTCGGTTATTTGATAAGCCCGGTGTGGAATACAATATCAGTAATTTGGAAGCGTATGTTTTTGGACAAGCAGGGGCAAGCATTTATACGTACATAAAATGTCTTGGCTGGGCAAAATTTTGGAATCAGTTGAGGGAAATGAAGCACCACGAAGAACGGTTAAATATTAGGCAGCGGGAATTGATTGATGAATGGACAGGGAAAAATCCCAAAAGGATGGCATTGGAATATGACGAGAAAGAGCCAGAAATGCGATCGTCTTTTTGATGGGGGGACAGATGCCATGGGAAAAATATATGCAAAGGAGGATTGATATTATGGCAAAAACAAACCAGAAATGTGTGCGGCTCTCTGACAGGGTAGCGAAATACATAGAGAATTACCGTGGCGAGAATTTTTCGCAGAAGCTGGAGAACTATGTCCTGGACACGGAGGAGCGCCGGGAACAGCTGGTACTGGATTGGGAGCGTCTGAGCGCGGAGATTCAGGACAAGCGGCAGGAGCTGGGACAGCTGAAGAATAAGATACAGAAGGTCTCGGAGACAGACCGGCGGTTTCATGGGCTGGTAACAGCTCTGTTGGAGCTTGTGGATTTGTAATGGGTATGGTATAATCTTGAAAACATGGAACACGGAAAGGAGGAAGCCTTGCAGGCACGGACATGGCCGCGCCGGTAGACGCTCCGGGCCCGGAGGGCAGGGGCGGAAACTGGTATAGATACAATTGAACAAAATAAAAATTTTGTTCAATTGAGGGGAGGGCAAAACCCGTTCCAAGGTCTGCAAGGCACTAACATGACAGATTACCGCGACGAAGCCCCGCAGATCCTCTGTGACTTTCTGTCCTATCATGAGAACATCAAGGCCCATTCCCAGAAAACAGTTGATGAGTATTTTCTGGATCTCCGGAACTTCTTTCGCTACATCAAGCAATCCCGGGACAGGTCCCTGCGGGATTTGGACTGGGATGCTATCTCTATTATGGATGTGGATATTTCTTTGATCCAATCGATCACACTGACAGATGTCTATGGATATCTGACCTACCTCAGCCGTGACCGGGCTCAGCAGCCCAACAGTGATAAAACGAAATACGGTCTGACTGCCGCTACCAGAGCCAGAAAAATTGCTACCCTGCGCTCTTTTTTTAATTATCTCACCCAGAAAGCACATTTGCTGAACGATAACCCGATCAAAGATCTGGACTCACCGAAGCTGAAAAAAACGTTGCCGAAATATCTGACGCTGGATGAGAGTTTGGATCTGCTGGAAAGCGTAACGGGAGCCTATCAGGAGCGGGACTACTGCATCCTGACGCTCTTTCTCAACTGCGGACTGCGTATTTCCGAGCTGATCGGGCTCAATCTTTCAGACATCCAGGGGGACGCCCTGAGGATACTTGGTAAAGGCAACAAGGTGCGTATTGTCTACCTCAATGATGCCTGTAAAATCGCGCTGGAGCGCTATCTGGATGTACGGCGGCCCATCGCCGGCCGGGATCAGAACGCCCTGTTTCTCTCCTCCCGGGACCAGCGGATCAGCCGTTCCAATGTTCATGCCCTGGTGAAAAAACACCTGTCCCAGGCGGGTCTGGACAGCACCCAGTATTCCTCTCACAAGCTCCGCCACACTGCAGCTACGCTGATGCTGCAAAACGGTGTGGATGTAAAGGCGGTTCAGGAGGTGCTGGGACATGAACATCTGAACACTACGGAAATTTATACGCATATTGACAATGAGGCGTTGCGGGTAGCTGCCAGGGCCAATCCTCTGGGGCGCGTCAAGCCGAAAAAATAACGGATACCGCCGCAGGAAAACGGCGGTATCCCCTGCTACGCCGGACGTGGTCACCGGCGCACGCCAATGAAGTGGAGAAATCGGATTCCCTGGTAATCGTAGGTACTCAGAGGCCGGTTATAGGCATCGTAGCTGTGGGCTGCGATCAACACATCCGCCGGACGCAGAGCGGGACGCCGCAGGAGGCGCACGACCACCGGAGAGTGATTCCAGCTTTCCCCGTCAAAGGACAGCTGTACCACATCCCCCAGCTCCAGCTGGCTGATGGAGGCGTTTATGGCGACAGGGCCCGGGTTCTGCGCCTCCCGGGTCATGAAGCGGTAGAAATACTCTACCCCCGTCCAGGCGGGCGCCTTGTTGTTGGCATCGATGTAATACCAGCCGAAATCCTTTTCAAAATTCATGACGCCGCTGCCGGCATAGACGCACTGAGAGGCAAAGTTGGTGCAGTCTCCCCCGATTTGTTCATAGTCGTAAAATGCTGGGTTCCGGCCATAGGCCCACCGGCGTGCGTACCGCACCGCCGCAGCCCGGTCATAAGGAAACAGGCCCCGGCCATAGGTTTCGTCCATAAAAAGATCACCCCTTCCGCACAATATATGCGGGAGAGGTGATCTTGGCTACTGGAGGTCGAATATTTTCCGGTTGATCCGCAGTGTGTTCAGGACACACAGCATACACACACCCACATCGGCAAACACACCGGCCCACAGATCTACGTAACCCATAACAGAGAGAATCATCACAAGAACCTTCACCGCAATAGCGAAAATGATGTTCTCAGTGGCAATGCGGCTGGTACGGCGGGCAATGCGGATACCGGAAGCGATCCTGCTGGGCTCATCACCCATGATGATGACATCTGCCGTCTCGATGGCAGCGTCAGCGCCCAGGCCGCCCATAGCGATACCGATATCCGCAGATGCCAGAACCGGCGTATCGTTGATGCCGTCTCCGGCGTAGAGCAGACGGCCCTTGCCGGTCAGCTGGTCCCGCAGCTGGGTAAGCTCTTTCAGCTTATCCTGGGGCAGGAGTTCTCCGGCAGCCTGGTCCAGGCCGATTTCCCGGGCAATCTCCTCCACTACCGGCTTGCTGTCTCCAGAGAGCATGGCGGTCTTTCGGATCCCCAGGGAACGGAGGGCCGATATAGCCGCTTTCGCGTCCCGCTTCGGCGCGTCCCGCAGCAGAATGGCCCCCTGATAAACGCCGTCAGCCGCTACGTATACCGCTGTGGCGGCGGCAGAGGGGATTTCCGGCAGGGAGACACCCGCCTCAAGCAGATACTCCCGCTTCCCGGCCAGGACGCGCCGGCCGTTGACCGTTACAGCGACACCGTGGCCGGAAGCCTCCTGGTAGTCCTCCAAGGCCGCCTCATCCAGAGGCTTGCCATAGGCGGCAAGAATGGACTGGGCAATGGGATGGGTGGAGCGGCACTCCGCCTGGGCGGCCAACTCCAGCAGCGTTTCCCGGGAAACGTCATCCGTCAGGAGGCAATTGGACACGGAGAAGCGGCCCTCGGTGAGGGTACCGGTTTTATCGAAAGCCACAATTTGGGCCTCCGCCAGGGTCTCCAGGTGATTGCCTCCCTTGACCAGGACACCCTCCCGGGAGGCGCGGCCGATACCGGCGAAAAAGCTGAGGGGCACAGAGATCACCAAGGCGCATGGACAGGAGATGACCAGGAAGCACAGGGCGCTGTATACGGCCTGCCCCCATTCCATTATTCCCGCCAGCGGAGGCACCACCGCAACCACCGCCGCCGCCAGACAGACGATGGGCGTATACACCCGTGCAAAGCGGGTGATA
>OFHP01001267.1_pt1 | contig 12235 bp, 12 predicted proteins | sample 1521651 | NCBI WGS metagenome assembly OFHP01 (sample SAMEA3504105, study PRJEB24116) | mouse gut metagenome | biome: mouse gut; feature: mouse-associated habitat; material: faeces | place: Denmark | collected 2011 | reverse complement strand
CGCAGGCCGCGTCCCGTGGCGTTGTTGAACCCCCGGGACTTTCCCGCCCGGAGCCTGAGCACAGGAGTAGTCATGGAAACGAATGCCCTTGCCACCGCTTCCCCTTCCACGGAGCGCCGCCAGCGCACACCCTTGGCCGTCACCCGGGATCGCGTGCTCGGCATCGCGGAGCAGCTCTTCCGCCAGAGCGGGGTGCAGGCCGTGAGCGTCGACGCCATAGCACAGGCCGCCGGCATCAAGAAAATGACCCTCTACCGCTGCTTCCCCTGCAAGGAAGAACTGGTCATGGCCTGTATGGACCTCTGGGAAAGGATTCCCCGCCGCCTCTGGGAACGGGCGCGGGAGGAATTCCCGGACGAACCGGGCCGCCAGTTGCTGGCCTTCAGCCGCCTCGTCTGCGACATCGTGTCCCAGCCGGACTACACGGGCAATATCTGCATCCACCTCATGACGGATTACACCGCCCCGGATCATCCGATCTGCGTGCGCGTGCGGGAACTGCGCGCCGAAATGCGCGCCCATGTGCGCACACTGGCTCAGCAGGCCGAAGCCTCTGATCCCGACCAGCTCGCGGATGCCTACTGCCTCATGCTCGAAGGGATGCTCATCGCCTGCCGTACCTACGGTTGCGACAGCGGCCCTGTACGGAACGCCACGGCGGTGGTGGAAAAATTCCTGCGCCAGAACTGCGGCCCCCGTGCCTTCCCGCCCGAGCCGCGCCGTTTCCGCAGATGGTGAGGCAACCGGGCAGGCGCTCCTCCTCCCGGTGCGTTTCCCCCGCAAGCGAGCCACACCCCAAAATGAAGCATGAACGCCCTGCCGTCATCCCGCTTTCCCCTCACCGGCGCGGCGCAAAGGCACTGGCGTAGTCGCGGCAACAGGGCCGTTCCCCTCTCGCGGACATGATACGAAGAGGATCGAGAAAAGCCGGATTGTATTCTCGCTTCCTCGCGGGTGCGCCGCCGCAGTGACGGCGCGGCACAGGCCCATAACAAAAAGGGTTCCGAATCGCTGTGAGCGTGATTCGGAACCCTCTTTGTTATGCGGGGCAATGCGGTGATGCGGGAGCGATGCGCCGGGCCGCGTCCGCGTGAACATGACGCATCAAAACGCTTGCCGCGCCCGCCTCCCGCGTTAGCGTCCTTGCGCGTCAGGGCCAGCGGTCTTGTTCCGCCTCACGGTGACGGTTTCGCCTCCGATGCCCCAGTTGTCCGTCTCCACCTCGTCGATGATGACCACCGTGGTGGCGGGGTTCTTGCCGAGGACCCGCACGAGCAGGTCCGTGGCCCCCTTGATGAGTTCCGCTTTCTGCTCGGCTGTGGGGCTGCCGTTTTCTCGGGTAACCCGGATGTTCACAAAAGGCATCGCGTCTCTCCCTGGCTGTGGGTGGCTGGGCAGGTGTTGCCCCCCCGTTCGTGTAGCGTCGTGGCCCTTTTCCACAGGGCGGACAAACGAAAAACCGACCGTCCGGGGAGAGGCCTCTTCTCCCTTGCCGTATTGTCCCTGAAAAAGGCGGTTTTCCGCAGACGCCTAGTTCCTCACATCCCAAAGCTGGCCGATGAAGGCGGTCAACGCCTGACGGTTGACGCCCGCCGGGGGATAGGGGAGGCGTTCCGTGGGCTTGGGAAGCGTTACGCCGCCCTTTTTGGCATCCCCGCTCAACAGGTTGAAGGAGCTAAGGGCGCGGCCTTCAAAGGCCGCCAGCGCCGGGAGGTTGTCCGCCAGCGGCAGATCGGTCGGGGCCGGGAGCGGTTCGCGGTACTCGACGATGAGCTTGGCCTTGTAGAACCAGAGGATGAAGGTAAAGCGCCGCACGAGGCTGCCGCCCGTCCACGCCTCGGCCTCGTCATGCCACGGATCGTCGGCGGCGGGCAGCACGTAGGTATCCGCAAAGCCTGAAAAGCCGTCGAGATCAAGCGCCTGATGCCGCAGGACCGGGAAGTCCATCTCGGGCTGTACCGGCCACGTTTCCTTCTGCTGGGAAATGGCGAGGACAGCGGCCAGCCGCGCGGGATCGGGCGTTTCCCGATCATAAAGGGCGTAGAAGACCTGTACGGAAGTGCTGTGCAGCATACTGCCCTGCACCGGCGGCGCGAGATCGGCACGCCGGGCATCCGCAAGGGCGAAAGCGGGGGCGGGCCGCACGGCCACGGCGGGGCGCGCCGGAGACACGAGCATCCCGTCGGCCACGCCGCGGACCAGCCCGCCCCGGGTATTCATGCCGATGTAAACGGCCAGCACGATGAGCAGAACGGGGAGGATGACTTTAAACATCTGCAACCTCATGGGTATAGGGGCAAGGCGGAATGGCGGCGGGGCCGTCCCGCCGCCCGGGAAGGCGGCTACCACCGGACGCCCGGCTCCTCGTTGAAGGCGGCGCGGTGCCGGGCCGCGAAGGATTCGTAGGTAAAGACATGTTCCTGCGTGCCGTGGTGCTCCACGCAATAGCTGGCGCAGGTCGCGCCGAGCCGGGCGGCGGCGGGCACGTCGAGCCCGTGCAGCAAGCCCTTGAGCAGGCCGGAACGGAAGGAATCGCCCGCGCCGGTGGGGTCGGCCACGCGCTCGGGCCGGGCGATGCCCACGGTGCCCTGTTCCCCGTTGTCGATGACCGATCCCTGCTCGCCCAGCGTGGTGATCAGCCCGCCGGTCATGGCGCGCAGTTCGGCGCGGGTGCGGCCCGTGGTCTTGGAGATCATTTCCAGCTCGTAATCGTTGGTCACCAGCAGGGCCGAGCCCTGAATGGCGTCAAGCAGCTCGTCGCCGGAAAGCGCGGGAATCTGCTGGCCGGGATCGTAGATATACCGGATGCCCTTTTCCCGGAAGAGGCGCGGCAGAGCCTTCATGTCGTCGAGGTTGCCGGGCGAGACGATGCCCCAGTCGGCGGAGGCGTCGGCGCTGGAAAAGGCGTAACCGCAGGGGAACTTCATGGCCGCCGGATGAAAGCCGTTGATCTGGTTGTTGTTCTTGTCCGTGATCAGGGTGCAGCTCGCCGTGAACTCGTCGGGCACCACGCGGATGCCTTCCAGAGACAGGCCCAGCGAGCGCAGATAGTCGCCGTAATCCGTGAAATTCTTGCCCACCGTGGCGAGGATGAGCGGCTTCTCGCCCATGAGCGCCAGCGTATAGGCGATGTTCCCGGCGCAGCCGCCGCGCTTTTCCACCAGCCCGTCGATGAGGAAGCTCACGTTCAGGATGTGCAGCTTGTCGGCGAGGATATGATCGGCAAACGCGCCGTTAAAGGTCATGATACGGTCAAAGGCCATCGAACCGGCCACATAGATGGACATTACTCCTCCGGGTGTGTTGATGCGGTGATCCATGCCAGAAAATCGGCGTCCCCCCGCTCGATGGGCAGGGCCACGATGCAGGGCGTCTCATAGCTGTGCAGACGGCGCACGCGCTCGGCCAGCGCCTCGAAGCGATCCTCGTCCGTCTGGGCGATGAGGGCGATCTCCCCTTCGCGGCGGATTTCCCCCTTCCATCGGTAAACGGAACGAATCGGAGAAAAGAGGTTCACGCCCGCCGCCAGACGGCTCTCCACCAAATCCTCGGCGAGGCGTTCCGCTTCCGCAGCCGAGCCCGCCGTCATGTAGACGAATAGAGCCATGCCTTCCTCCCTGTCACGGTGCTTCGGCTCGAAACGATAGCCGTTTAGCCCGCTTCTGGCAATCGGCAGGCGCACGGGTCCGGCACTTTCCCGGCGGTGTACGCCCTGCTGTCCCGCTCTCCGGGCGCGGTATGATGAAGCCGGAGACTGTGGCGCACCTACGGAAGGGGCGTAGGCCCAAAGGTGCCTTCCCCTGCCTATCCCGGCCTTGGTCTTTCAGGTAGCGTTCATGTCGTGGACAACGCCTTCGTCCCTGCGCATCCCGGCCTTGGCTTTTCAGAAACGCTTTGACGGCGGGTGCAAACGCCTTTCCATGACGCGTCCCGGCCTTGTACCGCAAGGCCCGCCGCCCTCGCCTTTGCCGCCATAACGCGCCACAGGGGACGCCCCAAGCGCCGCCCGGGCGTCTCCCCCGGCCAACAGGCCTCCGGACGCGCCGGGGCCGGACGGCGTTTCAGCCCCGCCGAAAAGCTCTTCCCGGCCTTGCCGCTTGGCTTTTGCGCCGCCCTCCACTATCTTTTCCTCAAGGGCGGTTACGATCCGCCCCCGCACATCCGCAGCAAGGAAAAACGCCATGAACAAAAAACAGCGGGCCATGAAGGTTCTGGAACTGCTGGCCAAGCGCTACCCTCATCCCGAAACCCATCTGGACAACACCACGCCGTGGGAACTGCTCGTCGCCACGGTGCTGGCCGCGCAGTGCACGGACAAGCGCGTCAACGAAGTCACGCCCGAACTCTTCCGGCGCTGGCCCGATCCCGCCGCCCTCGCCCGCGCGGACCTTAGCGAACTTGAGGAAGTCATCCGCTCGGTGGGCTTCTACCACAGTAAAGCCCGGCACCTCATCGAGGCCGCGCGCATCACCGTGCGGGACTTCAACGGCGAAACGCCCCGCACCATGAAAGACCTCATCAAGCTGCCGGGCGTGGCGCGCAAAACCGCCAACGTGGTGTTGTGGGGCGCTTTCGGCATCAACGAAGGGCTGGCGGTGGACACGCACGTCAAGCGCATTTCCGGCCGCCTCGGGCTGACCGAACACAGCGATCCCGTGGACATCGAGCGCGATCTCATGGCGCTTTTCCCACAGGCGGAATGGGGCAACGTCAACCATCGGATGGTCTGGTTCGGACGCCACGTCTGCCACGCGCGCGGCCCCCTCTGCGGGGAATGCGAAATGGCCTCCTTCTGCCCCAAAATCGGCGTGAAGTAGATTTTTAAAGATAACCTATTGATTATCATGGCATAGTTTTCTTGTAAACGTAGTCTGGACGCAGGGCTCACGCTCCCGCGTCCGGGCGCTGCGGCACAGTCCGGGTCCGCGCGCCGCACGGGAAGCGGTCGGGTTCAACCAACCGGAACCAGAGGAAAACCGCCATGAAACGTCTTATCGCCTCCCTCGCCGCCGTCGCCGTCCTCGGGATGGCGGGCCAGGCTCTGGCGCTCGAAAAGAAGATCAACATCTTCAACGGAGCCCAGTACGATATCTACACGCTCTACCTCTCGCCCACCAACGCCAACGCCTGGGAAGAAAACGTGCTGAAGCAAGGCACCCTCCCCAACGGCGACAAGGTGGACGTGGAAGTCAGCCGCACCGAAAACGCCGAAGCCTGGGACATCAAGGTCACCAACAAGGCCGGCGAAACCATGACGTGGATCGGCGTGCCGCTGAACAAGGCCGGCCAGATCACCCTGCTCCCCGACGGGCAGTACAACGTCCGCTAGACGGACTCAACCGCGCGGTCCCGTGTGAACGGCACCGCGCCTTTCCCCACGGGCACGGGCGCGCCCCGTCCCGACAGCTCCAGTCCCTTTCCCACAGGCCGATCCCGAATCCTCCTCCACGTTTCGGGATCGGCCTTGTCGTTTTTTCCCGCCCCGCTTCCTGCTCGCAAGCCGCCGCACCTACGGCGGTCCGCACAGCGTCGTCAAAAGACGGACAACAGGGTGATGGTATGAGAATAACCGTCACTGATGCGGGTACTGTTTCCATAATAAGATCACCAGGGTGAAAGACGGATGACGACACACCTCAGGAGGAAGAGAGGTCCTCACGGACGGGGCCTCTTCCACGCCGTCAGCGCCCGCGCACGCACTCGGGGCGCATCACGCCGCGCACCACCAGCTCGAATTGGGTCAGCGGGCAGGGGCCGTCAAGGGTGCACCACGGCACTTGCAGGTCCTGCCGCACAATCTCGCCCCGCCCATTCGGGTCGTGCAGCGTTTCGAGCGACTGCGCGAAGAACTGCGCCCGCACGTCATACTCGCCGTCCGGCTTCTCCCAGAGAGACAGAGCCAGCGCGCTGCCCGGCGGGATTTCATCGGGCGCGTAGCCGGGCAGGTGCCAATGCAGATCAAGCAGCCCGCTGACGGCGGCAATGTTGGTGTCATGCCCCACATAAATCACGAGCCGGGCCTTTTCCACGCACTCGGGCGCCTCCTGCCCCGCCAGCGCGTTGGCGATGTTCAGCAAAAGCTGGCTTCCCCGGCTTGACGCCACGGCGGGCACGCGGTTGACGGCGTCGAAAACCCGGCTGTGCACGGGCAGCAGCGTTTCGAGTCTGGCCCGGTCCACCTGACCCCATCCCGCATCACGCGGCCACTGGGCGTATTCCAGCAGGAAAATTTCCGCTGCGCTGGCCCCCATACCAAGCCCGCCTTCCAGATGGACGGTGCGGTTTTCCTTGGCAAGGGTCAGGCGCGTGGGCACGTCGGCAATGGTGCAATCCTCGGGCAGATCGTACTTGCGGCACAGGTCGGGCGACGCCGGGCCGAGCAGAGCCGCAATATCGTGGAGCGGCCCGGCGAGGGAGCGTTCCAGTTCGTCCACGGTACGCGGGGAAAGTTCTCTTTCCACGGCGGCGGGGTCCAGCGCGCAATAGCCGGCCTCCACGGGATGAAAAAGCGGATCGGGACCGTGATAGGGATAGCGCGCGTACATGAGGCCGCCCTCGGGGTCGAGGCCGGAGATAATCGCCTCAGCCGTGGCCTGCGTGCGTTCCTCGCGGTCCGCGTAGACGTAGATCGCCCCCTTTTGCGCCTCATCCTGCGGCTTTCCCTCACCCGGCCCGGCGGCGGACGTTCCCGCAGGGCGGGATGCTTCGGGCAGGAGCCCGGCCCGCCTCAGACTTTCGCCCTCCTGTTGCCACAAGCGTTTCACCAGTTCCGCGCCGCGCGCCGTCAGCTCGCCCGGCCTCACCGCCCACTCGGGCCAGTCGCGGCGGCTCCACTGCGCGAGCGTGTCCGCGGATTGCGTGGGCGACCGGACCCCGTGCCGGGCAAGGATCACCATTTTAACGAGTTTGGCCTCTTCGTGCGGCCTTTCGGCGCCAGCCGGACCGACGGACGCGAGAATCGCGCACAGGACCGCCGTGCAGATGCTCCACTTCATGCGTAGCCTCCTTTTTGCGTACCAGCCTACCCACGCCCGGGGCTCCGCGTCCATGATACGCTTGTGAGCGGGGGCAGGAAAAGGCATAGTCGAAGAGGAAGCATCCCGCTTCCGCTCTGCAAACAAGGAGTAACGCCATGACGAAATGGCTTGTGCCGACGCTTGCGGCCTGCCTGCTCTGCGCCGCCCTGCCAGCGCGGGCCGAAACGCTTACCCTGCCCGCCCCCGACATCCAGAGCGGAAAAGCGCTCATGCAGGCTTTGAACGAACGCCACAGCGCGCGCCGCTTCAGCCCCCGCCCGCTTTCCGACAGGCTGCTGGGTGATCTTTTATGGGCGGCCTGCGGCGTCAACCGTCCCGACGGACGCCGGACCATCCCCACGGCCCTGAACCGTCAGGACATCGAAATCTACGTGCTGCGGGCCGACGGCGCATGGCTCTACGACGCCCCCCGGCACAGTCTGGAACAGGCCACCGAGCGCGATCTCCGCGGCTTGCTCGGCGCGCAGGCCTTCGCCCGCGAAGCTCCGGTTACGCTGCTCTACGTCTCCGACGCCCGCAAAAACGACAACGAGCTTTACGCCGCCATGCACGCGGGCTCGGCCTACCAGAACGTGGGCCTCTTCTGCGCCTCCGTGGGGCTCAACAATGTGGTGCGGGCCTCCCATGACGCCGAGGCGCTGGCGCAGGGCCTGAACCTGCCCGCCCACAAACGCATCATGATTTCCCAGTCGCTGGGATGGGGCGAATAGCAAAGGTAGCCTATGAAAACGTTGGCGATACTGAGCGTACTGTGTTTTCCGTTTGTGTATCTGGCCATGATCTGGACAATGACGGGAAAGTCCTACCCCTGGATGATGGGGGCCAGCGGAATGTGGCTGCTCTGGGGAATAGTCCTGTACACGCGCAGACAAGGGTGGTGGGAACTCGCCCTTATCGTCATGTCCGCTCTGGGCATGGTGGGATTGTTTTTTTTAAAGGTCATGGCCCGCGCCATGATGCCGATATAATAGCCTCAGCAGGAAAACCGTGCCCCTGTCTGGACCGGCAAGGGTAAACAGGCTCAGCACCCGCTAGGCAGCGTCTCCATTTTCCACGGGCTGCTCGATGGGCAGGAAAGGGCCGCGGCACAAGCCGTCCCCATCCGAAAGTCTGCCGCTCAGGAAAAAAGCGGCTTTTCGGCGGCTTCCCGACGGCCCGTCCGCCTGTCGCATTCCTCATTGATAAGGGCGACCCATTCGTCAAGGCCCGCCTTGATGGATTCGGGAAGGCGGAAGGGGCCGGGCGCTGGCTCTTCGATGAGTGCCCGCAGCCGGGCCGTCAGGTCTTCGACATCGCCGGGATCGGGGATGACGTGTTGCGGCGGCAGAAAGACGCTGGAACCGTTGGCCGCCGAGGACAGCACCTTCAGGCCGCAGGCCAGCGCCTCCAGCACGGCGTTGGAACAGGCGTCGTAGAAGGAAGGCAGGACAAAGAGGTCCATAGCCCGATAGAGGGCGGGCATGTCGTCCACCTTGCCCAGAAAATGGACGCGCTGCGCCGCGCCGAGGCGCGAGGCCAGCCTCTGGTAGGGCGCCGAGTCGCGCCCCCCGGCGATGAACAGATGGACGTTGTCCGGGAGGGAGGCCACGGCGCGGATCAGGCCGCCCGTGCCCTTGAGCGCGAAATTGCTGGTGGCGGTGGCTACGGCCACGTCGCCCGGCGCGAGGTTGAAGGCAAGGCGGGCGAGGCGTTTCTGTTCCGGCGAGGGCGGCGCGAAACGTGAGAGGTCGGGGAGGTTGTAAATGACTTCCGGCTCGGCGATACCGGGATAGCATTGCCGGACCCAGCCGCGCACGGCCTCGGAAACACAGATGATCCGGCAGCCGCTGCGGTACTGGCGGTTGTCGATGATCCGGGTCAGCCAGTTGGCGGGCAGCAGCCAGCGGCGTACCTTTTTGAAAACGCGGGGGAAACCTTCGGGCCACGCCTTTTCGGAAAGTGCCCAGAACGTTTTCTGCGGGCCGCCGCCCACACGCAGGACGTCCTGATTCCACGTCTTGCCGAGGCTGATGGTCAGATCATAGTTCCCGCTGCGGCGTATCTGCTCGGCCCGGACAAGAAACCAGAGCATTTTGAAGAGCTTGAGGCCGCCCGGCCGCCCCACGACGCGCACGCGCACCCCTTCGGGAGGCAGGGATTCCGAGCGGGCGCACACGAATTCCACCTCGTGCTCGCTGTTCCGGGTTTCCGCCAGTGCTTCGGCAAGGCGGAAGGCGAACTGCTCCACGCCGCCGTAACGGCTGAGGCGGGGCAAAAAAAGGGCGATGCGGGCCATACTCTTCACGTGCGCGCGGGCAGACAAAAGGTTTCGGGGAACGCGAACATAGCCCCCGCGCCGACAAAAAGGCAAGCGGGCTTGCCGGGCATCCCATGATAAAGGCACGCTTGGGCCTCGGCCCCACGGCGGCGAGGGGAAAGGGCGTCCGCAAGACGGCCTGCGGACAAACGCGGAGACTATGGCCCCCCTCTTCACAAAAGGGAGTGGAATATGGGAAGAATCGCAGCGTATGCCTGCCTTTGTCTGGCGCTTTTGCTGGCACCGGCGCAGGCCGCCCCTGTCGCAAGCTATTATGTAAGCGCCACGGGCAATGACGGCCATGACGGGCTTTCAGAAACAACCGCCCTCCGCAGTCTGGACCATGCCGTAAACATGGCTTCCAACAGAGGCGAAATCAAGCACATCATTGTCATAGGCAGGTTGTCCAGCGCAACGCCTCTTCTCGATCATAAGGATACGGGACTGCGGGAGATTGTCATTACGGGCAAACTCGATGCCGCCGCCCATGAGCGGGCCGTACTGACCTATACGGGCGACGATTACAGCGGCGGCATCGGCCTACGCGGCAAGTCAAAAATTCGCTTCGAGCATATTGAAATTTCCGGCAATCCCAACGCAAGCGGGCTGGAAGTGTCCGAAGGGGCCATGATCACGCTTGGTCCCGGGGCAAAAATCACCCGTAACCACAACTATGGCGATGGCGGCGGCGTGCGTGTTTACCGCGGGGGCATCCTTGTCATGGAAGACGGGGCGGAAATATCGTATAACCGCTGTTCCACCTTTACATACGGTCGGGCAGGAAATTCCAGGCCGGGCGACGGGGGCGGCATATCCCTTGAGGACGGCATTGCCGTCATCTACGGCGGCCGTATTGTCCACAACACGGTGGACGGTGTCGGAGGAGGCATATACAGCTCCGGCTACCTTTTGTGGTACGACGGCGTTATCACACAGAACAAGGCCAATCAGGGCGGCGGCATCTATCTGTATCGCGGCACCTATAACGATGTGGCCCCCTACGTGGGCAGGACGGCTGGCATGGGGATTCAGGGAAATACACCCAATGATGTGGAAACGCACGAAGAGTGAGCCCGCGGCGTGTTCACACCATCCTCCGTATTCTCAACCCTTTTAAAGGGTTCGACACACATCTTTTCTCCGGCGGAATGACGAGAGCGCGCTCTGAAAAGAACAAGGCTTTTCCCGGCACGTGTGAACACGCCCTCGCCGCAATCCGGCCTGCCGGGAAACCGCTGGCGCCGGGATACGTTCCCGGGCCCTGCCCGCCAAGGGCAGTCCGTCCGGGCCGGAATCGCTTTCCTTCCCCTTTTCCTTGCCTTATAGTCGCCTCATGTTCGATCTCGCACTCCCCGCGCGCACGCCGCTGCCGCAACCGCCGTTCTTGCCGACCACCCGCGCCGAAATGGACGCTCTGGGGTGGGATAGTCTGGATATTCTGCTTGTTACGGGCGACGCCTACGTGGATCACCCCGCTTTCGGGGTGCCTCTGCTTGGGCGCTGGCTGACCGCGCACGGCTACCGCGTGGGCATCGTGGCCCAGCCGCGCTGGAAGGACGAGGCGCAGGGCCTTTCCGACATCGTGCGCATGGGCCGCCCCCGGCTTTTCGCGGGCGTCAGCGCGGGCGCGCTCGACTCCATGCTCGCCCACTACACGGCTTTCCGCAAAAAACGTCACGACGACGCCTACACCCCCGGCGGCAAGGCCGGAGCCCGGCCCAACCGGGCGGTCGTCGTCTACGCCGGGCTGGTACGCCGGGCCTTTCCCGGCCTCCCGCTGCTGGCCGGAGGCATCGAAGCCTCGCTGCGCCGCATCACGCAGTACGATTTTTGGTCGGACGCCTTGCGCCGCTCCATCCTCTTCGACGCCCGGCTGGACATCCTTTCCTGCGGCATGGGCGAACGCTCCCTGCTCGACGTGGCCCGCAGGCTCGACGCCGTAGCCGAAATCGTGGGCGATCTCGCCGCGCTGGAGGCCGTGGACGGTGAACTCTGGCCCGGCCTCTGGGACGGCATCCCCGGCACGGCGCGGCTCGTGAAAACGGCTTCCCTTCCCGCCGATCTGCGGGAAGCGGACGGCTGCGAGCTCGTCCGCCTGCCCTCCCACGACGACATGCTCGCCGATCCCCGCGCCTATCTTGAAGGCTCGATCCTTCTGGAACGCGAAACGCATCAGGCCCGCCGCGCGCTCGTCCAGCCCAACGGCGAGCGCAGCGTCCTGCTCATGCCCCCCGGCGCGCCGCTGACCACCGAAGAGCTGGACGCCCTTTATAATCTCCCCTTCTCGCGCCTGCCGCATCCTTCCTACAAGGAACCCATCCCGGCCGTAGAAATGATCGCCACGAGCATCACCACCCACCGGGGCTGCGGGGGCGGCTGCTCTTTCTGCTCGCTGGCCCTGCATCAGGGGCGGCGCATCGCCTCGCGTTCGCGGGAGTCCGTGCTCGACGAGGCGCGGCGCATCGCCTCCCTGCCGCGCGGCAGCTCCATTTCCGACGTGGGCGGCCCGAGCGCAAACATGTGGGGGGCCTCCTGCCGCCTCGATCCCTCCCGCTGCCGCCGCGACAGTTGCCTGTACCCGAGCATCTGCAAGGGCTTTCAGGTGGATCAGCGCGCCTGCATCCGCCTTTTGCGCGAGGTGCAGGCCACCCCCGGCGTGAAACACGTCCGGGTCGCCAGCGGCGTGCGCTTCGATCTCGCGCTCAAGGACCCCACGGCGCTCGCCGCCTATACGGGCGAATTCACCGGCGGCCAGCTCAAGATCGCGCCCGAGCATTGCGTGCCCGAAGTGCTCGATCTCATGCGCAAGCCGGGCATGAAGCCCTTTGAAGACTTTCTCGCGGCCTTCGTGCGCTACTCGGAGGAGCAGGTCGTGTCGCACGACGCGAACGCCATCCGCTCC
>OFHP01001265.1_pt1 | contig 12236 bp, 6 predicted proteins | sample 1521651 | NCBI WGS metagenome assembly OFHP01 (sample SAMEA3504105, study PRJEB24116) | mouse gut metagenome | biome: mouse gut; feature: mouse-associated habitat; material: faeces | place: Denmark | collected 2011 | reverse complement strand
GATAAAGGCGTGTTTCCCTTTGGTAAAGCGCCGCGCCAGCTCATAGCCCAGGCGGTTGGCCTCCTCCGGGGTGATCTCGCCGGGGACGAAGGACTGCCGGATGGTATAGGCGATCACATCATCGGCCCCGCGCTGCCTGCCGGTCCTGGCCTGATACTGCCGCTTGGACAGCAGAAACTCTGCATCGGCGCTCCTGCTGTCACATTGATAGCTGGAGATCAGCCTGCCGCCGTCCGTCTTGTCCGGGTTCTCCACATAGTCAATGATGTCACGGATGGCCTTGCCCACGCTCCGGCCCTTGCCGGTGTGCAGGGACATAATGCGGGTGGTTGCCATGATGAATCCCTCCCCGTCATTCTAACTTTGCCAGGGCGGTCAATATCTTCTGCGCCGCATCCCACAGCCTGTCATAGCTCTGCCGCAGCTCCTCCAGGTCCGCGTCATAGAAACGGCCTGTCTCATGGACGCGGCGTGTAAGCTGGTTGAGGTTGTTGCTGGACCGGCGCAGCAGGGAGACCATCTCCCGCAGCTCCGGCAATTCCAGGTTGACCGCATAGCCGTCCACGGCCATTTTGCGGAGATATGCCGCCATGTTGGTAGTGCCGAGCTGTTCCATCTTCCGCCCGATCAGCGCCCGCTCCTCTGGGGTGACGCGGAATTTCAGCTGGACCTCCCGCTCACGGTTCGGGGCCTTCACCGCTCCTGCCCCTTGGACTTGGATTTGCCGGGGACGCTGGGGGCGGCGGGAGCGTCAGGCTGCTTCTGCAATTTCTTCCGCACGGAGCGCCGCTTGGCAGGCTGGCCGCACTCCTGTTCCATCTGGAGCATTTCCTTCCGGGCCACGGTGATGAACTCGTCCAGCTTGGCGGGGTGGCTCCTGGCGGTGCAGTAGGCCCGTTTCTCCGGGGGGACGAACAGGGGAACGGTCTTGGCCCACGACACATTAGCGCCGGAAAAGCGATCCTCCCATTCTTTCTGCTGGACGGTGTTTGCCAGCACATAGGCAACACGTTCCGGGCCGAAGCGTTCCAGTACGGCCTTCACCGCGTCAGGGGCAACGTGCATCCCGTCCCAGCCTGCGCTGACGGCATCATCAATTTCCTCCTGGCAAAGCAAATTGACGCGGCGGGACATCCGATACTCCGCCAGCTCCCCGGTCTCCTTTGCCAGATCGTAGGTCCCCCGGTAGATGGGGAGGGAGAGAGACGCTTCATCCCGGACCATATGTGCAAAGATGTCAATGAGGCCGGGGTGGGACCGGTAAATTTCCAGCTCCATAGTCCGGTCCCGCCCGTGGGTGTCCATATCCTCCACCAGCGGGAACGCCCGCGCCCACGCCTTGTTGTCCTGGTCAATGCGCCCATCGCTGTCCTTGGCCCGGATGGTGGCGGCAAGGACATACAGCGTGCGGTCAATGCCAAATTCCGCAATGACTTCCTTGGCGGCGTCCCGGCTCAGAATGTTGTTGCGGTGGTGGTCAGCGATGGCCTGCCCGATGGCCTCTTTGCAGGCCATATGTGCGTTATGGGAGGCAAAGTATTTTTTCAGCTCGTCATGCTCCTGGGCATATGTGCCGGAGTGACGGTAGATCGGCGTTTTAACCATGATGAAAACCTCCATTTCATTGTGATCGGATTTGTGATAAGAGAAGTCAGGCGGGGGCGGCCCCGCCTGACGGTCAACGCTCCTGCTGGGGGCGCTTGGATTTATCGGGCGCTTTCGTCCTGGGCGGCAGGGGACGCTTCAAGCCGTCCAGCACGGAGGGGCGGGGGCTTTTGGCAATGTCCTCCAACGGACGCGCCCCGCCGTCAATGTTCAGCAGCACATCCAGCTCCGCGAGGCGGGCGGACTTCTCCTTCAGCTCGTCCTCCCGTGGGAACGGTTTGCCGACCTCGGCTTTTGCCGCTTCCCGCTGGTCAAAAAGATTTTCCAGCTGGACCTTGACTGCCGCCAACCGCTCCGGTATCTTGGCAAGGGTGTGGTCGATACGGGCCAGTGCGCCAAAGGGGTCGGTCCCCAGCGGGGTACGGTGGGTCATCTCGCCTTTCAGCACCAGCTCACGCTGGAAGTTGCGGACCTCGGTGAACATGGTAAAGCCCCGGTAGCTGCCGATCTCCGCCAGCTCCGCCACATCTGCGGTCATGTACGCCGACAGGAGCGCCTTGCCCGCCTCCTCCTTGTCGGTGAAGGTCTGCCCCTGCACCACCATCCCGGCGAAACCCTGCATCGTCTCCACAGCAGCGGCGGGACCTTCTGCGGCCTCCGTCTGGACAGCCGGGGCCTCCGTCCCCGCTTCCGCCTGCTCACCCTGGGCCGGGGAGGGCTTTTCCTTGACTACCAGAGGATGCGGATGCTCCGCCAGGGTGTTCATATCGGCCTCCAGGCCCTTGATGAAGCCCTGGTGCTGGGCGATCTGCTCCGGGAAATATTTCAGAAGATTGTCCTCCATCTGGAACTGCTGGCTCTGGTGGGCGGACTTCATAATCTTGAGCTTGGACACATCCACATCCAGCTCCATGCGCTCCTTGATACGGGGGTCTCCGGCGCACAGGGCTTTGATCTCCGCATAGGACAGCGCCGCCTCGTCCACATCCTCACAGGTCCGGGCCGGAGATTTGCTGGTCATGATCTGCGAGATGAATTTTTGCTTGTTCTCCACAGTCTGCCAGAGGTAGGCATCGAAGGTCGCTTCCGTGACATAGCGGTACACATGTACTTTCTTGTTGTCGTTGCCCCGGCGCTCAATGCGGCCCTTACGCTGGGTCAGGTCGCGGGGCCTCCAGGGACAGTCCAGGTCATGGAGCGCAATCAATTTGTCCTATAGTGATAGGTAATCCTTTGAAATCATCTCCAGATTTTCCCCCACTCCAAACCGTGCATGAGAGTTTCCCCTCACACGGCTTTCCATCATTTGCAAATCGTCATTCTAATTAGCAACAGGTTTCAAAACCTGCTCAAGCGTAATCGCTTTGTTACCGGCTTGTTCTCTCAGCTTATTGAGCTTTTTCAGTTGCGCCGGTTTTAACTGTAATGTCTGCAAAATCACAGAAATTGTCTCACTGTTAGTCGCGTGAATCAGTCTATGGACCCGTTCATGGACGATTATCAAGTTTGCGTATTCATCACCACCGCCCAGCGACACAGGCGTTTTGTGGTGACAGTGGATTTGCTCTAAGGCTAAGGGTTCTTTTGTAATTGCACATACACCTTTCTGTGCCACATATAGAGAAATACGGTTATCATTGTACTCAATCGTGGCGTTTGCGATAGGGTTACGCATAAGAAAGTGCAGGATTCCCATGTCCACACTCTCCAGATTCTTATGGATTTCTACCCGTCCTTCCGGGGTATATTTATTGATGGTTTTCTTTTTGTGGATGGGTGGATGGTGCTGAATGTAGCCAATAGGCAATAAAATGGTTTGCTCAATAAAGCGAATTTCTTTGCTTTTGGCGTACCGTTCAGCGTACTGGGGAATAGATTGGTCTTTTCGTCGCTTTACTCGCTCTTGTAAACGATTTTTGATAGAAATCTTAATTTCATACGCCAGTGTCTGCATGTCGGGATTGGCCGCAGTTGCCATGCTGTAGTAATTGTGGATGCCCATAACATAGCTGTTGTAGTTGTTGACAGCGGCATATTCTGCCATATCATCAGATGAGTGCTGGATTGCCTTGACCTTCTCTTTTGCGGTATCTTTTATTTTTTGCAGGGCTTTGGGAGCGATGTGGGAGATGACAACATATTGATTGTTCTTTCCCTTATGAACCTTGATTCTAAAACCGAGGAAATCCGAGTAATCGTGCTTGAGGTTTACAATTTTGGATTTCTCAGGGCTAATATCCAGGTTCAGCCGCTCTTTCAGCCATACTTTCACGGCAGCAAATAACCGTACTGCGTCGCTGTGCTTTCTGCAAAAGATTTTGAAGTCATCGGCATATCTAACGATATAACACTCTTTCAGCTTAGTTTTTCTGAGTTCACGGTACTTTTTTGACTGGTCTTTGGTCCCGTTGGCGTGCATTCTGCCGCTGTATTCATGGCGGGTGGGTATATCAACCCACTGACTGGTAATCCACCAGTCCAGCTCGTTCAGCACGATGTTGGACAGCAGAGGTGAGATGATGCTGCCCTGTGGTGTACCCTTTTCGGGAAATCCAATACCAGCTACCTCCGCTTTCAGCATAGCCGAGATAATAGACAGCAGCTTCTTGTCGTGAATCCCCATTGCCCATATCTGGCGCAGCAGTTTTCCATGATGCACATTGTCGAAGAATCCTTTAACATCAATATCTATGACGATGTGCAGATTGCTTTTCTGCATATGCTTTTCAGCCTGAGCCAGAGCATTTTCAACGCCGCGATTTGGACGGAAACCATTGCTCGTCTCACAGAATTTTGCTTCGCAGATTGGCTCCATCACTTGCAGGACACATTGTTGAATCAGCCTGTCCATAATCGTGGGAATACCGAGAGGGCGCATTTTCCCATTTCCTTTGGGAATTTCCTTGCGCCTGACGGATTGTGGCTGATACCAGTCAAATTTTCTCTGTACGACTTGAATCAGTTCCGCTTCACTCACTTTTGCCAGGTCTGCAATTGTTTTGCCATCTGTTCCCGGTGTTTTACTGCCAGCGTTCTTTTTCAGATTTCTATATGCTAACTTGATATTTTCTTCCGTTGTGATAATGCGGATAAGGTTCTTAAATTCACGCTTTGCAAGACTATCCTCATACAGCTTGTCGAATACCGATTGCATATCATAGTATTCGTTGTTCCTCAGCTTTTGCCGTTTGAGCAGTTTCTTTTTCCCTGTCAAAGTTGGCTTTCGCCTTTCTTAGTCTTACTCGAACCTTTGATAAATTGCTTTTTAGATGATTGTTTTGCAAATGACTGGCGGCTGTTCCTCCACGGCTTATTATCCCCGCTTCACTGGTCATGCCGCCGCTCTCAGCCGGGTAAAGACTGCTTGTTTCATTGCTGATGTTTTCGCAGTCACCACTTCATCGTGTGCAGACACTCAGCGTCCCGAGCCTTTCCTCGTTCCGATATTCCTATCTGTGCATGATCCCCTTAGGTTGTCCTATGAGCCTGTGCGCTGGGAAGTGCCTGTAACACTCCAAGGATTTTCATAACGTCCATTTTTACTCACCCTCACGCACACCGTAGATTTACGACTATGACATTTCTATCATATCACGCTTTAGACCCTAACACTCGGACTTCGTCGGTCATTGCTGACATCCTCACCATAGGGATTTTATAGACCTCCGGCATATAGGCGGCACCATCCACCTCTGGACAGCTTTCGTGGGACTGGTAATTATCCAGTAATTCTTACGGCCACTCTCTGCCGACTTCAGCGGGCTTTGCACGGTTCGGCTTCTGCAAGTCTCCCCGCACACCGCAGTATCAAGGCAGGCGTTTCCGGGCGTTACCCCTTCATTCCACCTGTCAGAATATCAGTTCTTCAAATCATTTGCTTATTAAGCTCCTTTCAATCTTATTGAATTTTGACTTGAGCGCAACCTTTTCAGTTGCGAACGAGTCGCACGCACGTTGGTCCCGGCTCCCATTTTGAAGGTGCTTCCGATCAGGACGCGCACCTGACCGGAGCGGACCTTGGCGAACAGCTCCTTCTTCTGCACATCGGTTTTCGCCTCATGGATAAAGGCCACCTGTTCGGGGCGCATCCCTCCGGCAATGAGCTTCTGCCGGATGTCCTCGTAGATGGTGAAGGGCTTTTCCGGCTCCAGGGGGATGGCGCTCTCCAGCATATGGAGGGTGGGGTCGTCCAGCTTATCCCCGGCCCCCTTCACCGCCCGCTTGGAGGGGGCGGGTTTGGGTGTGGAAAGTAGCGATAGGTAAGGTTTTGATATTGTCTCCACCTTTTCCCCCGCCCTGAACCGTGCATGAACCTTTCAGCTCACACGGCTGGCCATCAAGGATAACATGATGTCACATACTAACAACTCTCAACATGAACAAGGCTTCTAAGTGCGTCTACTTTCTTCTGCTGTTTTGCTGTCAGGTTCAGTAATTCCGTAAGTTTTGCTATCGTTTGTGGGCTAATTGCATGAATCAGCTTGTGTGCGTCTCTACAGACTAATATCAGGTTGTCATACTTGTCAGTGCCGCCTAAATGGCGCGGCACTTTGTGGTGACAGTAAATGTCGCCGATTTCCAGAACCTTACCGGTGACAGCACACTTGCCCATTTGCGCGGAATATAAGGAAAGCCGGTTATCGTTGTATTCGATTGACCGGTACGCTACGGGATGCCTCATCAGGTAGTGCAGAATTCTCATGTTAACGGCTTCCAGATTTTTGTGGATATGCGTTCGTCCTTCGGCCGTATAGGAGTTGGCTTTAGCCTTCTTTTGCATGGGAAATTTGTGCTGGATGTACCCGATTGGGGCAAGGGCTATGCCATTCACATAACGAAGCTGGTCGCTCTTTCCATAACGTTCCTTAATCACATTGGCGATGTGCAGCGGAATTTTCTTTTTCCTGACTTGTTTTGCAGTTTTGATTCGTTTTCTCAGCCTTGCTTTCAGGCTCTTTTGGACAGGAAAGGCTATTTGGCGAAAATCGCGGCTGACGCAGGTTGCCATACTGTAGTAGTCATGCACACCAAGCACATAGGAATTATACCTGCTGATTGCCTGATACTCGGTGTGCTTTCCCTGCTGTGGATATTCAATTTCGTAAATCAACGTTTTGAGTTTCGCCCTGATTTTCTCTATGGATTTGTCTTTTACATGACTCTCGACAACGTACCTGGTATGTCCCTTTTTGTTCTTGCCCCGTGGTATGAGTTTCAATTTGAACCCCAGGAACTCTGAGTATTCTTCCTTCAGGTTGACCACCTTGGATTTCTCCGGGCTGATGTCCAGCCCCAGCCGCTCCTTCAGCCAGTTTTGCGTTGCGTAAAACAACTTTATTGCGCTTTGGTAACTGCTGGTGAAGATTTTGAAGTCATCCGCGTATCGAACACAGGTAACTTCCTTCAATTTGCTTCGCCGCAGGGACGCGAATTTGTTTCCCTTGTTCGGCGTGCCATTCGGATTGGGGTGCATCTTGAAAGGATACCGGGTAGGGATTTCCTCCCATTGGCTGGCTAACCACCAGTCCAGTTCGTTCAAGACGATGTTGGAGAGGAGCGGTGAAATGATGCCGCCCTGTGGTGTGCCAACCTCTGGGAACCCGATTCCCGCAACCTCAGCTTTTAGCATTGCGGAAATGATACTGAGCAGCTTTTTGTCCCGGATTCCCATTGTCCACATTTGTTTCAGCAGTTTCCCATGGTTCACATTGTCGAAGAAACCTTTGATGTCAATGTCCACCACATAATGCAAGTGGCTCAACTGCATATTCTTGTGAACCTGAGCGATAGCGTTCTGCTGGCTGCGATTGGGACGGAACCCATAACTGTGGTCATGAAACTTTGCTTCACAAATGGGCTCCAGTACCTGCAATACGCACTGCTGAATCAGTCGGTCGAGGATGGTAGGGATTCCCAGTGGACGGATTTTTCCGTTGTCCTTACGGATTTCTACTCTTCGGACACTTTGCGGAACGTACCATGTGAGTTTTCGTTGTACAAGAGTGACGATTTCCTCGTCAGAGATTTTTTCCAAATCTGCGATCGTTTTGCCGTCCGTGCCGGGCGTGTGGCTTCCATCGTTCTTTTTCATGTTGCGATATGCCAGCCGGATATTTTCAGGCTGGATTATCACTTCGACCAATTTGTTGAAAATTTTGCCGTTTTTGCTTTCCGCATACAGTTTGTCCTGTATTTCTTGAAAGTCATAATACTCGGCATGACGCAGTTTGGACTTCTTCAAAGCCTTTTCTTTTGTTGCCATAGTCGGCGCTCACCCGCTTTCATGGGGGATTGCCTTTCTTAGTCCTACTCGAACCTATGCGTGTTTGTTAGCTATGCTTGGATATTGCTTCTTCTCATGTTATCCTTGACTACAGCCCGTCCCTCCACCGCTTACTTTCTTCACGGCTTCTTAGTTTGTCCATCGCTGAACAAACACGGTACCATGGCTGCTCCTTCCTCCCGGATTAAGAGAAGTTATACCGCACCTCCCGCTTCTGAGCGACACGGCTTTCCTTCTCATGCTTCATCGTGTGCAATCACTCCACATCCAGGACTTTCTACGTTCCGATATTCCTATCTGTGCATGATGCCCTTAGACTATCCTTTAGGCCAGTATGCTTGGTAGCGCCTGTAACGCTACAAGGTATTTCATAGCGACCAACTTACTTTACCCCACATACACCGTTTTCACGGCAGCAGCATTTCTACTGCTATTTCTTCTTGACCTGTGCATTCGGACTTTCGCCAGTGGTAGTCAGCCACATTCTTGTCATAGGCATTTTATAGACCCCCGGCCTATAGACTGCACCACCCACCTCTGGGCAGCTTTCCACAACAGCCCTCTTGGACTTTGTTTGGACAGTTCTCAGCCGACTTCAACGTGCTGTGTCAGCTTGGGATATTGCACTCCCGCGCCTCCAACGTAGTATCAGGTGAGCGTTTCCGGGCGTTACCCCTTCATTCCACTCCTCGGAATATCAGTTAGGGAAGTCTCTGCTTCCCCGCTACTTTTACCTCCTCGCAGGATTCCTCCCGCTTTTAGTTTATTTGTAGCAACGTATCGCTACACTATCGCAGAACACCAGCTGGGTCAGACGCTTGCCGTCCCCATCCCGCCACTGTTGCAGGATATTCTCCACGCAGCAGTTGACTTTGGTTCCCGGTTCGTCGGGGAGCGTGGGATTGATGATCCGCTGGTCCAGCCCCAGCTTGCGTCCGTCTGACGTAATCTTCAGCATGTTGTCCCTCCGGGGGTCCACCTGTCCGGTGTGGACCTCGCTGGCCCGCTGGGACAGCTCCTTTACCATGGCCTGCTGAATCAGGGTGGGCTTGGAGGCAACCGTGTGATACTCCACCTCCGGGGTGGGGAGGTTCAGCTGGTCGGCGGTTTTGATGTCCGCCACCTCTTTGAACAGGTTCATCAGCTCCGGGAGATTGAAGAATTTCGCAAACCGGGTCCTGGCCCGGTAGCCGGTCCCCTCCGGGGCCAGTTCCAAGGCGGTGGTGGTCTCCCCGAACCGGGAGGCCCAGCTGTCGAAGTGGGTCATGCCCATTTGCTGCAAGCGGTCATACTGAAGATACCGCTGGATGGAATACATCTCCGTCATGGAATTGGAGATGGGGGTCCCGGTGGCAAAGATGATACCGCGCCCCTTGGTGATCTCGTCCAGATAGCGGCACTTTGCAAACATATCGCTGGACTTCTGCGCGTCAGTGGTGGCAAGTCCGGCCACATTCCGCATTTTGGTGTAGAGGAACAAATTTTTATAGTTGTCGCTTTCATCCACAAACATCATATCCACACCCAGCTGCTCGAAGGTGACAACATCGTCTTTGCGGTGGTTGGCTTGCAGCTTTTCCAGACGGGCCTCCAGCTGGCGCTTGGTCCGCTCCAGCTGCTTGACGGTGAACCGCTCCGCGCTGCCCTCCAGCTCCTGGATGCCATCGGTGATCTCCCAAATCTGCTCTTGCAGCAGACGCTCCTGCCGCTCCGGGCTGATGGGGATTTTCTCAAACTGGCTGTGTCCGATGATAACCGCGTCATAGTCCCCGGTAGCAATGCGGGCGCAGAATTTTTTCCGCTTCCGGGCCTCAAAGTCCTTTTTCGTGGTGACGAGGATATTGGCGGAGGGATAGAGGCGGAGAAATTCGGAGGCGGTCTGCTCGGTCAGGTGGTTCGGGACCACGAAAATGGACTTGTGGCACAGGCCCAGCCGCTTGCTCTCCATCGCGGCGGCGATCATCTCAAAGGTTTTCCCCGCGCCCACCTCATGGGCCAGGAGGGTGTTGCCGCCGTAGAGGACATGGGCAACAGCGTTGACCTGATGGGGCTGCAATTTGATCTCCGGGTTGATGCCGGAGAAAACGATGCGGCTCCCGTCATATTCGCGGGGCCGGATGCAGTTCATTTCCTCGTTGTACTGCGCCACCAGGGTCTGCCGCCGTCTGGGGTCCTTCCAAATCCAGTCCTTGAAGGCTTCCCGGAGGGCCTGCTGCTTCTGCGCGGCCAGGGTGGTCTCCTTGGCGTTGAGGACGCGGCGTTCCCGCCCGTCCGGGTCCACTACCGTGTCATAAATGCGAACATCCCGGAGGTTCAGAGAATCCTCCAGGATGCGGTAGGCGTTGGCACGGCTGGTGCCGTAGGTGGTGTAGGCGGCAACATCGTTGTCGCTGACGCTGCCCTTACAGGTGATGGCCCACTCTGTCGTGTGCTTGGAGTGGTTGACCTTGATTTTCCCCCGCAGATAGGACGGGGTTTTCAGCGTCTCATACATAAACTGCTGGATGTACCGTTTGTCGATCCAGTCCGTCCCCAGCCGCACCTCGATCTCGGAAGCGTCCAGGTCCTTGGGCTGGGCGGCGGTCAGGGCCTCCACATTGGGCCGGATGCGCTGCTGCTGGGCGGGCGGCGTCACATCATAGAGGGCCTGGGCCATGCGGAGCTTTTGACGCACATTGCCGGAGAGGTATTCGTCAGCGGTGACAAGGGGGTAACGGTCCAGGTCCACAAAGGCTTTGGGGATATGGTCAGGATTTTCGGCACAGCGGATGTCCCGGAAGATCACGCCGGTCAGCTCCTGTTCCAGCTCGGCCTCTGATTTTCCGGCCAGCTGCGCCATAAAGGGCATATCCACCTTTGCCCGCTCCCCGATGGAGACCGCCAGCGCGTCCATCGCCGTGTCCACGCTGGTGACGCGGGTATTCTGCTTGATGGTCCGCTTGGTGAACATATCCGCTTTCCGTTCCAGCCGCCCATCATCGTCCAGCACCTCCAGGGAGCAGAGCAGATAATAGGAGGAATCCCGGTCAAAGGCCAGACGGTTGGCCCGGTCATTGACAAGGCCGAATTTCGCGGAAAAAGCGTCATAGAGCCGGTCCAATTCCGTCTGTTTCTCCCGGATGGCGCTGTCGGGGACATATTCATCCATCTGGAGGTCGATCAGCTGCCGGACGCAATCCCGCAGCCCGATCATGGCCGTGACGCGCTCCTTGGCGGAGGCGGTCAGGGCGGGCTTCACCATGACGGAGTTCTCCCGGTAGTAGACCTCGCCCTCCACGATGGCATAGGAGTAATTTTTCACGCCGGGGTCCGCAGGGATGGCGGTGATCTCCATTTCCCCAATGTTTTCGTCCAGCTCCGGGGGCGCGGCCTCCCGGTACTCGCCATGGATATGGGAAACCGCTTCATGGAGCTGCTGGGCAAGGTCCGCATCGGGGATGGCCCTGCACTCCAGCTGGGGGCCGAAGGGACCAGAAGTGATCTCCAGATTGCCCAGCACCATTTCCGGGTGGGCCTGGAAGTAGCGGTTCATGGTGACGAATCCCCGCTTCTCCTTCCCATCGCCGCCGGTGTAGGTGTGTTCCTCCAGCGTGTCCACTTCCGTCCACTCCGGCAGGGGGTCGTTCAGCGACCTGGGCATATCCCGCTTTTGCAGGAAAACAATGTCCATGCCCGCCTCCGTTCCGGCGTTGGCGAGGGAGGCGTTGGAGGGCAGGCGGACCGCGCCCAGCAGATCGCAGCGGCGGGCGATGTATTCCCGTGCGCGGCGGTCCTTCTTGTCCATCGTGCCGCCGCTGATGCCGTTGGAGGTGACAAAGGCGATCACGCCGCCCGCCCGGACCGCATCTATGGTCTTGGCGAAGAAATAGTCGTGGATCAGCAGATGCTCCCGGTCATAGCGCCGGTCCACCAGGGAATAGTTGCCAAAGGGGACGTTGCCGATGGCGAGGTCGAAGAAGCCGTCCGGGAAGCCGCTTTTCTCAAAGCCCCGTATGGCGATGTTGGCCTTGGGATAGAGCTGCTGGGCAATGCGGCCCGAAATGCTGTCCAGCTCCACGCCGTAGAGTTTCGATGCAGCCATACTCTCCGGCAGCAGTCCGAAGAAATTTCCGATGCCGCAGGAGGGTTCCAGGATGTTCCCGGCCTTGAAGCCCATATTCTCCACCGCCTCATAGATCGCCTTGATGATGGCCGGTCTGCTGTAATGGGCGTTCAAGGTGGACTTTCGGGCGGAGGCGTACTCCTCCGGGGTGAGCGCCGCCTGCAATTCCAGAAATTCGTTGGTCCATTCCCCGTTGTTTTCGTCAAAAGCCTGGGGCAGACCGCCCCAGCCCACATACCGGGACAG
>OFHP01001250.1_pt1 | contig 12332 bp, 9 predicted proteins | sample 1521651 | NCBI WGS metagenome assembly OFHP01 (sample SAMEA3504105, study PRJEB24116) | mouse gut metagenome | biome: mouse gut; feature: mouse-associated habitat; material: faeces | place: Denmark | collected 2011 | reverse complement strand
CAGCCGCTGCGGCTAAAAATCTGATTCCTTTCATAATCGTCTTAATTTGATATGCCTCGGACGGTGTAATGAGACCATCTGAAACGTTGAGTTATAACGTTGATATATTGTCGATGGAACTCCGGAAGGAAGATCCCTCGACTATATTAACGCAAAAAGACCATATTCTGTGCAAATATAGAGAAAAGTCACGTCATTACAAAATCCATGCCCCAATAGTGGAAAAAGCAATTCGCCCGTTGTCAGCGGGCGAATTTTCAGGTGAGGATTTTAAGAGAGTCGTGTTTGAATTTAACACTCTCCAAGGGCCTGTTTAAAAAGAAATATAAACAAACTCCACCGATCAGATACTGAGGGAAACGCTGCAGGTGAGGCAGCGGGGAAGCGCCGGACCGTACATGTAGCCGGAGTCACGAAGCGGGCCGGAGTCGAAATCGCGTTGATAGGAATTGAAGATGTTGGTGATTCCTGCGGTGAAATCCAGATCCACTTTCTTGAAAATTCTGAAACAATAAGAAAGCTTCACCGACGCATCAAAAAAAGACTGTGTCCTTACGGCAAGATCGACCTCAGTTCCTGAACCTACAAGATGCTGCACGGTCATCGGTCCGGTAAGAGTACCGGTAAATATCGCACGGAATCCTGACAATATCTCCCAGTTGGCGGCGAAATACCCGTATATGTCGGGAGTGCGGAAGAGTCGCTTCTCTGCGGGCACATCGGGATTGTCGCTCCATACCTCCGGCTTTTTATACCTGCTGCGCTGAAATGTCACACCCGCCTGTATATCGAAATGTGATGAGAAGAAAGCCTTCGCCTCAATATTCATACCCAGCACACGTGCTCCCGAGCCGTTATATCTCTCAAGCACGGCATTTCCCTGCGCGTCAAGACCATCAAGCTGACGAAGGGCAAACACATCGCTAAGATCCGTAAAGAATCCTTCCACAAGAAGATTGGTCTGCACGTTGCCGAAGGTGTGGTAAAGGTCTGCGGAGGTACTGACACTCTGGGAACTCTCCTGTTTAAGACCGGGAGCAAGGACAGTAACGACTCTCTCGCCTCCGACAATAGCCACATGGAAATCTTCGTCATAAGCCTGCGGAGAACGGAAACCTGTGGAATACGACAGGCGGAAGTTGGCGCTGCGTGACGGATTGAACCGTATGTTCACCCGTGGGGATATTATGGGATTCTTGATAAGTGAATGTTTGTCAAGTCGCGCTCCGATAAGGAAGCCCCACCGCTCGTCGCGCCATTCGTTCTGCAGATAGCCGCTGAAAATATTCACATTCTGCAGCATGTCATGGCCATACCCGATGGTGACATCATGGAGGCGGTTGTGAGAATACTCAAGTCCCGCCACAAGTTCGGCCGGCATGAAAAGCAATTTTGTGAATGGATGGGTCCATTGTGTGCCGGCTGTGACAACAATGTCTGAGGTGCGTCCGTAAGCGTCAGGATCCATGTCCGAGCCATAATAGCTGGTGCGTTTTGTGGCTTGCATTGCGGAGAACACCGAGACATGGTCGCGGCGGTCGCGGGGCCAGATGTCGTAAGTAACCTCCGCTCCGTGTATGTCATGCTCCACTTGCTCGGCGATCATGGCAAGATGTGCGGGCTGATTGAGTTGATCTCCTCCGCGACGGTATTCATGCGTGTTATGATATTCCAGCGTCAGTCGCGAGTCGGCAGACGTACGCATGAATGTGCGGGCACCGAGGGTCTGGGTCTTCAGTTGCGCCACTTCCGTGTATCCGTCTCCGTTATGGTCGTATCCGTCGCGATACCGGCTTTGACCGTAAATAAAGATTCCCGCCTTATCGTTGTCGGTGACGACAGAGGCATTCAGCGTCGTGTTATTGTCGAGAGACCCTGATGGACCGATGGATGTCAGCGTGTGTGAAATCTTCGCGGAGTTTTCCCGGGGATCCCTGGTGATTATATTTATCGTGCCTCCGATTGCAGACGAACCGAAAAGTGCCGAGCCTCCGCCCCGCATCACTTCGATACGGTCGATCATATTGGCGGGTATCTGCTCCAGACCGTAAACACCCGTAAGAGCGGAAAACACCGGACGGGAATTCATGAGTATCTGCGAATAATGTCCGTCAAGACCATTGATGCGGACCTGCGTGAATCCGCAGTTCTGGCAATCATTCTCTACCCTCACTCCAGGTTGAAAATCGAGACCGTCGGCAAGTGAACACGCGCCGACTGAGGTCAGCAGCTTGCCGGTCATCACATTCACCAGAGATGGGCTCTCGCGGCGTTTTACCTCACTTTTGCTACTTGTGACAACGAACTGGTCGAGCATGAACACATCCGTCAGTGAATCCGGGTTTTCGGCTTGATCCGGGTTTTCTACAGTTTGAGAGGAGGGAACGGAAAGTATGTCGGCGTGTGTCGGCATAGCTATGGCAATAGCCATAGCCATAAAAAAATTTTTTTTAGGCATTATGTATTGGAATAAATGGTTCTTTCAGGAATCTCGTGGATGTATGGGGATCGCTTTCGCCGTATGTCTTGAAAGTAAACATACTCTAAGACGCATGCAGCAATTGATCCTTCATCAACGTGCGGAATTCTCTCAAAAAAGATTCTCTTGATATTCTCTGAAAATAAATTAGAACAGCTTCTTGCTGTTACATGGGATAAAATTACTCTATGCGCATAATGCCGGAGGACCTCTCAGTGAATATTCCGAGGTATGATTGACAACGACAAAAGACGTTACATCCGTGTAGATTAAGGAACAGGATGTTTCCGGAGCGGACACATACATGTTCTGCACTGCATTCGAGGCGATAGACGCGGTGTTGAATGCAGAAATGAGATCTAAAGACTGGGCGCTATGTCCATGTGTGCCGGAAGGAAGATAAGGATGTGAATGGGCAATAGGACGACCGTCAATATCTTTATGGACGTGCGTGAAAATAGCGTTCGAGAACATGAAATTCACGAACAGCAGCATTACGAACGACACAAAAATACGGTCCAACGTCTTTTTCACATCGCAAAATTACAAATTATTTGAGAAATTTTTACGTATTCTACGTTTTTTGCAGTAACTTTCCAGAATTTATTAAGCCCCATTATAATTCACAATATTCTCTTCCCTTCCTTTGATTTTTATGATGCTGACGTTTTTGTATGGTGTATGGATTACGCTGCAATTTGTATGTGTATAAAATCAAAGCCGCTGTAAGTTGTTAGTTTACAGCGGCTTTGCTTGGTGGTTTGGCGGAGGGGACGAGATTCGAACTCGTGGTAGGATAACTCCTACGTCAGTTTAGCAAACTGGTGGTTTCAGCCACTCACCCACCCCTCCAGAGTCGGGCCTTATAAGGCTTTGCGGGCACAAAGTTAGAAATTTATTTTTAAATCTCCAAATTTTTTGTCGGTTTTCAAGTTTTTGTAGATGTTTTTTGCCTTGTTTTTGCGGTTCTTGCGGGATGGTGACACGGAGTTAGTTCTATTCTGTGCCGGCGTACATCGCATTGATTACGGCGGCATAGTTGCGCGCCACCACCGCGCGGCGTACTTTCATCGTGTTGGTGACTTCCCCTTTTTCTATTGAGAAATGATGCGGAAGCAGCGTGAGGCGCTTGATGCGTTCGAATCCGGCGAGATCTTTCTGATAAGGTTCTATCTGTTGGATCATGAATTCTGTCACTTTGGGATTTTTCAACAGTGCCGCATAATCCGATGTGTCGAACTTCTTCTCTTCGGCCCAACGCATGAGCTGGCTTCGGTTGGGGACGACAAGCGCCGTCACGAATTTCCGCTCATCTCCGATTATCGCCACCTCGTCGATATACTTGCACTCGGCGAGCCTCCCCTCGAGGAGCTGCGGGGCGATATATTTTCCGTTGGAGGTCTTGAACAGATCCTTGATGCGTTCGGTAAGTACCAGATCGCCATCGGGAGTGAAATATCCCGCATCGCCGGTCCGGAAATAACCGTCGTCGGTAAACGCCGCGGCGTTGGCCTCCGGATTATTGTAATAGCCCGGCGTTACGGTGCCGCCCTTTACGAGAATCTCGCCGTTGTCGTCTATGCGGACCTTTATGCCGGGGAGTGGGCGCCCCGCTGTGCCTATATCGTATCCCACGGCGGGATAACAGGAGACGGTGGCAGTGGTCTCGCTAAGTCCATACCCCATGATCACTTCGATTCCCACGGAGCGCATGAAGCGCACGATGGAATCGCTCAGGGGAGCCCCCGCCGTAGGGAAGAAATTGGGATTGGGGATGCCGATGGCGTTCTTCAGCAACTGGAACACGCGTCGGTTCCAGAAGTCATATTCCTTCTCCAGAAGCCATGACGGCCTGCGGCCGCGACGCACATAGTCGATGTTGCGCCGGTAACCGGTGCGGATGGCGCGGCTTACCATCATTCTCTGGAATTTCGACATGCCGGCAATCTTTTCCTTCACTCCGTGGTATACCTTTTCCCAGAACCTGGGCACGCAGCACATCAGGTTGGGCTCAACTTCCTTGATCGTGTCCTGGATAACCCGGGGGTCGTAGTTGAAGGCTATGGTGATACCCCGCGTGACGCAGAAGAAATCCCATGCCTTCTCGAGAATATGGGACATCGGCAGAAATGCCATGGAGAGGTCATCGTCTTTGATTGCGGAGAGCAGTTCGATATGTTTCTGGATGCACTCGTCGTAGTTGCTGTGTGTGATCACCACTCCTTTGGGTTCGCCGGTGGTGCCGGAGGTGTAGATCAGTGTGGCCATGTCTTCGGGGAGTCCGCGCGACGAGCGGGCTTCAACTTCGGCTGCAGTCTCTCTGGAGGCGTTCATGCCGAGGCGCACGAAGTCGTCCCAGAAGATTGTGACGGTATCATCGTCGCGGAGTTCGAGACCGTCGTTCTTGAACACCACGATGCGGCTGATCGCCTCCGGACGCTTCTTCCATTGGTTGTAGGCCATGGGATAGTGATGTGAGTCTCCGACAAAGAGCACCTTGGCGCCGCTGTTCTCCACAATGAAATCGAATTGCGACTGGACGCTGCTGGCATAGATCGGGACCGCGGCCACCCGGTTGCGGAAGGCCCCGAGTTCGGTGATAAGAATCTGCGGAGTGTTTGGCGAGCAGACGGCTATGTTGTCCTTCTCGATGAGACCGAGTTCAGCGATAGCCTTTCCGGCCACATCCACCTGTATGGCAAATTCATTCCAGGATGTCGGCAGCCATTCGCCATCCCTGCGCCAACAAAAACGATAAGCTTCCCTGTCGCCGTAGCGCTCGGCCTGACGGGGTACGATTTCCACTAATTTATTTGCCATAATAATGTATCAGGCCTCCTGTGGCCTCTTTTTGTCTTTTTACCCGGGCGGGGTAATTTCTAAAAAACGGTCTATGATAAAAACGTTTAAAATGCCGCAAAGTTATATGCCGGAGGAGGTTGAATCGCGTCTCCTGATTTCCTCTATTTCGCGGATAATGCCGGGAGGCAGTCCGGAACAGTGCTTGTGGCATACCATTTCGCGGGAGTACATCCGTGCGATGCAATAGTTTACATGGTCACATCCGCAGCGGTGGTTGCCTGATGCGGAGGCCATGCGGTTCACAAAATCAGGCTCATTGATGAGAGCCCTTCCCATCTGGATGAAGTCGAATCCCTCCTTGTCGAGCACGCGGTCGGCTCCGTTGCGGTCCACAACCCCGCCGACGTATACCAGCGGCATCGCAAGCTCGCGGCGGAATAGCCGGGCGTCATCCAGAAAATAAAGTTCCCGGAACGGTACGGAGGGGATCATGCGCTTGCCGGCAAGTCTGATGCCATACCTGAGCCATAGCTGCTTCATGTAGTAGGTCATGGAATAGACCGGCATCTCTCCGCGCATCACGTACATGGGGGCTTTCGACACGAAACCTCCCGAGAGCACAAGGGCATGGACACCAAGCCTTTCCAGTTCGCGGGCCACCGTGAGACAGTCTTCAATATCGAGTCCTCCCCTGAATCCGTCGCGCATATTGGTTTTCACCAGTACGCCCATATCGTTTCCTGCGGCTTCAAGCACTTCGTCGACACATATCCTCATGAAGTCCATGCGTCGCTCGAGAGGTCCTCCGAACTCATCGCGCCGCCGGTTGGTGTAAGGGGAGAGGAACTGCGAGATAAGGTAACCGTGGCCGGCGTGCACTTCCACGCAGTCGAAACCGGCGTCACGTGCTGTCCGCACAGCGTCGCCGAACAGGCGCGCCAATTCGCGGATCTCATCCTTGCGCAAGGCGCGCACCAGAGTGGGAGAGTAGAGGTTGAAGCCTCCGCTTGCTCCCACCGGAGTCCCTCCGGCAGTAGAGCGGTGGGTCATGTTGCCGCAGTGGCCGATCTGGATCGAGGCCTTGGCGCCGGCAGCATGGATGCCGTCGGTGATTTCACGCAGAGGGGCCACGATCTCAGGCCGGAGCCATAGCTGAGTGTCGAACGACAGGGCCGAACGGCAGATTCCGGCGTAAGCCAGTGTGGTCATCCCCACACCTCCGCGCGCCACCGACAGATGATAGTCGCGAAGCGCGGCTGTGGGATTGTTGTCCTTGCCCATCCCTTCGAAAGCGGCGGAGCGTATGGTGCGGTTGCGTAACTCTACGGGACCGATTTTTCCGGGGGTGAACAGTTTCATGGGCAGGGATGTCAATAAATGAACGGGATGATGTACCGTCTGTTTAGCCTGGCATACCGCTCGCCGAACTTTTCGAGATACCGTCGGTGTGTGGCGCGGGCGCGCGGTGCAAGATTCGCGAAGGTCCATACCACGAATGCGAATCCCCCGAGACTCCAGGTCAGTATGGCATAGCCGAGCCATTCGGTAACCTCGCCGAAATAATTGGCTGAGGTGACGTATCGGAACATTCCTCCCCGGGGGATGTAATGCCCGCTGTCGCCAGGACGGCGCAAGTGGCGGATGATGTGGTCTGAATGGAGATTTACCGCCATGCCGGTGAGGAATATGACGGTCCCCAGAATGAACAGAGGACTCCATAGCCACGACACCGGATAAGCATCAGCCGGAGAGACATAAAAGAGCCATCCTCCTATCATGTAGGCATTGATCACATTGAAAATTACTCCGCAGAGAATAATCACCAGAGGCATACGGTTGGAGCCTCTGATGAGCATGGGAAACAAGAAAGATCTCTGAAAATAATGGGCTTCGAAGAGAAGGGCCATCACTGTCAGTGCCGGCGAGGCTGCCCGGGAGCTGAAAATCCATAACAGCAGCATGGCGATGAAGGAGGGGGCCTCCATGAGCACCCATCCGAGACGGTTGTTGACCGTCGGCCCCCATTTGCGGTTGTACATCATCCCGTAGCCGGCAGTGACCTGCTGCAGTATCACGAATACTATCACGGCAAGACAGAACATCCCTGAGATTACCGAATAATATGTGGCGGGTTCGAAAATTGAGGTCATAAAAGGCTGTTTAATCAACAAAGTTACAAATATCCGGCGTGAAAACCAAATCCGTTCCGCAACCTGAATTCTTTGTTGTGTCTGATTTTACGTTAAGGCCTGACATGAATTTCAAGAACGCGCTATGAAGAAGGCGTTCGAAGTGTCTCAAGTCTGACATTGCCTAATTTAGATGCGGCTTCAGAAAAGCTGCTGTAGAATGAGCCATAGATTTTGGAGCATTTTGACAGTATAACCATCTCTAAAAAAGCATTTTTAATACCGGAGGCTGATGATCGGTCAGCTTTAAGGGAACTTGTGACAATCCTGTCGCCGCCATATCTCTCCACTAATACTTTTTTTGTGTCCTCATCATCGGAGGCCAGGTAGAAATTTGTTTCCGGATTGTGTTTCAGTTCGAGGTCTACAGCATTAAAAAAAAGTGTCAGAGGGCTATGTCGGACAGACATGGCATTGTCTGTCCGGCGTATATGCAGACCTACGGTGTCCTTCATTCCTTTCAGAATATCGGTGGCTTGCGCTTCGTATCGGGACAGAGGATGTATCAGCTGTCTGTAAAATTCATCCGTAAAGTCAAAGAACTCCAGACCGCTGCGAATAAGGATGTCCCTGTCTTTCGATAATGTGTCATGTATCGTCCTGATGTCTAAAATACAGGAATTTTTTATTAACTTGTCATCATCCAGTTCATAGCCATATTTCCCGAATTTTGTGATACCGGATGCATAAAAGTTTCTCTTGCGCGGAGCATCGTACAGAAACAGTTGTTTCAGCGCGGAAATATTGTGTATGCGGATATCAGGCATTCCGTTGCCGGATATGCCTTCAATATCAATCAGTTCATCAACCGGAGCTGCTAATTCGGAGTTTATGGCCCAGACAACCTGCATTGAGACTTTCAGTTCCTTTGCCAGGCTGGCACCTGCCACTATGGCTCTGAGTCTGTTGGCAATTCCTCCGATTGGATTTACAATTAATGACGGCATTGCTGAAAATATGAATTATTGCAGTCGGTATTTTGTGGAACGATTTTTACCTGGTGACGGTAATTTCGAGATCTTTGACTATGCCGCTGATGTCGCGGATGGTGTACCGGCCTGTCGGGACGAAATCTCCGTTGCTGTTTTTAAGGTCCCAGTAGGTGATTCTGTCTGTGGAGAAGTCGGGTGTGTTGACCACGTTTCCGTCTGCGTCAAGTACCTGGAGGGAAGATGTGAGAGGAATGTTGTAGATGGTCACGACACCGGAGTAGTCTTTGTCGACTACTGAGGGGACCGCCATAGGTTCCGTTTCATCGGCTCCCGCTTCCGAAGGGGCATCGGGCCGTACGCTCGCGATTCCGTCATGGGTAGAGATCCAGAGAGTCTTGTCCTCCGGATTCCATCCGAGGTGTATGACGCGGTCGTGAGGCAGAGGGGAATTCTTTGTGGTGTAATGCGCGATAATGTTCTTGCGGTCTGCCGACAGACCTATGATGCCGTCCGACTGCGTTCCGATCCACGCGCGGTTATACTCGTCGAATATCACCGTGTTCACCTGTCCGCGCGGAACTATCGGGTTCAGGTGTCCCTTGTTGTACGTACCGAGCAGAGAAACATGAGCCACATCGGAGTCAGGATTGTTGTCGGCGGGAAATTCCACACAGGCGCGCTGACCGGATACTATTATGTTTCCGTTTACAGGATCCTCGGTTATGTCGAATATGGCTGCCCATTTGGTAGAAGAATTTCCGGATTCGCTCCATCCATAATAGACAGTTACGACATCATCCGTTGTGTCCTCAAGCGTGCCTTTATGGTCAAGGATTATAATGGGCCAGTCGCCAGTCACGGTATATATGACAATCTTGTTTTTGTTTTTCTCATGTTTTAAAGCGAGGCATTGGCCGAATGCGGTTCCTCCATCCTGAAATGGTATGGTAATATAACTCCAGCCGTCGCTGCTTGCTGCTTCAGGATTCTCGAATTTATTTTTGCGTGCGGCTTTACTCCAGTACATCAGTTTTGGTCCGCTCTCCTCTCCGAGAACAGAGTATACATCCATGTAATACGCCCAGAAAGTGCCTTCGGAGTCAAATCCTCCGGGATACATCGGGCAGTATCCTTTCCATTGCGGCACATTGGGCGCGATTACATTGAATCCCGGGAGAGTTGATTTTGGATTCTCCGCGGATCCGAACATCAGATGGGTGCCTGCTGGATCCGTCATGTTCATGAATGTGATTCCGTCGAAAATCGATCCCATCACTGCATAATCGGGGAAATCGGGATCCAGATGCAGACCTAAAGGATCTGGAGTGGGATATCGGAGTATATTTTTCTCGTACATGGCCTTTCTCTCCCCATTGTCATTGATGAAGGCAGGCGGATTTGAGTATGTCGACAGATCGGTCCATTTTCCGTTGCGGTACAGCGTCATCTGCATAGGCTGGATCACGGCCTTGTTGTCATTGTCAAAATTTGCGCCCTGATTCACCATCACCATTCCGTGGGCAGGAGAGTAGGCGAACTCCACGTATCGGTGAGCCATCGGGCCTTCGTACCGGGCGATGAAGTTGTCGGCCCAGGTGCCGTTGTCGCCGCTTCTGCGATAGGCGAAATCGTACCGTTCCTTGGCGACCCAGAAGTTCTCGAAGTCCCAGGACCCTAAGCACTGGCGGTAATTGTCTCCTGCGGAAAGCCAGCCGATGGTCTTCTTCACGAAGTCGAGGGTGGGCCGTGGCTCCTTCTCATAGTTCAGCTGATAGGCCATGGTGCGGGAGAATACCAGATAGCCATTCTTGTTTATCAGCGCGTTGCTTTGAAGCGGAGTGGTCGTCACGCTGTTGCCGCTGGCGAGAAAGAAACGGTTGGAATCGTCGGTAGCCACGGCCGAAAGCCATTTCCCTTTGTCAAGCCATGCCCGGCATATAGAGGCATAATCGGAACCGCTGTATGCGTTGCCGATGTATGCGAACGAGGTTTCCGACAGGGGAAGAATGCATTTCGGACCGTTGCGCATCACGGTGAAAGGAATGAAATTGTCGATCACGCACAGCTTCGAACCTACGTCTGCCTGATAGAAATTACCATCTATGATGGCTACCACCTTTTTGCCCACCCGGCATACGTCCGTCACATCCTTCAGAAAAAATGCGTTTTCCCTGATCTCTTTCGAACTTCCGTCAATGTAAAGAAATCCAGCCTTTGTGGAAATCCAGATGTCGTCATAGAGGTCGAAGTTGATGGTGCGGAACTCCCGCGCCCTCGCCAGCGATTCGCGTGTCAGCACATCGTGGGTGGTGCGGAGTCCGTTCTTGTCGAAGATATCGATTATGCCTGTGGAATAAATCACAACAAGGTCTTCCGTGCGGGGGTTGAAATTGGCGGCTTCAATCTCGCTTCCGGAAAGATCGAGACGGGAATGAACGTCCTGGATTCCGGCTGCTGGATTCTGTCTGTCATAGAAAAGAAGACTTCCGGAAGGCCATTTTTTTGTGGCGTTCATCGTGACGTTATTGTACATGTTCTGACGCACAAGGAACCATGTGATATTTTCTCCATCCATGATTCGTACCGGCACATTGTCGTAGGAAGTGTATCTGTGCCATTCCGCGCCATTTGTAGTTGCTGATGCTTGTGCGGAAGATAATGTGCAGACAAGGAGCGTCAGTATAATGAGCAGATGTTTAAGGGTAGAGTGAGACATACACATGAGAGTCAGATCGATATCAATATATAAAACGAAAAATATATTGTCTTATTACTTACACGCCGCCGGGGTCCCTCCGCATGGCGGAAAGTTCTTTGCGGAACTCGCGGTTGGCGAGACGGCGGTTGCGGTCGAATATGAATCCCCATTTTCGGAAATAGCGCAGCATGTTGGCGGCATGGATTTTAAGCATCCGGCTGTCCTTTCTGGAGGCGGCACGGTGGTCATGGACTATGCTTGCGCCCGGGAAATAGATGGTTTTATATCTTTCATGGATTCTCCGGGTGAGGTCTATATCCTCAGGATACATGAAGAACCGCTCGTCAAATAAGCCGGTTTCCCTCAGCGCGCTTACCCGTAACAACATGAAGCATCCGTGATGATACGGCGCATTCAGCGGTCTGTTCAGATCATAGCTGCGTAATTCGTAGTTGTCAAACCATTTCCGGGCGATTGCGCGGGGAAGGAAACGGTGCAATATCAGGTCGGCAGGAGTGGGAATCCGGTGGCAGACGGGCTGATAACTGCCGTCTCTGTATGTGACGTGGGGAATAAGCTGGCCGGTATCGCTGTGTCTTTCCATATATTCAAGACATTTCTCGAGTTCCTCGGCTGTGAAATATACATCGGAGTTCAACACGAGATGATAATCGACATTCTTTCGCAGTGATTCCCTGATGGAGATGTTGTTTCCCGCGCCGTACCCCACATTCCCATTCGGAATGTAATTGACTGTCGGGTCATCGAGGCTGCGGCAGAATCGTTCGGTCCGTGGATCGGCAGAATTGTCAATGATATCTATAGCGTCAATGCAGGTACACCCCGACATAGAACCGAGACAATTGTGAAGTTCTTCATCAGGGGTGTGATATGTTACGATGGAGACTCTTAATGTCATGGAGAGATCGTATCCGCCCTTTTCCGGATTTTTATCAGACAGCCTCTTGTTCCAGCGTGAACGGGATCGAGATTTCGGCGGTGGAGTCTGTCGGGTTGCCGGCGTCATCGGTCGAGGGGATCCATTTCGGCATGGTCTTGACCAGACGGACAGATTCCTGCTCAAGGTCCGGGTCTACCATGCGCTTGATCTTGATGTTGCCTATGGAGCCGTCGGCTTTCACCGTGAATATCACAGTCACTACGCCTTCAACTCCGTTCTCCCTGGCCATTTCCGGATATTTCAGATTTTTTACAATATACTCCGTGAGAGC
>OFHP01001245.1_pt1 | contig 12366 bp, 10 predicted proteins | sample 1521651 | NCBI WGS metagenome assembly OFHP01 (sample SAMEA3504105, study PRJEB24116) | mouse gut metagenome | biome: mouse gut; feature: mouse-associated habitat; material: faeces | place: Denmark | collected 2011 | reverse complement strand
TGTTAAGTGTGATTTAGGTATGATTTTATCAAGAGAGGTGATGTCATATACTATGAATGCTGATTTTTGTAGAAAGTGGATAGATACGCTTGAAGAGATGAAACAAGCTTCTACGCTACTTATTATCGGTTTATATAAAGACTTTACTCAAAAAAAAGTATTGGAAATTTTAGAGCACTGTAGAGCACAAGGAATCGCGGTGTATCTGTTATTAGGGAGAGATTTGTCATCTTTGAGTTGGATGGTAAGTAAGCAATTTTTAAGAAGTAATGCTAAAAAGTGCGGAGTATTTTCATACAAAAAATTACCACAATTTAAACAAAGAACAGTTGCTTGGAATCTTTTTGGGAGTCAAGAACTCAGTGTAGAAAACATAAAGGAGATTTTAGAAAGAAATAAATGGAACGTACTTGTATTTCACGGACATGGCAAAGAAGATCATCTTAATTTAAATGATTTTACACTTCATGGGTTTAATAGATGTATTAAGTGGGATGGAAAATTTGCACCGTCTTGGGGGCATCCGGGACAAAAATTCTTTAAAGATGAAAAAAAGGCGATCATGTTAAGTTCAATAAAAGCAGAAAAGGTATTTCTATTATCCTGTAGCAATTTTCCATTTAGTGATGCCAGATTATACGGTGCTAGGTACAATTTGGTTTTAAATGCTATTGATGGCGTTGTTCGAAATATTGTAGCATCTTTAGCAGTTCAATCAGCTGATTTGCCGGAATTGAGTTTAATATTGCAAGAATCTGATATGAATAATATTAGTGATCAGCTTCAAGAGAGTTTGAGTGATATTCAGCCGTTTGTTTCACTTGTAACTATTGGTCTTCCTGACGAAATTCCTGCTAAAAAAATGAGTTCTCCAGTAGCTAGAGAAACAGATTTGACAAAATTGATCTTATCCAGACTATCGATTTTCTCTAGTTCAACAATGTTGGATAGTACACACCCAATTAAAAAGTGGGCTAGAAAAATTTTAACAGAAACAATGCAATATACCAGGAGAGGAACAATTGGCACAGAGAGTGAAGATACAGAAAAATTTGAGAAGGAACTTCGTAATCGTGTAAACCCATTTTCAAAAGAGATGGGGATGTTATTTCAAAAAAACTCAAGTGACCAACTTGCTGACTTTGATAGTTTCAATATATATCGCTCAGTAATGAATAAAAGTAGTATATCTGATGTTACTTGCGATTGTGGAAGGATAGCAAAAAATTGTGATTATCTGCCAGAAACATCTAATGTATTTAAATTAAATGCGACTTATTGCTATTTATGTGGTGATAAATTAGTTTCTATGATAGGAATGCCTCAAATAAAATTTAGCTGTGATGAGTACAATGAAAAAGGATTACAGATAAATTATAAAATTGAGATAACACCACAATATAAAGGAGATGTGTTTATATTAGTTCAAGTACCTAGTTACATTGAAAAATATGTAGAAAAAACACAATTAAGGAAAATTCGCTTTAACACTCTGAGAACGGTAGTAATAGATGGAAAAATCAAGATAGATAAAGATATTCCACTGCAAAGTTATTATTTAAAGTTGATCGTGATTCAAAATGCAGGTTTGGCCATTAGTCGTTGCTTTTTTAATTTAGTTGAGAATTAGTATTGAATAAACTGATATGAGAGGAAGAAGATTTATATGAAAGAAGTACTTGCTGTAACAACGAACTTTGGGTTTGGACCAGTATCAAAATTGTGTGCGATCTTAAAAGGTATTTTGAAAAAATATGGAGGATATAACAGAAAGATCAATGGAATTTTTAACAGGTGATCCTAATATTGAGTTGTGGGAAAATTTGGTCGCAGGACCAACATTAACGGTCACACATTTAGTTATTGCTAAGGATAAGGCAGTACCGCAACATTTTGTTGATTTTGATGTAATAGTAGTACCGATCAAGGGCAAGGTAGAATTTTATACTGAAACTGGGGACTTTGAGATCATCTATCCAGGCAAGCTCGTTAAAATGAAACCCAATGAAAAGCATGCCTTAAAAGCGCAAACTGATGCTGAATTGATGGTCATCAAGATGAAACTGGATAAGTAAGTTAGAGTATTTACTGATTTAAATATAGCTAAAACGTGTTTGATGATGCAATGCTTAGTGAATAACGAGGCCCCACCAATTTACGGTGGGGCCCGCGTTATTTATATGGCGCTGATTACATCGTCGAACACGTTTTTTGCGTTGCAAGTTGGCACAACTGAGTGTGACACGAGTGCATTTGGATTTTGTTGTAAGCGCATACTTTAGAATTTAAGATTAAGTTGTAAACATAAACAGGAGGTATTACGACATGGATGACGCAAAGAACAAAACATCACTTAAAGCTCGGATCCAAAAATTAGGAACTGCACTTTCAGGAATGGTGATGCCAAATATTGCTGCCATTATTGCATGGGGACTTATCACAGCGATCTTTATGGCTGAGGGCTGGTTCCCTAATAAACAGATCGCTGAACTTATCGGCCCAATGTTGAATTATTTATTGCCCCTCTTGATCGGTTATGTCGGGGGAAGAATGGTCTATGAAGAGCGAGGAGCGGTCGTTGGGGCGATCGCGACGATCGGGGTCGTTGTTGGCTCACAAGTTCCGATGTTTCTTGGAGCGATGATCATGGGACCGCTTGGTGGATGGTGTATCAAGAAATTAGACAGTATCTTCCAAGATAAAGTGCGTTCGGGGCTAGAAATGATCTATAACAACTTTACCAGTGGGATCATGGGGATGCTCTTAGCGATCGTTGGGGTCTATGTAGTCAATCCGGTCGTTAATACCGGTAGTATGCTGATGGGTGAAGGCGTTGACTGGATCATTTCAGTTCACTTACTGCCTTTAGCTAATATCTTTATCGAACCAGCTAAAGTTTTATTCCTAAATAATGCGATCGGTAACGGGATCTTAGTTCCATTAGGGATCCAACAAGCGGCAAGTGCTGGTAAATCTGTCTTATTCTTACTTGAATCTAACCCAGGCCCTGGTCTAGGTGTTTTGTTAGCCTTTACGTTCTTTGGTAAGGGTAATGCTAAAGGTTCGGCTCCAGGAGCTGCTTTCATCCAGTTCATCGGTGGGATCCATGAAGTTTACTTCCCATATATCTTGATGAAACCAGCGATGTTTTTAGCCGTGATCGCTGGTGGGGTGACAGGGACATTTACTTTCCAAATGTTTGGTGCTGGTCTTAAAGCCGCTGCTTCCCCAGGGTCGATCATTGCGATCCTAGCAATGACGCCAAAAGGTAGCTATCTTGGCGTGCTAGCCGGTGTAGTTGCTGGGGCTGTGGTGTCCTTTATCATCGCAGCGATCATTTTGAAACATGACCGCTCTACTGCTGATGAATTTGAAGCTAAGCAACAAGAGATGGCACAAATGAAAGCGGAGTCAAAAGGAAAAGAAACACCAACTAACTTGGCACCAGCTGATTTTTCTGGGATCAAAAAGATCATTTTTGCTTGTGATGCTGGGATGGGCTCTTCGGCGATGGGAGCTTCTTTACTGCGAGATAAGATCAAAAAAGCAGGTATTACAGATGTTTCGGTCACAAATACGGCTGTTAGTCGCTTACAAGATGAACCTGATCTCTTAGTCGTAACTCAAGCGGAATTAGCTGAACGTGCAGCTCAAAAAACCCCAAGTGCTGTACATGTTCAAGTTGGTAATTTCTTAAATAGTCCGCGGTATGACGAGATCATCGCGCGCTTAAAAACTGAGACCTTGATCAATGAAGAGACTGGCGCTGAGCCTAAAGCTACTACTGGTTCAGAACTTGAACTTTCTAATGTCAAAGAGATCAACTTCATTCGACATGATCAAAATATCGGAACCTCAACGATGGCAGTTAGTCTTTTCAAAGATAGCTTGCATAAAGCGGGTAAAAAAGTACCAGTCAAAGCAGTTCGCTTAGACGAGTTGGTAGATAGCTCAGATCATTTAGTGATCGTCACTAAGGAAGCTAAAAAGAACTTAGATATCCGTTATACCAAGGTTCAAGTGCTCGTAGTTTCTGATCTGTTGACTGACGAAAAATTAGCTCAGATCATTGCTGGTTTAGCTTAGGAGGTTTTAGAGATGGAATTAAAAGAAAATATGGTCTTGTTAGATCAAGCACCAGCGACCAAAAAAGAAGCGATCCGCTTAGCCGGTGAATTATTGGTCAAAGAAGGTTGTGTTGATGAGCGTTATATCGATTCGATGATCAAACGAAACGAAGATGTTTCAACATATATGGGCAATTTTATCGCGATCCCCCATGGTACGGATGAAGGGAAACGTTTCATCAAAAAGACCGGGATCTCGGTGGTCCAAGTGCCTTTAGGGGTAGATTTTAGCAATGATGAACAAGTGGAAAATCTAGTAACGGTAGTTTTTGGGATCGCGGGGGCAAACAATGAGCACTTAGAGCTGTTATCACAGATCGCCTTGTATTGTAGCGATGTTTCTAATGTAGCAAAATTGGCGGATGCCACAACTAAAGCAGAGATCATTAATTTATTGAAAGAGGTTGGGTAATAATGAAAGCATTACATTTTGGCGCAGGAAATATTGGACGGGGTTTCATTGGTGAAGTATTAGCGAAAAATGGTTTTGAGATCACATTTGTTGATGTAAATGAAAAAGTGATCACAGCTTTGAATGAAAAACATGAATATCTTATCCAACTAGCAGAACCAACTAAAAAGCAAATTAAAGTTACTGGGGTCGCTGGGATAAATAATGCAAAAGAGCCTGCCAAAGTAGCCCAAGCTTTTGCTAAAGCAGATATCGTGACCACAGCGATCGGACCCAAGATCTTACCTTTGATCGCACCATTGATCGCAGCTGGGATCAAACTCAGAAGAAAAACTGATAATTATCAAAAGATCGATGTGATCGCTTGTGAAAATATGATCGGTGGTTCGCAATTCTTAAAAACCGAGGTCTATAAGCACTTAGACGCAGCAACTAAAGTTTTTGCGGATGAATATATCGGTTTTCCAAATGCAGCGGTCGATCGGATCGTCCCGCAACAAAGCCACGCCGATCCGTTATTTGTGGTCGTTGAACCTTTTAAAGAATGGGTCATTGATGAAAGTCAACTAAAAGATCCGGCTTTAAAATTAAAAGACGTCCACTATGCAAAGCAGCTTGAACCTTATATCGAACGCAAATTGTTCTCGGTCAACACGGGACACGCAACGGTAGCGTACACGGGGCAAGTTTACGGATATGACACGATCGGTGAAGCGATAAAAGATAAAAGGGTCTTAGACCAAGTTAAAGCTGTACTAGCCGAGACGCGGGAATTATTGTTAGCCAAATGGGATTTTGAGCGCGCTGAACTGGAAGCTTATCAACAAAAGATCATCGAACGTTTCGAAAATCCGGAGCTTTCAGATGAGATCACGCGTGTCGGACGAACACCGATCCGCAAGTTGGGTTATGACGAACGCTTCATTCGTCCGATCAGAGAAGCTAAGTTGCACGGTTTGAGCTATCAAGCACTTTTAAAGACAGCCAGTGATATTTATCGCTTCAATGATCCGGCTGATCCAGAAAGCCAACAGCTAAAAGAGATGTTGACGACGTTACCTTTGATCGAGGTGATCTACCAAACAACTGGGTTAGATAAACAAAAAGATGCTACACTGCTGGCAGAATTAAAAGCGCAGTGTGAACGATAACTTTGCTGACTACTACCCTTAGTTTGGGGTGGTAGTTTTGTGTTATTACCTAATATTTTAAACATAAAAAATTAAAGGTTATACTGGGGGAAGGACGATGAGAAAGCAAGGTGATGAGACGTGGTAAGATTGACCAAGCGCCAGGAAGTGATCTTGGGCGAGTTGGTGAAAAATGCTCCTGAGGGGATCGCACTTTCACAGTTGAGTAAGATCACCAAAGTCAGTCGACGTACGCTATACCGGGAATTTAATGAATTGAGTTTGTATTTGCAACATCTCGGGCTAAATTTACAAAATGAACAAGGACGCTATGTTTTAGTGGGGGAAAATGTAGCTTTGAAGCAATTACAAGTGATATTAGGGATGCAGACCGAACTAATTGAACCACTTAAACCAAAGAGTCGTCAAAATGCTTTGGCAGCCTTGCTGTTATTAGCTGACCAACCGCAAAAGATCATCAGTTTAGCGTTAGAATTGGACGTCAGTGAAGGGACGATCCAACGTGATCTAAGTGGATTAGAGGAAGCATTTGCTGGTTTTGCGATCAAGTTGCAACGCCAAAAAGGTGTAGGTGTTTGGCTAGAAACGACTGAACTCAAACGGCGTCAGTTTTTAAGTGAGATCATGTTGAATGAACTCAATGACTATCAATTTTTTGCTTATCTAGATGATAAAACAACGATCGTACCCGACTTTTTCTTACGATTATTGCCTAAAAAGCTATTACAACAATGTTATCAAGGCTTGGAACAAAAGGTTTTACCAAAATTAAAGGTCACTTCGGATCATCAAGTATTGCAATTAGTTATCCTCTTTGCGATCTGTTTGGTGCGAAGTAAAAAGCATCCCGTAAAAGTAGAGCTGAAAGACCAACTCTTGCGCTATCAAGCCTTGGTCTATGCTTTTTTGAGTGCCGTAGATGAAGAGCTTGAACAAAATGAGCTCACTTATTTAGCATATCAACTGAAAAAAGGTGATCAAAATGCCAAGAGTTTTACCTATACTGATGAGTATGAATTAGCAGTCTCTCTCAAAGTCAAGGCACTGATCGCACTAGTCTCACAGAAAATGAAATTTGATTTTTCACGTGATCTAGTCTTTTTTAAAAAACTCAGTCGCCACGTGATAACGCTCTTAAAACAGCCGCACCAAGGTCTGCCAAATGTTCGGATCGAGACTTTAGCGCGGATAAAAAATGATCATCCAGAATTATTTGCTTGTGTCAAACGAGCTTGGAAGGAGATCTTTTTTGAACAAGCGATCAGTGAGACTGAATTACAACTGATCTTATTATATTTTGCTAGTCAATATGTAGGAACTAAGCGCTCAGATAAGTTAGCGGTGTTGATCGTTTGTGAAAACGGGATCGGGACGTCTTCACTTTTGAAGCAACGTTTAAAAAAAGAGCTCCCACAAGTTGAGCATTTCAAACTTGCCCGGATCCAAGAACTAAATGAGCTTGAGCTAGCCGAATATGATATCGTATTGTCGACGTTACGTTTACCGGGATTTCCTCGGGAATATCAGATCGTTAGTCCATTATTGACCAAAGAAGAACTTATGCGATTAAAGACCTATATCAAAGATTACCAGCGTAAATATTTTGCTAAAGTAGCGACTAGAAAAAACAAGCAGTTCAACGGTAAATTACCGCAAACTTTGAGCTTTATCGCAGCAACAGCCTTTTTTTGCACAGAATTAGTCAATGAGTTACAGGTCAAAAAAGTTGATAATACTGGACTTGATCTGCAACAGACCATTGAAAAGCTCGTAAGTGAGATCGGCAACAATATTATTTTGAATGAAGCCAAAGTGGTGACCGCTTTAGAGAAAAGAGAACGCTTAGCTCCGATCGGTCTGCCAGATAGTTCGCTAGCTTTGTTGCATACGACTAGTTGTGCGATCAAGCGTTGCCATTTTGCGATTTTCGAGCTGACTGAACCGATCACGATGCAAGCGATGGATCAACGTCTGATCGCCGTCAAGCGCATGTTAGTATTATTAGCACCAGAAAATATGTCTCAGATCGAACAAGATGCTTTGGGAACGATCAGTAGTATGATCATCATGAATGATGACGCCTTGACTTTATTTGAACAAGGAGATCAAAAAACACTGCAAAGTGAGCTGGCTAAGCGTTTCTTAAAAGAAATCAAATCTGGTATACCAATTTAAATATATATTAGTTGACAGAAGAATTTTGTTGCGCTATATTTAGTCTTGTTACTTGATGTAACTAACTTCTATGAGATTTGAAAATAATAATTAAGGTATATACCAATTTAAAAATGTGAGGTATTGAATTATGTGTGGTATCGTTGGCGTAACTGGCAATGAAAATGCAACAGATATTTTATTAGATGGATTACAACAATTAGAATACCGTGGCTATGACTCAGCCGGTATCTATGTAAATGACCAACAAGGTGATGGCTTTTTAGTTAAGGAAAAAGGTCGGATCGCTGATCTACGTGCTTTAGTTGGTCCAGAAGTCAAAGGCTCGACTGGGATCGGCCATACACGTTGGGCAACACACGGAGTTCCAAGTGTTAAAAATGCCCATCCCCATGTTTCAGTCGATGGACGTTTCTTCTTAGTTCATAACGGTGTGATCGGTAACTTTAGCCAATTGCGCGATGAATACTTGGGAGATGTTGAATTAAAGAGTGATACAGATACAGAGATCATCGTGCAATTGATCGGTAAGTTTGCCGCTGAAGAGATGGATACTTTAGCTGCTTTCCGCAAGGTTTTAGGCTTAGTTGATGAAAGCTCATCCTACGCATTCTTATTGATGGATAAAGAACAACCAAGCAAGTTATTTGTAGCTAAAAACAAGAGTCCATTGTTACTTGGGGTGGGTGATGGTTTCAACGTTGTTTGTTCTGATGCTACAGCGATGCTTGAACAAACGCATGATTTCATCGAATTGATGGATGGTGAAGTCGTAGTAGTCGAACCAGACAAGATCTTGATCATGGATCCTGCTGGCAATGCCGTAGAACGTGAACCATTCCATATCGATATGGATCCACAAGCTGCTAAAAAAGGCGCTTATCCATATTACATGTTAAAAGAGATCGATGAACAACCAGGTGTGATGCGCACTTTGATCCAAGAATACGTTAACGAAGATGGCTCAGTTAAGATCGACCAAGAACTGTTGGATGCTCTATCCAAGGCAGATCGTTTATACATCGTAGCTGCTGGGACAAGTTATCATGCTGGTTTAGTGGGGAAAGAGTTATTTGAAAAATTAGCTCATATTCCGACTGAAGTTCATGTGGCTTCTGAATTTGCTTATAACCCACCATTGTTGTCTGAAAAGCCATTCTTTATCTTCTTGACCCAAAGTGGGGAAACAGCTGATAGTCGCCAAGTGTTGACACAAGTTAATGAATGGGGTTATCCAAGTTTGACGATCACCAATGTGGCTAACTCAACGCTTTCACGTGAAGCAACTTATACTTTGTTGTTACACGCTGGCCCTGAGATCGCTGTTGCTTCAACTAAGGCTTACACCGCTCAGATCGCTTTAGAAGCTATTTTAGTCAAAGCTTATGGTGAAGCCAAAAACATCAAGGCTGCTAAGGACTTTGATGTTGCAGGTGAATTGACAAAAGTTGCTAACGGGATGCAAGAATTAGTTGATGAAAAAGGTGACATTGAAAAGATCGCCCAAGATATGTTTGCGACAACACGCAACGCCTTTTATATCGGGCGTGGTGTGGACTATGCATTAGCCCAAGAAGCTGCTTTGAAGCTAAAAGAAGTTTCTTATGTTCAAACTGAAGGATTTGCTTCAGGTGAATTAAAGCACGGCACGATCGCCTTGATCGAAGAAGGTACACCAGTCGTAGCGATCATCACTGATCCTAAGACTGCAGCCCATACACGAAGCAATGCACAAGAAGTTATCGCGCGTGGTGCAAATGTCTTATTTATCTCCAGCCGTGATGTAGCTGCTGAAGGTGATCAGATCATCTTACCAGAAGTTGATCCATTGTTATCACCACTTGTTTCAGTCGTACCAACACAATTGTTGGCTTACTATGTAAGTTTACAACGTGGTTATGACGTGGATAAGCCACGTAACTTGGCTAAGAGTGTAACGGTCGAATAAAATTATCTATGCAAAAGTCTGTTTCCTTAAATGGAAGCAGGCTTTTTTAATGGCTTAGGGTCAACGTTTTAGGCGTTTATCCTAAGCTTTTTTGTGTTTATGAGATTTACTTATTTTAATTTAGTTTAAAGAAAACGAATTTTATGATAAGATATTTATTTGTCGAAGTATTATTTTTTTATAAATGAACGAATATAGGATAGATAAAAGCAGTATTGGCAATTTTGGGGGAATACTTAGATAATTAGTTAAAAAGTCAGAACAATACTAAGATGTGGATCGAATAAAATATCATTAATAAAGAGGGTAACGGTGAAAAACAACAATAATATTTTTATAGGGATCATAGTCGTGATCATCTTCATCATCTTATTGATGGTGGGACTTTCAGAATTGAGCTCACTGGCAGAGATAAATAGTAGATCACAACAACAAATAGAGCATAGTTCTAGAAAAAAATTTCAAAGTAAAATAAGCATTAGCGACAGTGTGAATAAGTTTTTAGTGATCTTTTAGCCTTGGTGTCTGGCCACTACCTTGATTTAATTTGAAATATTTATATAAAAATATGATAATAAACATATATTGTTAAAGGGTGGTAATAAGATGGCAAAAACAGTATATTTTGCAGCTGGGTGGTTTACACCAAAGCAAAATGCAGCCTATGAACAAGTAATGGCGCGATCAAGAAAAACAAGACGATAAATGATGCAGATAGTTATGTTCCTTTGGCGCATCAATATAAGGGATTGCGCGTGGATGAACACCCTGAATTACTAGAAGATAAAGAATGGCAAATAGCAACGTTCAACGGGGACTGTGTCGGGATCAAGAGTTCAGACATCTTCTTATGTACTTATCTACCAGATGAAGAAGATATCGGTTGCGGGGTCGAGTTAGGCTTAGCCAAGAGTTTAGGCAAATATATCGTGTTGGTGATCCCAGATGAAGATTACGGTAAGCCAATAAACTTGATGAGTTTTGGCGTTGCTGATACAGTCATCAAAGTCTCTGAATTAGCGGATTTTGATTTCAATAAACCATACTACAACTTCTATGAAGGGGCAGTATATTAGAATAATGACGACCACTCTATTTTTAGGGTAGTCGAGTTGTTTATCCAGTCGTTCCCCCTAAAACAGAGTATTCGTTGACTAAATTGGGGAATAGTATAGTTTCGCTCGTAGTAGCATTATGCGATCGGGGCGAACAGTATTTGGATAACTTAAACTAAAGAGCATGAGATGATCCAAAGAGGCCCTACCATTGGCATCGTGGTAGGGCCTCTTTGGATCGTCTCTATAAGTTAAAAACTTATCAACTTCACTGCGCTCAGTATAAAAAACGTTGATCTTTGTCGCTTGGTTGCGATAACCTAGTGCGATCCCCATTATGAGTTGTTTATCATCTGGGATCTGCATGATATTTTTAACGACACTTGGATACTTTACGCTCTTCCATGCTGGTATTGAATCGATTTTTCGAGCAGTAGCTACCAGCATCAAGGTTTGCCCAAAAGCACCTAAGTCATAGATCGACCACGCTGAGAGGATTCAAGGTGTAAGTGCATCTTTGAATTCCATAGTTAGTTACCACTATTTATTATTTTTAGTAAGTAACATCTATATTAACTTACTTTAAGTGAGTGGTGAAGAGTAAATATTGATTTATTTATATAATTTACGACTTAGTTCCACCTTCATTGTCGGCTTCACCACTGGCCCAGACTTTAGTTGCATAGATCGAGTTAAAGAGCAGGGCTGCTTGCAAGGCAACTTGGGAGAGATAGGCACCTAAAGAGCCGATATCAGTGGCACCGGTCATGACTTGGATGCTTAGGATCGACCAGTAGAGGATATTGGCAAGATTGACCACGATCCAAAGCGACCAGTTTTCTTGGTATTTCAAAATGTAGAGCAGTTGAGCGATGAAACTGACGACAAAATTGATCGAATCAAAATATGGTAGTTGTCCGTGTAACAAAGCTAAGATCCACCAGCCGATGAGCCAAGCGACAAAAGCCCCAACAAAGAGTTTTTTGCGACTAGCAGGCGAAAAACGATGCGTTGCTTGGTCGTGGCCCCACATGAACCAGCCGATGGGTTGCGAGATGACATAGAAGATGTCCATTGCAAATGAACCATAGGCATGACTGATCCAAGCGATATAAGTCATGGCTAGACACTGGATCGTCCCAAAGATAAAGGCGATCTTGCGTCCTTTCATCCCGTAAACCAGTGATAACGTACCTGTGACCCCCGAGATCATACCGATCAAGCTATCGGGGACGATCCAAAAGACGGCTAGTTGGATCAAGATCAAAATGCTGACATAGGTAACTTCAAATTTCTTCCAATTGGTAAATAATTGCTTATAAAGCCAAGTGTTTGTCAAAGTGATCACCTTCCTTTAAGGATATGATAAAACAATCACATTGATAATTCATGTTCTTTGTCTTGGGGGAAAGTTTTTGCTATGACGAATCAGCTATAACATTACCACCTGTTATGAAGTGACTTTTGTCAATAGTAAATTTACTCATAAAAACATTCC
>OFHP01001237.1_pt1 | contig 12457 bp, 7 predicted proteins | sample 1521651 | NCBI WGS metagenome assembly OFHP01 (sample SAMEA3504105, study PRJEB24116) | mouse gut metagenome | biome: mouse gut; feature: mouse-associated habitat; material: faeces | place: Denmark | collected 2011 | reverse complement strand
GGAACATCTTCCGGACAGCATAGACCCTGAATCCGGTCTTCCGGGAAAATATTTCTGCTACCAGCTCCTCCAGACGGTGGCCGACTTCCTTTGCCACCCAGTTGTCCTCTTCCTCATCCATGACCGGCTGGATGCCACGTTTATCATAGTACAGGTCACGCTTCGTATGAAACGGCGACATTCCCATGACTGCGGCAGCGTCGCTCCCGCCGATTCCTTTGCGGCGCCAGGAAAGCCAGTCCTCCCGGCTTAAATTTTCCGTATCTACCAGTACCGCCGCCTCATAATTTAAGTTCAAACCCATAAATGCTCCTTTCCCGGCAGAAAAAAGAGAAGGTCATGCCCTTCTCCATCCTGCCTGCTGTATTTAACTGTTATTCTGTTCCTGTGCCGCTTTCTTAGCAGCGCTGCGCTTCCGCCTGGCTGCCAGGATCACGGCATCCTCTCCCACATCCTCGTCTTTCCTGTGGTTTTTCTTCCTGCATTTCTCAATCGCTGCTTCCCGGTCATACCCGATCTGCTCCGATATGAGCTTCTGGATCTTCAGACAGCGTTCGATATGCAGCTCATACCGGATCCGGCCGCAGACATCCATCTGCTCACCTTCCTCCTCCAGGTATTCGGACAGGAGCCCGGCATAGTCTGCCAGTGCATTGCAGATGACGATCAGGTCTCCCTGACAGCTCTGCACGCAGTCAAACTTACCCCGCTCCAGATGATAGTAGCGCACCGGGACCCCAGCTTCCTCATCCTGGATAACCTCTCCTGTAATCTCCACTGTCTCCCTCACCATTTGTATTCCCCCGGAATGTCATAGTCTGTCCAGTGGATGGATAAAGCCCTTGCGATATTCTCCTCCATCCTGGCAATCCTGCTTCCTTCCTCTCCTTCACAGGCCAGCATGTACAGTACCTCGGAGATGCCGAAATAAATCTCATGGGCCGTGCAGGGATCTTCCCCGTACTGGGCCCGGAACAGCTCTACGGCCTCCGCCTCGTATTTCCTTGCGATCCCCAGTCTGTCCATGACGCCTTTCATGCAGTTGACCGGATTGGAGATTTCCGTCGAAAGCAGCTTTACCAGGTTCCCGGCCGCCAGCTGGTACTTTCCATAAAGCATCTCCAGCTGTTCGTCAAAGTCGCTGATGCGCGTTCCGTTCCTGTGGCCGAGCCGCAGCGGGCTCCCCAGGTTGATGGTCGTGTTCCCGTTTCCGGAAATGAGCATGGGATAGATGTTCGCCCCGCCTGATCCGGTATCCGAGGTTGTGATCCGCACTGCGGGCTTCATTTCCTCCGGTTCCTTCCCATGCAGGCGCAGTTCCTCCTGATACGCCTCCAGAAGCTTATCCTCCCCGGACAGCTCCCATAAGGCAGATGCCATGTCATGCTCATAAAATCCTCCCAGCCAGGTGCAGCCCTTAAATTCCGTATTAAAATATTCCACGGAATGCATAAAGATCTGCTCCATGTTCAGCACTGCATAGTCATGGCAGTCTCCGCCCAGCACGGCGCTCACCTTTCCTTCCGATATGCGCAGGAGTGCTTCTCCCTTCGCCACCTTCAGGCAGTCGTTCAGGATACGCGCATAGACGTTTTTTTCCACCCTGCGAAGCCCAGCCCCGGAAATGCCTGCCCGGTCAAGGATGCTTTTGATCGCACAGCACCTCACCGGATAATACTGGTTCCTTACTTTCAGGAGAAGCCCTGTATTCAGGATGGTGTCTGTGATGATTCCCTCATCCAGTCCTTCCTCGGCATACTTCTCCCGAAGCTCCTCTGCTACCCTGCTGTCATCAGTGATGGGCACCAGACGCAGGTTTTTGGATTTCTTCCGTTCCCAGAAGGAATTCCTCCCGATGCTCTCAAGGCACTTCAGAAATTCATCCTGCTTTGTGAAGACGCCGCAATAGCTGTCTTCAAAGACCTTTGTTCCACTCATGTTTCTTTCCACCTTTCTTTTCTCTCCGTTTCACGGATGATTTTTTATCCAGCCGCTTATGCGGGCAAAGCCCATCCGGGCATTTCTGGTATGTTTACGGCACAAAAAAAGGAATGGTCCCATACAGGCTTCCATTCCTTACTGCGTGTGGCTCTCCCACAAATCAACTTTCTGTCTCCGGCATCTCTGTCGGAAAACAAAAAAGTGCCAAAAGACTGCCATGCCGCATCGGAAAAATCCTCTGTTCTTCCTGATGCCCGGACAGCTCCTGACACAAAATACAATCATAAACAGCGTATGCATCCCGGTCCCTCCCTATAGGGCGGCACCGGAACCTGCGGTTTACGAAAAGCCGGCAGACATATCGGGTATGTCCTGCCCCTCCCCGTTCCCCATAACAGGTCTCGCATAAAAATCAATTACGGATTTATCTTAGCACAATATCTTGTATCATGTCAACTTGATAATACCATATCTATTACTTTTTATCTTTTTCAAAATATTTTCAAGTATTTTCCTGCCAGACGGGTATTTCTGTATATAACCTTCTCTGAGCATCCGGATGAGGTTTTCCGCTCCTTGAAAACTGAAGAGCTTACGCCATCATGTATATGGGTTCTGATGGCCGGGTTCCTGCACAGGGTATGCCCGGCCCAGATGAAATCGCACACAGTGCAGCCAGTCAACGCGGCCGGGAAGGGCGCAGGAAACGGTGGGGGAAGGTATGTGTAACGATCAAAATATTATCATTATTTTTTGCTTCAGCAAATTTTAAAATTTTTGCATTAAATGATAATGGTCAATTGTTATATGTAGATTTTAATGAAAATGTTGAAGATAAATCAGGTAATGGTAATAATGGTATTATTCAAGGTGATCCAGAATATGTGGATGGTATAAAAGGTAAAGCGTTACATATTGTTAATAGCAATGGCAGTACTAGTGAAGTTGCAAAGCAATATGTTGATTTTGGAAATAAAATAAAGTTTACAGATCAAGATTTTGCTTTATCTTTTTGGTATAAGAGTGATAATGGAGTTAGTGCTGGAGGAGCGTTGATTTCAAATAAAAACTTTGATTCTGGAGGTAATCCAGGTTTTAATATAGGAGATTTTAATACAGGGTTAAGAGTTAATTTTACAGCTCAAGGAAGTAATCGTAGAGATGTATATAATTTTGCACCAATTGATGGTATTTGGCATCATGTTGCAATTAATTTTAATCGTAGTGGAACAATTGATACATATTTAGATAATGAATTTGTTAAGTCTACAGATATTTCAACTGATATTAATAAATCAATTGATGTTGCTAATTTTGTAGTGGGAGCAGATGGGTATTTTAAAAATGGATTAAATGATGCTTATATTGATGAATTAAAAGTGTATTCTCATTTAATGAGTGAAGAGGAAATTGCAACTGATTATAATCTTAATGAAGATGAAGTTTTGCATTTAACATTTAATGAAGAAAATACTAATGATATTAGTGGTAAAAATAATCATGGAGAAGCTAATAATATTGAGTATGTTGAGGGAATTGACGGAAAAGCTGCTCATATAGTAAATAAAAATGGAAGTTCTAGTCAAGAAGTATCTTCGTTTATAAATTTAGGTGATAAGATTTTAAATACAGATGATTTTACAATTAGTTTTTGGTATAAAACAAGTGTAGGTAACGAAGATGGTGGAACGATCATTTCTAATAAAGATTATGATAGTGGTGCTAATGATGGATTTGCGATTGGAAGTTTTACTAATGAAATAAGAGCAAATTTTGCTTTTAATAGAACTCGTAAAGATATTAAATTTACAACTATAGATGGTGCCTGGCATCATAATGTTGTTAGTTATGATCGTGATGGGATGATGACTACATACACTGATGGTGAAAAAACAGGACAAGCTGATATTTCTGCATTTGTAAATGAAAGTCTAGATTTAGGAGATTTAGTTATTGGTGCAGATAGAAATAAGTGTTATGGATTGTTAGATAGTTATATTGATGAGGTTAGAATTTTTAAATCAGTTAAAACTGATCAGGAAGTAAAAGATCTTTATGAAACATTTAAAGAACCAGATATAGAGCCAGTTAGTGATATGTTATTATCAGCATCTTTTGATAATAATGTAGATGATTTAAGTGGTAATAATAATCATGGTCAAAATATTGGAAATGTAAGTTATGTTGATGGTGTAAAAGGACAGGCAGTTCATATTATCAATAGTAATGGAAGTACAAGTGCTAAGGCAGAACAATATATTGATTTTGGAAACAAAATTAAATTAAAAGATCAGGATTTTGCTTTATCATTTTGGTATAAAAGTGATAATGGAGTTAGTGCTGGTGGGGCAATGATTTCTAATAAAGACTTTAATTCTGGTGGGAATCCAGGTTTTAATATTGGGAATTTTAATACAGGATTAAGAGTTAATTTCACAGCACAAGGTAGTGGGCGAAAAGATGTCTATAACTTTGCACCAATTGATGGGATTTGGCATTATGTTGTTATTAATTTTGATCGTGATGGTTATATTGAAACATTTGTTGATAATGTTACAGCAGGAAAAACGGATATTTCTGGTGATGCAGGTAAATCAATTGATGTAGCTAACTTTGTTGTTGGTGCTGATGGTTATTTTAAAAATGGTTTAGATGATGCTTATATTGATGAATTAAAAGTATTTTCTCGATTGATGAATCAAGATGAAATCAAGACAGAATTTGATACTATATATTTACAATATATAGTAAATGATGCAGATAAGTTTTATCAAGAAGCGATAAAAAATGATAAATATGATCAAAATAAATTAAGTGATTTAAATAATGCTATTTTAGATGGGAAATCAGCTATTGAAAATAATGATTATAGTAATATTAGTGTTTTAGTAGATAACATTCAAACAAAATTAGCTGCTGCAAAAGATGGTGTTGAAGATGTTGTTGATGGACAAGTTTTATATTTGAGTTTTGATAATGAAGATGTAAGTGATGAATCAGGACGTGGGAATCATGGTACAAGTGTTGGAAATGTAAGTTATGAACAAGGCGTAATTGGTAAAGCTTTACATATTCAAAATACTAATGGTAGTACAATGCAAATTGCTGAACAATATGTAAATTTTGGACAACCTGAGGATTTAAAATTTACTACTAATGATTTTGCAATATCATTTTGGTATAAAACAGTAAATGGTGGTGGAAAAGAAGCTGCAATTATTTCTAATAAGGATTGGGCTACTGGTAGCAATATTGGAATGACTATTGGTAACTTTGATAATAGTATTAGAGTTAATTATACTGGACAAGGATGTAGTAGAGATGATATTTATGGTTTAAGTGCAAATGATGATAGTTGGCATTATATTGTAGTTAATTTTGATCGTGATAATGTAATTAGTGCTTATATTGATGGTAATTTAGAAAAAACTACTGATATCAAGGATACATTTGGTAAGACTATCGATGCTACTGATTTTGTAATTGGTGCAGATGGTAATAAAACGCAAGGAATAAATGATGCTTATATTGATGAAGTTAGAGTAATGAAAAGATTAATTACAACTACAGAAATCGAAGAGTATTATTTACCATATCGTCTTCAAATGAAAATTGAAGATTATACAAAAGTATTAAATGAAGCAAAACAAGAAGGTTATGATGAAACTAAAATAGCTGAGTTTGAAAAGGTTTTAAAAGAAGTTAATGAAGATAAAGTAAATGCTAATGCAGATACTATGCGTAAATTAATTAAAAAACTTACTAATGCATTTGATCGTTTCCAAATTACACAAACACCATTAATTAGTTTCCAAGTGCTTGCAGATGTACATATTGATGGAACTGATCAAGATAATCAATCAAGAAAAAATTTAATTGATGCTTTAGAAGATATTTCAGTTTTAGATCCAACAAGTTCAGCAATCTTATATCCTGGTGATTTCACTGACAGTGGTTCAGAAGCACAATACAAGGCGTTTTATGATATTGTTGGAGAATATAATTTTACAAATGCTATTGTGGCATTAGGAAATCATGATGTTCGCTGGCTATGTTCTAGTTCTGATCGTAATCCAGCTTCACCAAATGTTCCTACATGTAAATATGGTACATCACCATTTAAAGAAAGATATTTAAAATATAATCAACCATATATGAATGGAGTAGAAGATAAATTATATTTTGATAATTGGATAAATGATTATCATTTTATAACACTTAATACTGAAACGGATTTAAAAGATAATGCTTATTTATCAACTGAACAATTAGATTGGTTAAAAGATGTAATAAAAGAAAGAGCAAGTAGAGATAAACCAATTTTTATTCAAATTCATCAGACTTTTGCAGGAACTGCAGATCATGAATCATTAGATTTAATTGGTGAACAAGAAGAAGCATTAAAAGAAATTTTAAAAGATTATCCTCAAGCAATAATTTTTACAGGACATGTTCATAATGGTATAAATTTAGCTAAAGTACATCAAACAGAATATGGTTCAGTAGTAGATGTACCTGCTTTCAAATATCAATCTTATGGCGATTCAAGAGCTCAAATTGGTTACCAGGTTAATGTATTTGAAGATCGAGTTGAAATTAGACCTAGAGATTATAAAAATGATGTTTGGCTTGATAACTATAAAACAGATATTCCGTTAGCAAAAAAAGAAACAGATTATAGTAAGTTACAAGAAGCAGTTGATGAAGCTGAGGTTATTCTTGCACAAACAGATTTATATACTAAAGATTCACTTGATTTATATGAATTAGAAGTAAATAAAGCGAAAGATGTTTTAAATAACTCTCAAGCAACACAAGAAGAAGTAGATAATGCTATAACAGCATTACAAGAAGCTAAAGGAATTTTGGTAAAAGCTGAATCAACAGTAAGTAAAGCAGCATTACAAATAGCTGTAGAAATGGCAGGTAATGTAACAGCAGAACAGTTAGATAAAGTAGTACCAGCAGTAGTAACTGAATTCAATGCAGCATTAGAAGAAGCAAGAGTAATCTTAGCTAATGATAATGCAACACAAGAAGAAGTAGATGCATCATTTGCAAGATTATCAGTAGCAATGCATATGTTAGAATTCTTAAAAGGTGACAAGGCTGAATTACAAGACCTAGTAGATTCAACAGCAGACTTAGTAGAAGGAAACTATACAGAAGAAAGCTGGTCAGCATTACAAGAAGCATTAACAAATGCAAATACAGTATTAAACAATGAAAATGCAATGCAGGAAGAAGTAGATGAAGCATATGATAATTTACAGGCAGCAATAAATGGTTTAGAAGAAGTGGAAGTAGTAGATAAATCATTATTGGAAGCAATGGTAAATAAAGTATTAGGATTAGAAGAAGATAAATATATCGCATCTTCGTGGCAAGCAATGTTACCAGACTTAGAAGCAGCTCAAGAAGTATTAGGAAATGAAAAAGCAACACAGGCAGAAGTAGATGAAGCATGTGATGCATTAACAAGAGCATACTTGAACTTAAGATTAAAACCAAATAAAGATATATTGGCGGATTTAATTAATAAGGCAAATGGATTAAACAGTGCAAGTTATACAGCTAATACATGGGCAGTAGTAGCAGATGAAGTAATAAAAGCACAGGCAGTATTAGAAGATCCAGAAGCAAGTGAGGCAGAAGTAAAGGCTGCTGAGAAAGCATTGACAAAAGCTCTTGAAGGATTAGAACCAGTAAAAGCTGGAGATACAACAAGTATAAAAACTGGAGATAATGGTTTAATGACAGTCTTTGCAGGATTATCAGTGTTAAGTTTAGCTGGATACTATGTTTCAAAAAAGAAAGAAAATGATTTAAATCATTTATCACCTGAGATATTAGATTGGATCAATGAACAAAGCTTTGAAGAACTTTCTATACAATCTGATGATGGTTTAACTTTACATGCTCAGTTATTAAAATCTCATCATCAAACAGATAAAGTCTTGATTGCTATTCATGGTTACCATTCTTATTCTTTAAAAGAATATGCTTATTATTTAAAGTTTTATCATGATTTAGGCTTTCATATTCTATTACCTGATAATAGAGCTCATGGAAAAAGTGAAGGTAAATATGTTGGTTTTGGTTGGTTAGATAGATTAGATTGTATAAAATGGATTTATAAAATAAAAGAATATTTTCATAAAGACTTACAAGTTGTACTACATGGTATTTCTATGGGAAGTGCTACTGTTTTAATGGCAAGTGGAGAAGACTTACCTAATGATGTTAAATGTATTATTTCTGATTGTGGTTTTACAAGTGTATATGATGAGTTAAAACACGAATCTAAAAATCATCAAATTATTTCAAGTCTCATTCTTCCTACTGCAACATTATTGAGTAAAAAAAGAGTTGGATATAGTTTTAAAGAAGCTTCTACTATAGAACAAGTTAAAAAATCTAAGACACCTACTTTATTTATTCATGGTGATCAAGATGATTTTGTTCCAACATATATGGCTTATGATTTATATAATGCCTGTGCTGCTGACAAAGATTTATTAATTGTTGAAGGGGCTAAACATGCTGAAAGTTATTTAGTAAATCAAGAATTATGTGAAAAAACAATTGTTGAATTTATGCAACAATATATAAGATAAAAGAGGATAATTTCATTTATCCTCTTTTGTATAAACTTTAAAATAAGGGAGTTCATTTTATATTAATTATTATTTTATTTAAAGATCTTCACCATTTGTAGCGATGACTGTTTTATACCATTCAAATGAATCTTTCTTTATTCTTTTTCCACTACCATTTCCTTCATCATCTCTATCTACATAAATGAAACCATATCGTTTAGACATTTGACCTGTACTTGCACTTACAAGATCAATACATCCCCACATTGTATATCCAATTAATTCAACACCATGTTGAATAGCAACTTTACATTCATGAAGATGATCTTTTAGATATTGAATACGATAGCTATCATGAATAGAACCATCTTCTATTTTATCAACTGCTCCTAAACCATTTTCTGTAATAATCATAGGCATTTGATAACGATCATATATTACTTCAAGATAATAACGAAGACCTTTTGGATCATATGACCATCCCCATTCAGAATATTCTAAATATGGATTTCTTGCTCCATTAGCAAAGTTACCTTGCACAATATCATTAACTTCATGTGTTGTGACAATATTTGTCATATAGTAAGAAAATGTATAAAAATCTATAATTCCTTCTTTGAAATCAATAAAATCTTGTTGTTCTGCTTCTAAATGAATTTCATATTCATCCCATAATCTTTTTGAAAATGGTGAGTATTTTCCAAAACACTGTACATCACCTGTATAATAAATACCTTTTTCCCAACGATATCTTGTTTCTAAAATATCAACTGGATCACAACTTCCAGGATAATTTGGAATTCCACAAATCATTGAACCTACTTTATTTTCAGGATCAATTTGATGTGCTAATTTGACAGTTCTTGCATTTGCAACTAACATATTATGAATAATTTGAAAACTTTCTTTATGACTTTCTTTAGTTGAAATATTTCCAAACATATCTAACATAAGTAAATAATCATTCATTTCATTAAATGGTAACCAATATTTTACAAGATCTTTAAATTCTGTTAAACATGTTTTTGCTAATTTCATATAAAAGTCAATAAGTTCTCTATTAGCCCATCCTTTATAATGTTCTTCAAGGTATAAAGGTAAATCACCATGAAAAATAGTAACTAATGGTTCAATATTATATTTTTGTAATTCTTTAAAAACATCTTTATAAAATTCAATTCCTTTTATATTAGGTTTTTCTTCAATTCCAGTTGGATAAATTCTTGACCAAGAAATAGATAATCTAAACATTTTAAATCCCATTTCTGCAAATAAAGCAATATCTTCTTTATAATGATGATAAAAATCAATAGCTTCATGACTTGGATAAAAATATTCATCAAGAACTGCTTGATGTGCTCCTTTTGGAAGTGTTCCACCGAGGTTAGAAGGAATAGATCCATGATGTCCATCTTTATCTATAAAAGTTACTTCTCTTCTTTTAGAGAATGAGCCTGCTGTTTTACAATCACAAGTTGCTAAACCTCTACCATCAACATCATAAGCTCCTTCTATTTGAGTGGCAGAAGTTGCTCCACCCCAGAAAAAATCTTTTGGAAATTTATTCATATTCTCCTCCTTTTATTGATTAATTTTCAAATTCAAATGTAGTCCACTTTTATAATAGAGTTGAAGTACATTTTCAGAAATAAACAATTCAGAATTTATTGTCATAAGAGTATCTTGAGCATGAATAAATAACATTGTCATTTCTTGTTTTTCATTTAGGATTGTACTCTGTATAACATCTGTTTGTAATTTATGTGCCTTTGTAATTTTTAATCTTGCTTGATTAAATAATTCTTTAATTTCTTCAAAATTTTTGCCATCTCCTGATGCTTTAAAAGCGTCATTTACTAAGTTTCTACAATCTCCAGCATATAAAATAATTTCCATTGCTAACTTATTTAAATCACTTGCATTATATTCTTTCATAACTGTATCCATTTCTATTATCAAGATGCTATTTTTTTATTTTCATCTTGTTCACAACATTGTTTATCATAAACTTTGAAGAAAGGATAATAAATAACTGCTGTTGCTGTAAAACATACAAGATGTAAAATTAAGCCACTAATTGATTTTAATGCTAATGGTGCATAAAGAAGAGAAGGCATTGTCATACGGAATGGTTCTACTGGAACAGTGCAAAGTCCAGAAGAGAAAGCAATCCATACAATAATACAATTGGCTAATCCTGCAAACCAGAATGGTATCATTAATGTTGGGTTAAATGCAACTGGAGCACCATAAACTATTGGTTCATTAATATTAAATATAGATGGTATTAATGCTGCACGTCCCACTGTTTTTACACGTTTTGATTTAGCTAAGAAAGTCATAAATAAGCATAGTGCTAAAGTTGCTCCTTGTCCTCCAATAAAACACATTTGGAAAACTTCATATGTATGAACATTTGTTGGTGGTAATCCTTGTGCAACTAATGCTAAGTTAGCATTTTGTCCTTCCATCCAAATTAATGATAATAATGGGAAAATAATCCATGCTGAAATTCCAAATGAGTACATAAATAAAATTAATGTAACTACTAAGATGAATCCACCAAATGATTGAGAGAATGTTGAAATTGGAAGTAACAATGCTCTGATAGCCTCAATCAAATCAAATTCTAATGTAAATGTTAATAAAATTCCAAATAATAAACATAATGTCCATGGAATAATTGAATCAAACCACGTAATAATAAAAGAAGGTAAAGCTGAATCTTCTTTGAAAAGAGAATGTTTAACGAAAATATTAAATACAATAGCTGTAATATATCCTGAAACTAAAGCATTTAACATACCTCCAGCACCAAGGTTCGCTGTTGTTAAAACTAGATTTCCTTCTTCATTAAAACTTGGATATACAAGAAGTAAAAAGAGTCCTAATCCTGCAAGCCCTGCTTGTCTAGCTACTTTTCTATGTCTCTTTTTTTCCATAATGATACATGGAAGCTGATATGCTAAAAATAAACCAAATAAACCAAAAGAGAAACTACTTAACATTGATAAATCTGGTAAAAAAGATAATCCAAAGCCTCTAAATACACTGATTAATGTCGCAACTGAACCAACTAATGTTGCTGGTACTGCAGCAAGTATTGCTTCTTGTGTTGCACTAATCCATATATTTTGTCCTATTTTTCTAATAAGTGGAGCGACATGTTGTTCCACATAATTCATAAACTTATTCATATATTATTTGTATGATAATTATAATTTAAAAATATAATTACATCTCTCTCCTTTCCTCAATTTTTAAATCATTATTTTAAAACTTCAATAATTTGATCAACAAGACCTTCACCATTTAAAGCTCCATAAATAGTCCCATCAATAAGGACAACTGGTACACCATATTCACTTGCTATTTCTTTAATAGCCTCATATCTGTGTTTAAAATGTGGTCCTACCATAACGAGATCAAGATCATCTAAATAATCTTCAACTTCTGATTCACTTCTCGCTTTAATGCTATAATCAAGTTTTCTTGCCTTTGCTGCTGTATTGGCATTCTTCGCCATAAAACCACTTGAAGCTCCAGAACCACAACACAAAAGTATTTTTTTCATGTTTATTCCTCCTTTCCCTATTGTCATCATATCAATCCCATTTTTATCTCTCAAATATAAAAGAGTTCCAGTAGTAGGAACACTTTTATATTTGTCCACAAATGGGGAATATTATACAATGAAGTAAAATAAAAATAATCATATTTTTTAAATCATTTTGGAGGTATTATCATAATGAAGAACTCTAATAAAATTCTACACTATCTCTTACAAAAAAAAGATTGGGTTAAAGCAAGTGAATTATCAACTTATCTTTCTATATCACAAAGACAAGTAAGAAAATATATCTCTACAATTAATGATAAAGAACAAATTATTATTTCAAGTTCTCAAGGATATAAAG